>Ga0265316_10003916_pt1 | contig 14924 bp, 10 predicted proteins | sample 4522metaG_FD_202092 | JGI IMG/M metagenome (GOLD analysis project Ga0265316, IMG submission 202092) | Rhizosphere microbial communities from Carex aquatilis grown in University of Washington, Seatle, WA, United States - 4-5-22 metaG | ecosystem: Host-associated > Plants > Roots > Rhizosphere >...
CGGCACGGGGTCGTGCTTGTGCATGATCGCGATCGCCAGCGGCTGGTCAGCGACGAACGGCGGGTCGCCGGCCAGGCACTCGTACGCCACCACGCCGAGCGAGTACACGTCCGAGGCGCCGGCCAGCGGCGCGCCCGTCGCCTGCTCAGGCGACACGTACAGCGCGGTGCCCATCACGATGCCGGTCGCGGTCAGGTTCACGTCGGGCACGTTCGCCTTCGCGATGCCGAAGTCGGTGATCTTGGTGGTGCCGTCGGCCATGATCAGCAGGTTGCCCGGCTTGATGTCGCGGTGGACGATGCCGGCCCGGTGCGCGGCGTCCAGGGCCCGGGCCGCCTGGGCGACGATGTCGAGTACCACGTACGGGTCGAGCCTGCCGTAGTGCTCGAGGATCTCGGAAAGCGGCTGACCGTCAACGAGTTCCATGACCAGGTAAGGGCCGCCGAGCGGGCTTTCCTCGCCGTAGTCGAAGACCCGGGTGATGCCGGGGTGCGACAGGGACGACGCGTACCGGGCCTCGGCGCGGAACCGCGCGCGGAACTGCTCGTCGCCCGCGTGCATGGCGGCGAGCATCTTGATCGCGACTGGCCGGCCGAGGAGCCGGTCGGATCCGCGCCAGACCTCCCCCATGCCACCGGTGGCGATCCGCTCGATGAGCGTGTAGCGGTCGTCGAGTACGTAGTCGGTCACTGAATCCCCAGGGTTGCCAGGTAGGCCTTAATGACCGCGACGGCTATCGGCGCGGCCGCGGCAGCCCCATAGCCCCCGCCTTCTATCATGACGCCCACAGCTATCTTTGGGTTGCCAGCTGGAGCGAATGCGGTGAAAACGGCGTCCGGGTTGGCGCTCTGCCCGTTCTGCGCCGTGCCGGTCTTGCCCGCGATGACCAGGCCGCCCTCAGTGGCCGAGTTGAAGGCGAAGCCCGTGCCCTCCTGCTGCTGCACCACCGCGGTCATCATCTGCTGCTCGTAGCTGGCGACGGTGCCGGAGATCGGGTGGCTGAGCACCTGCGGCTGGGCCTGCTCGACGATCGACAGGTCGCTGGCGGTGACTTGCTGAATGAGGTACGGCTTCATCAGCGTGCCGCCGTTGGCGACGGTCGCCGCGAACATCGCCTCCTGCAGCGGCGTCACCGTGGTGTCGTGCTGGCCGATGGCGTCGAAGGCGGTGAAGGACGGGTCCGACTCCGCGGTGAAGTTGGACGGCGCCATGCTCACCCCGCTGATGTTAAGCGCGCTGTTGAGGCCGTAGAGGCTGGCCATCGACTTGATCGCCGGGCCGCCGAGCTGGGAGCCGATCTTGGCGAACGGGGTGTTGCACGACTGGGCGAAGGCGTAGAGCACCGGGGTCATGCCCGACCCGGTGCCGCACTGCTCGCCGTTGTCGTTGCTCAGCGTGTTCCCGTTCGGCAGGGCCAGCGGCTGCGGCGAGGCGACCACCGTCTGCGGGTTCCTCGTGGCATCCTGCGTGTACCACGCGGAGCTTGTCACGATCTTGAACGTGGAGCCGGGCGGCAGGGTGGTCTGCGTCGCGTTGTTCAGCAGCGGGCTCGGGTTCTGCCCACTGAGCTGCGTGTAAGCCGTGTCGAACTTGCCCGAGTTCTGCACCGCGAGCTGGTTCGGGTCGAAGCTCGGGTAGGACGCCATGGCCAGGATGGCGCCGGTGGCGGGGTTGAGCGCGACCACGCCGCCGACCTGCTGCTTGCCCTTGATCGTGTGGCCCGCGAGCGCCTGCTGCAGCTCCTGGTAGGCCACCTTCTGCGCCTGGGAGTTGATGGTGACCTGGACGGTCGCGCCCTTCTGCGGCTTGTTCGTGATCATGTCGAGGAAGTTGCGGAACGCGAGCTGCGAGCCGGTGCCGGTGAGCAGCGCGTTCTCCGCGCGCTCCACGGCGGTCGCGTAGTTGGGCGCCTGCGCCTGGGTGAAGATGCTGTCAAACCCGGTGACCTGTGCGTAGGCTGCCTTGCCCGGGTAGACCCGCTGCCACTTGAACAGGCCGCCGCTGGCCGCCGGGACCGAGGTGGCGATGGTCACGCCGTCGGCGGTCACGATGTTGCCGCGCTGTATCTGGTTCTGCTCGTACTCAGCCCTGTCGTTGAGCGGCCGGTTCGCCAGGCTCGGCGCCTGCACCGCCTGCAGGTAGTTCACGTTGACGAGCAGCACCACGAACATCACGAGTACCGCGAGCGATACCCGCTTGATCGAACGGTTCATCCCGGTCACCGGAGCGACACCACCTGAGTCATCCCCTCGTCCTGAATCGGGCGCGGCGCCGGGCGGCGCGCGGCATCGCTCATCCGCGCGAGCACCGCGACAAGCAGCCAGCTCGCTACCAGGCTCGACCCGCCCTGGGACAGGAACGGGGTGGTGATGCCGGTGAGCGGGATCACCCGGGTCACGCCGCCGACGATGACGAAGACCTGAAGGGCGAACATGAAGGACAGGCCGCTGGCGAGCAGCTTGGAGTATTCGTCCTTGACGAGCATCGCGGTGCGCAGGCCGCGCTGCACGAGCAGCCCGTACAGCAGCAGGAGCGCCATCACGCCGGTCAGCCCGAGTTCCTCGCCGAACGCGGTGAAGATGAAGTCGCTCTGCACGAGCGGGGTCCAGAACGGCTGGCCGCCGCCGAGCCCGCGGCCGAGTAGGCCGCCGTTCGCCATCCCGTACAGCCCCTGCACAGTCTGGTAGGAGATCCCCGTCTTGATGAGGTTCGCGGTGGTGAACGGGTGCAGCCAGGCGGAGAACCGCTGCCCCACGTGCGTCACCAGCGTGGCCGCGAGGAAGGCGCCGGCGATGAACATCAGGAAGCCGAGTGCCGCCCACGACCGGCGCCCGGTGGCGATGTAGAGCATCGCGACGAACAGGCCCATGAACACCGCGCTCGTGCCGATGTCGCTCTCGAAGATCAGCAGCAGCATGCTGAGCGACCAGACCACCAGGATGGGCGCGAGGTCACGTCGCCGCGGCAGGCTGAAGATCCACCACTTCTCGGTGAGCAGCGACAGCTTCTTGCCGTTGATCACCAGGTAACTGGCGAAGGAGGCGGCGAGCAGCAGCTTGCCGAACTCTTCCGGCTGGACGGAGAAGCCGCCGATGGCGACCTGGATCTTGGCGCCGGTGCCCGCCACACCGCTGATGCGCGACGGCAGCAGCGCGGGGATCGCGATGAGGCCGATGCCGATCAGGCCGAGGATGTAGGTGTACGGCTGCAGGCGCCTGATGTCGGGGATGAGCGCGAGGAACACCACGAGCACCGCGACGCCGAGCACCGAGTAGATGATCTGGGTGACGGTGGCCGACGAGCTGAGCGTCGAGATCGGGCCGCCGCCCGCGCTCGCGTTCCCGTTACGCCCGGCCTGGTTGAGCCGGTAGATCATCACGATGCCCAGCCCGTTGAGCAACGTCGCGATCGGCAGGAGCAGCGGGTCTGCGTACGGCGCCCACCGGCGGATCGCGAGGTGCGCGCCGAGGACGATGACGACGAACGCGACCATGTACTCCACGAAGGTGGACGGGTGCTGGCCCTTGAGGCTGAACGCCGTGCTTGCGAACGCGAACGCGACGATGCCGCAGGCGAACAGGACCATCCACAGCTCGGTGGAGCGGCGCTTGGCTGCTGCCTCCTCCGGCGGCTCGCTGCCGAGCGCCGGGGAAGGCATTGTCATGCTGCTCACGCGGCCGCCGGTGATGCCTTGGCCGACGAGGCCTTGGTGGTTGGCGTCTTTGTCGGCTTTGTCGGCGTCGCCGCCGGCGTCGTGCTCGGCGTGATCGTCGGCGCGGCACTCGCCTGAGCGGTTGGCAGCGCCGACGCCGCGATTCCGAACGCCGCGGCCTGAGCGCAGTCAGGGTCGGCCGCCGCCGGCTCCATGCCCGGGTTGTCCTGCGCCGGGACCTTGGTCTTCGTCCCTCTGGCGGCGACGAGTTCCCGCTGGTACGTAACGTTCTTGGCCTGCCACCCCACCAGCGCCTGCCACTGCTGCTGGCAGTCGCTTGCGTGGGTCTTCAGCTGGTCAATGACTTGCTGGGCGCCGGTCACGCTGCCCTGCGAGATCGTCTGGGCCACCGCCGCCTGGTCGCCGGTGGTCAGCTGGCTCACCGACAGGGTGGTCCGCTGCACAAGACTGGACAGGCTGATGCCGGCCATGCTCTGGTCGGTGCCGCGGAAGATGGCGACGAAGCCGTTCTCCTGGCCGACGTAGTACTGCTTCTGGTTGTACCACCAGAACCCGTACGCGCCGCCGCCCACCAGCAGCACGAGGAGGACGAGCGCCGCCGACACGATCGGCCACCGGCGCCTGCCGCGCCGCCCGTAGTCGTCGTCCTCGTCATAGTCGGTGCGCCTGACCCGGTGGCCGCCCGGCCGCTTTGGCCGGGCGCCTGCCTCCGCCGCGTCGCGGCCACTGTCCAGCCCGGTGGACCCGTTTACATGGTCGAAGGCGGCGGTGTCCCTGATCCTGCCGTCCCGGTTCCCGGGCCGGTCGGTCCGCTCGAATCCGGCCGGTGCGCCCGGGTCGAACGACTGCGTGTCGAACGTCCCGGTATAGCCGTCACGATGGCCGGTGGACCAGACGCCGGTCGCCGGGTCGTCCGGCACGGTCGGCTGCGGAGCGGTCCGGCTGAGCCGCATGGCCCGCGTCGCGGGCGAGCTTTGCCTGGACGGAGGGCGCAGGTCGGCCGGCGCGCCGTTGGCCGCGGCGCCGGCGAACACGGGCTGCCAGGTGGGCGGTACCCGGCCATTGCGGGCATCGACCACGTCGGCCACGATGACGGTGATGTTGTCCGGGCCGCCGCCCCTGATGGCGAGCTCGACCAGCTGCACCGCGGCCTGGTCCGGGTCACGTATCGAGGCGAGCGTCTGGTGCAGCGTCTGCTCGGTCACCACGCCGGACAGGCCGTCGGAGCAGAGCAGGTAGCGGTCACCGGGGAATGTCTCGAGCGGTGCCAGGTCAGGCTCGGCGATGGTCCGGCCGTCCAGCGCACGGAGCAGCAGCGACCGGTGCGGGTGGGTGGCCACGTCGTCTTCGGTGATCTTGCCTTCGTCAACCAGCGACTGCACCAGCGTGTGGTCGTGCGTGATCTGCACGAACTGCCCGTCACGCAGCAGGTAAGCGCGCGAGTCGCCGATGTGGCAGAGCGCGGCGTACCCGTCGGACCACAGCAGTGCGGTCAGCGTCGTGCCCATCCCCTCGATCGCAGGATCGGAGATGATCAGCTCCTGCAGCCGCAGGTTGGCCGTCGAGACCGCGTCGGCCAGCACGCCGACCAAGTCGGGGCCCGGATCCTCCGCGTCGAGCGGAGCGAGCGTCTGTATCGTGGCCGCGCTGGCCACCTCGCCGGCCGCGTGGCCGCCCATGCCATCGGCCACCGCAAGCAGGTGCGGGCCGGCGTACGCCGAGTCTTCGTTCCCCTCTCTGAGGAGACCGACATCGGACCGTACCGCGAATCTGAGGGCTAGTGTCATCTGCGCAGTTCCAGAACGGTCTTTCCTATGCGAATGGGCACGCCTACAGGGACCGGGGTTGGGCGGGCCACCTTCTGGCGGTCCAGGTAGGTGCCGTTGGTCGAACCGAGGTCCTCAACGAGCCACTGTCCGTCCTGCGGAAATATCCGGGCATGGTACGTGGAAGCGTAGTCGTCATTCAGAACTAGCGTGGCGTCATTCGCCCGGCCCATCGTTACCTGCTGGTCTGCCAGGTCGATGCTCACACCGGTGAGAGCACCTTCGGTCACGACAAGAAAACGTGGCGTTCCCCGTCCGGGCTTCGCGGGCCGCGGCGGACGGGGTTGTTGCATCGGTGCCGCCTGGTTCCGCCCGCGGCGGACCTTCGTGGCCACGTTGCCGAGGAGGTCCGTGCGTACGACGCCGATCGCAGCGATGACGAAGAGCCACAAGACGGCCAGGAAGGCCACCCTGATGAGGGTAAGGGTGAGCGCGTTCATTCCGTGCTATGTCCTCGGCTTCTTCGTCGCTGTCGGATGGCTGCCCTAAGGGTAGTCACTCCTCGGCCTTCTGGCGTATGTCTAGGCGCTACCTGACTGGCTGTGGTCAATATCGGTTGTCTTGATGGAAAACCATAGTGGTGCGGCCGAGTGTCACATTCGTGCCGTCAGTGAGCACGACACGGCGCATCGGCTGGCCGTTCACGAACGTGCCGTTGGTGGAGCCGAGGTCGACCAGGACGACCTGGCCGTCCTCCACGCGCAGCTCAGCGTGGTGCCGCGAAACGCCGGCGTCAACCATCCGCAGGTCGCAGTCGGTCCCACGGCCGAGCAGGGTCACCGGGGTCTGCAGCTCGTACGTGCTGCCTGCCTCCATGCCCGTCCCCGGCTGCGATCCGGCGATCACCAGCCGCGGCCTGCCAGGGAACTGGCCGCCGCCCGCCCGCGGCAGGTCGCTAACCGGCTGCCTGACTTCGCCCGCCTCCACCGTGTGCCCGCGGATCACTCCCGACCTGATCCGGAACAAGCCGGTCGCCAGGTCGGAAACCCCCTCAAACCGGATGCGGACCGGGCCGACGAAGGAGTACCCCTGCTCCTTGGCATGGTCCCTGGCCAGCGTGGCCAGCTCGAGGCTCAGGCTCTCGACGAGGATGTCAAGCCGCTCGGCATCGGCCTGCGAGATCTCGACGACGAAGTCGTTCGGCACCAGGGTCCGGCCTTGGGCCACGATAGCCGCGCGCTCATCCATCTCATGCTGGATGGCGCTCGCCACCTCAACCGGCTGCAATTCGGACTTGAACACGCGAGCAAAGGTTCCTTCGACCATGCCCTCAAGCCGTCGTTCGAAGCGCTGCAGAACTCCCACCCGTCGAGCCTCCCTTCGGCTTGTTATCCATCTGATGTTATCCGGGGCACGAGCACACCTGAGGCCGTGCTAACCTAAGTCGTCCTGCTCGGGGCGAGTGGCGGAACGGCAGACGCGCACGGTTCAGGTCCGTGTGTCCGAAAGGATGTGAGGGTTCAAATCCCTCCTCGCCCACGCGAGACGGTGGCGGTTCGTGTGCTCTAGACAGAGCAGCGGGCCGCCTCGCTTATTTATCCCGGGGGGACGACCCCCCGGACCCCCCGATGTCGGCTGCGCCGACGAAGGCGCAGGGTTCCCGGACCCGATGTGAACCTTGCCGACGGAGGCGCGGGTTCCCGGACTCCTGGCGGCGGCTGCGCCGGCGGCTTGCATGGTGTGGGTAGCTCCTGGTCACCGGGGCGGCAGCTGTCACACCTTGAGTACCTCTTCATGCTCTGCGTTCCTGCTGGATCATGCTCTGCGTTCCTGCTGGAGGAGTCCCCCGCACGGCTGCGGGGTGGCTGGGGTCGCCAGCGGAGCCCGCGCGTTCAGGCGGCGAAAATTGAACTGTCTGAATTCCAGCAGACGGGCCGCTGCGAGCCGCGGTCCGGGGTGGCAGCGGTTGATTACTAGTGAGGCCTTATGTTGGTAACGGGGCCATATGTGCCTGTTCCCCGCGTGTGCGGCATGGCGTACCATCTCTGTCATCCAATAAGGGTCCCTTTGCGAGGGTAACCCTCGATGGGGTGACCTATAGCTATCACTAAGTGCGCGATACGGCCATGTCTGCGCGGCGGGGCGGGAAGGTGCTGGAAGCGGCCTGGGGGATGTGCGGTACGCACAGCGAGTTTCCGGTCCACCCGGAGGCGGCATGATGTCGAACCCGGCAGGAGATCAGGCGCGGCCGCCGGTGCTCGTGGCGCGCCTCGGCCGCCAGCAGCACGTATTTCCCGTGGGAATGCAAATCCGGGTCGGACGCGATCCGGCGCTTGAGCTCGTGTCGGTAAACCCGCTGGTATCCAGGGATACCCACGGCCTGATCACTTCCGATGAACAGGGCGCCGTCTACACAGACAGGTCTCGCCGGGGCACCTTCCTCGACGGAAAACGCCTGAATGGGCCGCTGCGCATCACGGAATCGGTGATCCTGCGCCTCGGCGACCCGGCTACTGGCGAAGAGCTGGGCATCACGCCGCCGCTGAGCAGTGCCGTGCTCGAGCACAACAGGGAACGCCGGGTACGGCGCGGCCGCATTCGGCTCGGCGCCATCGTGGCCGGCGCGGTCGTCGTCGCCGGCGGCATCGCGGCGGTGGCGCTGGCCACGATCGGGTCGCCCGCCCACAGCGGCAAGCTCGCGGTCACCACCACCCCGTCGCTGACCGGGCTCACCCACGCGGAGGCCGCCACGGTCCGGCTGCTCCAGGGCTCGCAGTCCTCGTACACCGGGTGGGGCTCGGGAACCGTCATCGCGGCCGACGGGCTCATCCTGACGAACGCGCACGTGGCGGAGCCGCAGGCACCGGGCCTCGCGGTGGCGCTCGGTGAGCCGCAGAGCCAGCTTGACCCGAACCCGCCCTACCTGACCGTCGAGCTGACGACCGGCCCGGCGTCGCCGGTCAAGGCCAGGTACCGGGCGCGGCCCGTCGCCGTCGACGGGTACCTCGACCTGGCTGTCGTCAAGATCTACGCCACGAGCGACGGCACGCCAGTCAGCCCCGCGACCCTGCACCTGCCGTACCTCACCCTCGGGAACGACGCTGCGGTCCAGCTCGACCAGACCGTGACGGTCCTCGGCTTCCCCGGCGTGGCCGACTCCGACTCCATCACCGTCACCAGCGGGGTCATCTCGACATTCGTGCCCGACCCGCTCGGGCACGTCACCGACCCGCGCTTCGAGCTGGAGACCACGGCCCGGCTGGCCCACGGCAACTCCGGCGGCGCGGCGGTCAACGACGCCGGCCAGCTGATCGGCGTGCCCAGCCTCGAGGTAACCGGAGAGGGCGGCGACCTGTCGTGGCGGCTGCGGTCAGTTACCGAGGCGCAGGCGCTGATCGCGGCGGCCAAGGCCGGCCAGCCGTACCACAGCAAGATCCTGGTGCAGCGCACCGGCGCCGAGCAGGCGACCGGTGCCGGCGTCGGCGCCAGCCACAGCGCGGCCTGCGATGGCGGCACCACGCTGCCGGCTGCGGCGTCCGCGGTGTTCGGAGCGGACTTCGGCGGCGTCCCCGTGGGGCTTGACCTCGCCATGCTCGTCGAGCTGCCGGACGGCTCCGCCGTGACGATACCCACCGGCGGGCTACCGCAGCTCACCGCCACCTCGGGCAGCGGATGCTTCGCGATCCAGGTATCCGCCGAGCAGCTCGGTCTCGCCGAGCTCCCGTCGGGTTCCTATCAAATCCAGCTGTACGGCGGCCCGACCCTGGCGCCGATCGGAACAGCGGCCGCGGTCTCGGTCGGCGACCGCGGCACCGCCGGAGCCCAGTGAGCCAGGCGACTGGCATGACAACGAACCGTATAAGGGAAGGCCTGGAGGTTATGCCATGAGCGAGGGCACTTATGACGTGCAGGGCGAGGTTCGCGACGCGCTGAACACCGCCGTCGCAGGCTACGGCAAGCGGGTGCTTGACGATCCGCGTGTTCTTGGCAACCTGGTGACGGACCTGCTGCCTGACCTGCCGCGCGAGCGCAGCCTGCTGGTGACCGGGGCCGAGGCGGGGATCGCGGCCGAGTTGGCCCAGCACGTCGAGGGGCAGCACATGGACGCCGACACGGCCGTGTCGCTTGTCGCCCGGTCGCTGGCGGAGAGCCGGTCTCTGGCGCCGGGTGCCAGCATGTGGGTGGCGACCGAGTACGCGAAGGCGCTCGGCTACCAGGTCAGGTCCCAGGTGCCGCCTCCGATGGAGACGGTCGCGGACACCCCGGCGTGGCCGCAGCACAACGAGACGGAAACGGTTGACCGGGCGTTCCCGCCGGCGTACCCGCCCCCCACCCCGATGCCGCCGGTTAACCCGGCGGCAGGCCAGATGCCGCCGGCGTACCCGGCTCCCGGTCAGATGCCGCCGGCGTACCCGGCTCCCGGTCAGATGCCGCCGGCGTACCCGCCCCCCGGCCAGATGCCGCCCGGTCCCACGATTCCCGGCGCCTGGCCGGCCGCCTCCTCGCAGCAACGCAAGTCACGGCTGGGCCTCTTCCTCGGCGGCGGCGCGGCGGCGGTCATCGTGCTCTACCTCGTCGTCGCGGCGGTGGCGTCCACGTTCCCGTTCTCGAAGCCGAAGCCGACCCCGACGTCTACGCCGACGCTGCACCCGACCGCGACGGCGAGCCTGAACGCCACGTCGTCGGCCAGCGCGTCCGCGTCCGGCTCCGCGTCTGCTTCGTCCTCGTCGTCCGCGTCGGCTGCGGCGACCGGCTCGCTCGCCGCCCTGCCGGCCGGGCTGAAGCCGCTCAAGGTGCTGCTGCCGACCGACATCCAGGACGCGAGTAGCGAGTGCGCCGACCAGGCGAAGATCCCGTGGACCAACCCTGGCCTGGTCAGGGCGCTCTCGTGCACCACTACTGACATGCCGAACGGGCAGGTATTCGGTTACCAGATGGACAGCACCGCCGACTACAACCAGGCCTGGGCCAACTACAACAGCTGGGCGAACTTCGGCACGTCGAGCACCGACGTCTGCCCCCCGGGAACGGGTCAGACGCAGGGCGGACCCGGCGAGTGGTGGGGCCCGCGCTTCCCGCAGCGCGCCGGCCAGGTCATCGAGTGCTTCACGAGCAACAGCGGGCCCGTGTACGTGTGGACCTACCCGACCGAGAACGCGTTCATCGTCGCGCAGCCGGACAAGAGCTGGACGTTCAGCAAGCTGGAGACCTGGTGGGAGAACAACTCGGTATGACCCCGGCGGCCCAGTACTCCCGGATGCCAGGCGGCGGTATTTCCCGCCGGCCGCTGCACATCATTGTCCTGGCTGACTGTTCCTGGGGGATGAAGGGCGAGAAGATCCAGGCGCTCAACTACGCGATCGCCGACATGATGCCGCACCTGGCGGAGTGGGAGCGGGACCAGGAGCAGGCCCAGGTGTTCGTCAGGGCGATCGCGTTCGCGACCGAGCCGCGCTGGCACATCAAGGACCCGGTCCCGGTCGCGGGCATCAGGTGGCGGCCACTCCAGGCGGTGCCCAAGGGGCTGACCAACATGGGCCCGGCGTTCAGGCTCGCGGCGGAGGCGCTCGGTCCAGGTCAGATCGAGCGCCGCGCGCTGCGTCCCGCGCTGCTGCTGATCACCGACGGCCTCTCGACCGACAAGCCAGGGGAGTTCGAGGCCGGGCTGGCGGCCCTGATGGCACAGCCGGCGGGGAAGGCCGCGCTGCGGCTGTCCATCGCCATCGGCCGGGACGCCCAGTCCGAGGCACTGAACAGGTTCATCGGCGACCCGAGCGTCCCGGTGATCGTGGCGGACAGCACAGAAGACATCGCCGACCGGCTGGTGGCCGCCTCGCTGGCCGTGTCGCGCATGTCGGAGTCGGGCGCGGACCGCGGCGAGGTCGCGCGCAAGCTCTTCGGCATGCAGTCAGGGGTGGACGTCCCGTCCGCCATCTTCAATCAGGACACCATCATCTAACCGCCATGACGAGCGAACACCTCCCCGCCACCTGGCGGGCCATGACCGGAACCGCCCGCGGGGCCGCGCACGACGCGCGCGGCCTGCCCAATCAGGACAGCGTCGAGTCCCTGGCCATCGACGCGGACGGGCTCGTTGTCGCGGTCGCCGACGGGCACGGTCATGACCGCCACTTCCGCAGCGCCGCCGGCTCCCGGCTGGCGGTCCGCACGGCATGCGCGGTGGTCGAGGGGCTCACGGCCGAAGCCGGCCAGCAGCCGTGGAGCCCGGAAGGGGCCGCGGCGCTGCGCGACCGGCTGCCCGAGGCCATCGTCGCGCGATGGCGCGAGGCGGTGGCGCTCGACATAGCGGCGCATCCGTACACGGCGGCGGAGCTGTCCGCACTCGCGCAGGCCGGCGACGGCCCGGCTATCCCCTACGGCTCCACCTTGCTCGTCGCGCTGATCGCCGGCCGCTGGCTGGTCTGCGCGCAGATCGGTGACGGCGACCTGCTCGCCGTCCGGCCGGACGGCGGTGCCTGGTCTCCAGTCAGCGGGGACGACCTGCTCGACGGCTACCGCACGACGAGCCTGTGCCAGCCGGCGGCGGTGTCCGCCTTCCGCGCCGCCGCGCACGACCTGCGGGCCACGCCGCTGCTCGCGCTGCTGCTCAGCACCGACGGCTACGGCAATGCCCAGGCCGAGGAGCCGTGGCAGCCGGTGGTCGCCAGGGACCTCGCCGAGCTCGCCGCCCGGCATGACCACGGCTGGTTCGCTGGGCAGCTGCCTCACTGGGCGGAGCGCTGCGCATCGGCCGCGGGCAGCGCAGACGACACGACCATCGCGTTGCTGCTCGCGCCCGGCAGCGAGCGGCTCGCGGCGGCGCCGCCCATCCCGCCCGCCCCGCCCATGGCATCCGAGCCGGACCGCTCCGTAGGCCGGTCCACCGCAGCAGAGGTGACGCGGCCCGTGCCCCAGTCGCCGCTTGCCGACGGTTTCCCTGGGACTTTGTACCGTGGCGCCGATTCCCCTGGCGCCGGCTTTCCTGCCACCGGTTTTCCGGGCGCCCCGCCTGCGCCAGCCCGGTTCTCCAGGCGCCGAGCGGTTACCGCCGGTATCGCCGCCGTGGCGGCCGCGGCGGCGATCGTCGTCGCAGTGGTCATCTCGCAGTCATCCGGCTCCGCGGGGCGACCGTCGGCCCCCCAGCCAACCAGGCAGCCTGTCGCCCGGGCCACGCCCTCGCCATCGGGCGCCGTGAGCAACTCGACGACACCGCACGAGTCACCTGGCACACCGGCCGGGCCGTCCAGCCGGACGGGGCGTCCATCGGCTGGCGGCTCGGCCACCGGGCCGAACGTCTCGAATACCACGCCGGGCGGCGCGACCCATGGCCAGCCGACCAGGAACCAAGGGGGATAAGCGTCGTGGACCCGCTGATACAGCCAGGCCAGACGCTGCGAATGGAACGTGGCCAGGCGGCCGTGATCGTAGAGGAGCGGATCGGTGAGGGCGGCGTGGGCGTCGTGCACCGGGCCAGGCTGAACGGGGCGCCGTTCGCGGTGAAGTGGTACCGTCCGGGACCGTTCATGGAGGAACTGCGCAAGTCCATCACCGCACTGCTGCAGCGCGGTCGTCCGCCGCACAAGTCTTTCGTCTGGCCGATCGACCTGGTCAGCTCCAGCCAGGTTCCCGGGTTCGGTTACGTGATGCCGTTGCTCGAGCCGAGGTTCATCTCGCTGGCGCACATGCTGAACCAGCCGGAGCAACCGTCCTTCCGCGTGGTGACGACCCTGGCCAGGGAACTCGTCGAGGCTTTCGCCGTGCTGCACGCCACCGGCCTGTGCTACCGGGACATCAGCTTCGGTAATGTCCGGGTGGACCCCGGTGCCTGTGAGGTCGCGATCATCGACGTGGATCACATCGGACCCGATGGCGGCCAGGCGTTGGTGAAGGGGACCGGCAAGTTCATGGCGCCCGAGGTGCTGCGCGATGAGGCGCTGCCGTCGACGGTTACCGACCTGCACTCACTCGCGGTGTTCCTCTTCTACCTGCTGATGCACGATCACCCGCTTGAGGGCCAGCGAACCGACGCCTCCTATCACTGGGAGGGTGAGCGGCCGCCGGAGATCGACCTGATCGTGCAGAACTTCGGCGACTCGCCGCTGTTCGTGTTCGACCCGGGCGACCCGGCGAACCGGCCGCTGCCCGGCGAGCAGGTGAACCTCTGGTGGTCGATCTATCCGCTGAGCTTCCGCCGGGTGTTCATCCAGGCCTTCACGGTGGGGCTGAAGGAGGCGTCCCTTTCCGGCCGGGTCATCGAGAGCACCTGGCGGCGGGCACTGCTCAGCCTGCACGACAGCGTCGCGCCCTGCCCGGGCTGCGGCGCCGCCGGGTTCTACGACCAGGAACGGCCCGATCAGCGCTGCTGGAGCTGCCATCAGCCGCTGCTGGCGCCGCCACGCCTTGAGCTGCCCGGCGGCACGCTCGTGCTGTCCGAGGGGGCGACGGTGACCAGCCACCACCTGTACCGCGACCGCGGCTACCGGCAGACCCAAGCGGTGGTCGAGGCGCATCCGGGCCGGCCTGGACGGGTCGTGCTCAGGAACCTGACCGACAAGACCTGGACGGTCGCCCCGCAGGGCGAGGCGCCAAGGCACGTACCGCCAAGCATGCGCCTTGGCGTCCGGCCGATGACCATCGACTTCGGCGGGGTTACGGGCCGGATCGTCTTACCTCACGGCACCACGATGACCGGGCAGCGGGCATTACGCGCCAGCCAGCTCGGCACCGAGCCGATCAGGTGGTGCCAGAAGTGCCGCGGCGCGCCGATCACCAGCGCGTCGGCGCTGAACTCGGCGGCGATCGCGGCCAGTTCCCGGGCCGGGCTGCCCCGCCGCGTGCGCACGTGTACCTCAAGCTCGCTGGCGTCGGCGGCTTGGTCGAGCTCGGTGAGCAGCCAGCGCTCCAGCGAGTCCGCGTCACGTAGGAGGCCGACCACCTGGCCGGTGAGCGGCTCGCAGTACACGCCAGGCGAGGTCACGTAGACCATGAGCAACGGCCGGCCGAGCCGTCGGGCCATCCCCGCGGCGTAGGCGAGCGCGTTCCGCGAAGCGGCCGAGCCGTTGTAGCCGGCGATGACGGGATGCGCGAGCGATATCGGCCGCGGCTGTGCGGTGTGCTGGATCGGTTCCGGGCGCAGCCGATCCTGCTCACGGCGCTCGGGGCGCCGCTGTTCAGGCGTCCCCTCATCCGGGGAAAGCTGGTCCATCTCCGCGTCCTTGCGGCCACTGGTGGTTAGTAGTTTTGTTATAGCAAGCATCCGCCAGCAGGTTAAGCAGATCGTCTGCTTCAGCTGAGGAAGTGCCCCGTCTTACGTGAGTTATTCGGGCCGCGCTGGCAGAACTATAGAGACCGGGGCCGCATCTGCGGAAGATGCTGGCCTCGGAACACCAGGAGCCCCGGAAGAAACGGACATTTCATAAGCGTGACCACTCACCATAAAGAAAGGAAGTAACGGGCTTCCGCTGCCCGGTGCACCACTGAGGTGG
>Ga0265316_10003917_pt1 | contig 14922 bp, 9 predicted proteins | sample 4522metaG_FD_202092 | JGI IMG/M metagenome (GOLD analysis project Ga0265316, IMG submission 202092) | Rhizosphere microbial communities from Carex aquatilis grown in University of Washington, Seatle, WA, United States - 4-5-22 metaG | ecosystem: Host-associated > Plants > Roots > Rhizosphere >...
AATGGCAGAACCCCCAGATGAAAAACAGGGAGGCCACCATGATGAACGCGAACAGTAACGGGTTGCGGTTGGATCTCATAAACGCTTCGGTTGGCTTGTCGGTTGTGTTGATTTTTGTGTCTTTGGGCGAATCCCGTTTTACTGCCTCATACAGGGGAACGGGGGTCGAGGGATTTGGGCAAAAGCGGTGACAGGGTGCGACGGCGGGACGTGACGTCAACTCTTCGTCGGCAGCGTGTCGCCGATGAGCGCGAGGTTCTGGATGGCGGCGACGCCCCATTGCCCGGCGTCGTTGGTCGAAACCCAGGCGGCTTCAACGACCGGATTGAGCACAGCCGGGCCTTCCAGCTTGGCGACGTTGAAATTTGGCCGCTCGTAGTCGCGCGCGAATTCACTCCAGGCCCGGCGGGCCAGCGTGGCATTCTGCGTCTTCCACGCTACGTAGGCGGTGAGCCGCGAATGGGCCTGGGGGAGGCTGAGGCCGCGCAGGCTGGCGCCGAGCGCCGCCTGTTGCTCCTGGGGCGTCGCGTTGAAAAGCTCGCAATACTGCAGCCACGCCTTCTCGAACGGCGCGTACTCCGGCTGGCCCTCGGTCAGATAGATGAGCTCGGCGCAGACCTCCACCGCGCCGAACACCGCCGAGAGGTGCGAGGCGGAAACTTCGTTGCCCAGGATGTTGTAGAGATGGCCGTTGGCGGGATCGTAACCGAAACGATCACCGGAAAAAAACCCGTGCGTCGCCGCGCCGATGTCCTTCATGCCGGTGAGCAGCTTGTCGCGGTACTTCGGATCGCCGCCGCGCTCCCACTCGGTGAGCCAGCCGCTGGCGAGTGAGCACCAATCGGTGCCCACGCTGATGCGCGCCGGGTACTTTCCCTTGGGCGCCTGGTTCGGCAGCTTCCGCACCGGATCGACCATCTCGAGCTTCGTGTCGGCGTCGAGGAACTCGCGCATCAGGTCGCCGACGCGTTCGTCGGCCGTGAGGAAATAATAGAAGCGCCGGTAGATGGGCGTGCTGATGCGCACCTGTTTCGCGCTGCAGCCCCAATGTTGGACGTTGTGGCGCGAGCCGAGCCCGGCGAATCGCCCGAGATGGTAGACATCGACCTCCTGCACGTGGCGGGTCATGGCCTCGGCGAAGCGGAAAATTTCGGCGCGGCCGGAGCGCAGGAAGGCGTACCAGAGCCAGAGGTCGGGCGAGAGCTCGGAATTGTCCCAGGCGTAGCCACCGACGTCGTACCGCCACACGTGACGGTCGCGGTCGTAGGTGTGCATCACGTCGCCATAGTTCCAAAACCCGTACCAGTGGTGCTGTTCGACTTGCGACCGGTAATAGGCGAACTGCCAGTCAAGCCGGTCCTCAATCGCCGCCCTGGCCGGGGTCGATCGGTCGGGCAGACTCCAGAGCGCGCCGAAGACCTTCGCCCCGAGGTACTGCTCGGGCGCGCAGACGAGTTGCGGCGGCGTGCGCACCGTCTCCGCCAACTCGACGATCCGCCCGCGCGACGGCGTGGCGGCCAGCGCCCAGAGCATAATCTCGCTCGAACGGGCGACGCCGTTCGGAGTGCCCCACCCTTTCTCATAATCTTCGTAGGTGACTTCCATGCCCGCAACTTCCTCAGGATGGTTGTTCATGCCCATCGGGTCGTGGTAAAAACGCAGGTCCATCGCCGGCGCCTCGGGCGACCACAGCCAGAGCGTGACCTCGGCAGCGGCGGTATTGGCGCCGCGGATATCGAGTTGCGTCGGGTGGCGTTGCCAGAAATCGCGCAGCCCGAACGCCACGCCGCCACCCTTGGCGCCGCCGATGTAGCCGACCCCCGCGGCGCGGTGGCCCTGGTCGGCGTCGATCCAGCCACAGCCGGCCTTCGTGCGCTTCCGGATGGTGAACGCGCTCGCCGCCGGCTGGTACAGCGTGTAGTCGCCCCACTCCGGGATATAGTCGAGCGGATCGCGCGGCGTGTTGGCAAACTTGCCAATCGGCGGCGTGGCCTGACCCTCGAGCTGTGCCGCCCGCGCGGCCGCGCCGGGATCGCGGCGCAAGCCCGTGAGTCCGCGGATCGCCTCGGCCCACAGGCCCTTGCCGTCGCCGACGAACCGCACGTGGCGGTTGTGCGGCAGATCGCTCATCGGCACCGCGAAACGCACCCCAAGACCGCGGATGAAATCCTTGTTCTCGTCGCCGTCGAAAACGAACGAATGCATCATCCGCACCGCTTCGGCGCCACCGTGGAAATACAGCCGCACGACGAACGGCAGCCAGGCCCGGCCCGCGGCGCTCGCGTGTTTGCCCTCCAGTTTCACCACGGCGCGCACCGGCCCGCGTTGTTCGACGGTCACCTTCTCGATGGCGCTGGAGAACGCCTCCTGGCGCAATGCGCCGTCGGCGGACAGTTCCGGCTGGTCCTGAAGCAGGGCGACGAGCCGGCCATCCTGGGCAATCACCCGGCCGTCGCGGATGATCGATTGAATGAGCGCGGCGCCTTGCTTGGCCACAAGGCAACGTATCACGCCCGTGTCAATGTCGACGGCATCGGGCGTCTCGCGCACGATCACACCCTGGGCCGGGGCCACCGGTGTGCCGGCGGCGAGGATAAGCGTATCTTCGCGACCGGCGTCGGCGCCGATCGCGTGCGCGGTCCATTTGAGCGAGCCGTCGGGCCAATACGCGGTCGGCCAGCTTTGCACCGGCACGGCCTCGCCGCCCGCCGTGCGGAGTGCGAAGGTCGCGTCCTTGGCGAAACGGCCGCGCGGCCAGGGCACGCCCCAAGTCGCGCCCGCCGTCGTGGCCGGCGCCTTCCCTTCGAGCCAATGCAGGGCGGCGCCGTCACCCACCGGCGTGGGCGCGGGCTTGGCCGCCGGCACGGTGGCGCTGGCGGACGCCTCACCCGCCGCCCGCAACGTCGAGGTCAACTTGACCGCGGCAGCGACAATGGCGGTGCTCTTCACAAAGTCGCGGCGGGAAAATCGGCGGGTTTTCATAATTAGATTGGATTGACTCGGGAATGGTGGGACTGACGCAGGAAACCCGACGGGCGTTTCAAGGGTCGCTGGCCGCTAGCACGGGGGCCAGATTGCTCCCATGCTGGCCGATCACTCGATCAGGTAAAGCGGATCCGGCAGCTTGAAGATGTGCTCGGCGTAGCCACCGCGCAGGTCGCTCTCCTGATCGCCGAGATTGGCGACGATCGTGTACCCTTCGCGATACAACGCTCGCCGCGCGGCCGTCTTGCGATCGCTCACGGAAAGCTTCTGGCCATCGTCCGGGCGCATGATCAAACGCGTGTAGTCGCCCAAGCCCTCGCGGCGAAGATTCGCCTCGGTGACGGCGCGATCGCTCGGGTCCTCGCGATCGGTGATCAGGAAAACGTCGCAACCGAGATGACGTGCCATGAGAAAAAGTTCGCGCATGGGCTTGATGGCCGGCGCCTCGCCGCGCGCGACCCAGGCGTCCCAGTTGCTGGGAATGTAGCCGAAGCCGATCGAGTGAATGTGCGGGTAATTCGAGAGCAACGTGTCATCGATGTCGAAGACGACCGCCAGTCGTTCGTCCGGTCGACGATGTGCGGCGTACTGCTCAATCCAGTCCCGCGCATCTGCCGCGACGGCGGCCACGGCCCGTTCGTAACTGCCCGACTCGTAGTAACGGACGACCGCCGCTTTGGCGGTATCGAGATTCAGCGGTTCGCGCGCCCGCGGGGACTCGCAGCCAGCGAGGGCACAGAGCAAAGCCGCCAGGACGCCGACTCGCACTGCGAAAGGGTGGAGCGGCTTGTCCCCAAGACGCTTTAAGGGTACTCCAACAAATTCGGGATTTTGTAGGTCAGCGAGCTTGCTCGCGCTCTGACAAACCGCGCGAGCAAGCTCGCTGCCTACAGCTAATAGGAGCGCCTTCAAACAGCGCGTTGGGGACAACGCGCTCCACCTCGATCCTCTGGCATCGCATGGAAGCCGCATTACCGGACGGTAGGAAATGCGACCGCGTTGGCCAGCGCGATGATCCGGGGAGCCATTGTCATCTAATAGATGACAATGAGCAGAGGTCGGCGGATACTTGAAACAGGCGGCCGATGGTAGAATCGTTCGCCGTGTAGAGAACGGGGGTAGCGTTGCAAGACCACCCCTACGTGCCACCCGACGGGCGGAACAAAGACTGCCGTGGACCAGGTCCAGATGGATGGCAGGGAACACTTGCGCGGGACGCCTGGTCTCGCCATCCCACTGATCATGAAACGCATTCGACCGATAGCGTTCATCATTGTCGCAGCTGCACTCAGCACTGCTGCTCCCGAGACAGCCCGGGCCTCCGCCACGCCGCCGGTTCCGCCTACCGACACCGGAAACTCAGCGTCACCCAGCGTGCCGGCGGCGAACTCGCCGATCACCCTGACGTCGCTCGAAGCGCAGCCCGCCAAAGCCCCCACGGATTCCGGTTATTGGCCGTTCGCCTTGCAGCAGACGAACCAGGCAATCGAACTGATCGAGAGCAACACGCTCAAGACCGCGGACGAGTTTTTCCGCATTTCGAAGTATGTGTCCGCGTCAGACAATCGCTTCCGCACCGCTCGTGTTCGTTATGAGCTGTTCCTTGCCGCCGCGGCCCTTGGTCACACCGAGGCAGAACACGAACTCGCGTCAGCATGGGACGATCTGCTGACAACTGTGGGGCGTCCGTTTCGCACCGACTTCACGGGATTTGCCCAAAAGCACGCGGAGTCATTTGAACTCGATGCCGCGCCAGCCTGCGTGCAGGCCATACTGCGCGAGCCGGAAAAGGCGCGCATCGCCGCGAAATCCGCCCAGCGAAACGCCGAGATGAAAATGATCGTCGACGCGGATCAAGCGGATCGACGGCAGGACTGGAGCAAACTGACTCCCGCACAAATGAAAGCCGTGGGAGAAAGAGACGATGCCCGCAACCTGCGGACGCGGGAGATCATCAAAGCGGGCGAACTGCGTACGGCGTCAGATTTCGCTAACGCCGCATTGGTGATGCAACACAGCGCCCGTTTTTCCGGATATCAGACAGCGCACGAGCTGGCCGTTTGCTCGATGCTGCTGGGTGATCGCAGCACGGGGCGGTGGCTGATCGCTGCGACCTATGACCGGATGCTGGGCTCGATTGGACACGACCAGCGTTTTGGCACGCAATACAGCGGGACGGCCGGCACAACCACCCTGGTGCGGGTCGATAGTGCCGGGATCTGCGATGCCGAGCGTAAAGCGCTGGGTTGTCCCACGCTCGAGCAAGCGAAAAACCGGGACTTGAGCGCGGAGAGCACGCCCGAGACCGACAAGCTCGTTGCGGAATTCAAGGGCCCGAACCGGTCGGTGCGCGATCCGAAGTTTGGATTGACGGCCACGTATCCGGCCGGCTGGGAAGTGCAGGGCGTAAAGCGCGGGAGCGATCAGAAGACGACCATCCACTTTGAAATCACCGCGGCGCCGGAGCCTGCGCCGAGCCTCTACTATCGCGTTTATCACCAGCCGCGGTCGATCGCGTCTGAATCGATGCCGGCGTTGCTCCGCGAAGAGGCCAGAAATAAGGAAGCCGCGCGGCGCGAGAATTTCCCAGATTACACCAATCGCGCGGACAGCTTCAAGTTGCTGACGATTGCAGGAAATGCTGCATGCTGCTGGGCGGCCGATTTCACCGCACCGACCAACGACAAATGGGCCGAATATTTTGTATTCATCCGGACTGATGTCGTGGATGCCTTGTTCTTCCTGCAGGCGCCGTCCGATCAGCTGGAGCCGCTGCGGCCAGCGGTGGATCGGCTAATGGAAAGTTTGAAAATGCCGCCGCGGCAAAAGTAAAGATCCCCGGGGCAAGCCCCGAGGCATTTGAAAACAAACTGTAGGAGCGGCTTTACGCCGCGATCCCGACAAAACATCGCGGCATAAAGCCGCTCCTACAATAAACCAAGCCGAAGCCAGCTTCGGGGTATCGAACCCATCGCGAATGAAGCGTGCAGCGGTAAAGATGGGACGAACGGCGAAGCCTAAAATGAAACCCAGTTTCCCCGTGCATCGCGCGAAACTGCCGCTATGGTAACTGGGTCAGTTTCGGGCCCCCCTACTCGCTTTACGCGCTTTACGCCCATGAAAATAAAATCGGTCACTGCCTGCGCGGTGTGGATTGCTTTGTTGGTGTCGCTCGCGGCCGCGCAACCGAACGCCAGCCCCGCTCAGGAGTTGAATGCGTTGGTCGCTCGTATCCAGGTCAAAATCCGCGCCGGGCAAACCTCCGCGGCTCAACTCGCGCCGGAGTCGGCTGAGTTTAACGCATTGGGCGCAAAATATGCCGACAATCGACCGGAGGATGCCGCCAAGATCATGCAATTGGAATACACGTTTCTCCGCGACGTGTTGAAGGATTCCGCGAAAGCCGCGGAGTTACGCACGGTGCTGGCGACGAAGTACAGCGATTTTATTAAAGGCACTGCGCTCGCGCTGGAAATCGCCATACAGCAAGGCCGGGAGGAGTCGCGCGCGGTGCAAGCCGGTTTGGTTGGCAAACCCGCTCCTGAACTCACATTCCTTTGGTCAACCCAGTCCGGCCTGAAGAAATTGAGTGAGCTCAAGGGCAAGATTGTCGTGATTGATTTTTGGGCGACCTGGTGCGGGCCGTGCGTTGCTACGTTTCCGTTGATTCGCGAGCTGACCGACCATTACAAGGGCGCAGACGTGGTCATCCTCGGCGTGACCAGCGTGCAGGGCTTTGTGATGGGCCTCGAGCCCGCGCGCATCGATACGAAGGGCGATCCGGCCAGGGAGTTCGCGTTGATGCCTGAGTTTATGAAAGCCAAGGGCATGACCTGGACGGTCGCCTTCTCCGACGAACAGGTTTTCAATCCGCATTACGGCGTAACCGGCATTCCGCACATGGCAATCGTTGCACCGGATGGCACGGTACGCTACAACGGACTGCATCCGGGAATGCCGCACGCGGAGAAAGTCGCCATGATCGACAAGCTTTTGAAGGAATTCGGCAAACAGTCGGTTATGAGCCCCGTTCGCGAATAAATCGTCAAGTCCATGAAAAAACTGATCCTCGTGTTTGGCGCGTTAACGCTGTGTTTGCTCGCGCGCGGCCAGTCCGTCGACCTCACGCAGATCCTGGGGCCGAATAATTCGTTCAACGATCCGGCCTTTGGCGTTTCGCTCACCTACCCGGCCGGCTGGGAGGTTTTGGGCGGAGCACGTTGGGGGAAGAACAACGGCGAGAATACGTTTCAATTCCGTGCGTTGTGGCCGTCGCAAACCAGGCCGAGCCTGTATTACCAGAGGTTTTCAGCCGACAATCCGCGACCGACCGATTTCGAGAGTTATTTCCGCAAACTCGCGCAATCCAAAGCGGCGAGCCGGGCCAAGTCGGGCGGCGACTACCAGAACGTGCCCGAAAGCTTTGTGTTCAAGACCATCGCCGGCGGCCCAAGCTTCAGTTATCTGGCAACGTTTACCAGCGGCGGGATGAAGATGGCCGAATATTTCGTGCGCGTCGTCGGTGAAAAGGGCTACGTCATGTTTATTACGGTGGGCTCTCCGGAAGAAATCGACGCCATCCGCCCCGACCTCGACCGCATGGTCGAGACGGTGCGCGTGCAGTAGCTTACGCGAGACGATTTCCAGTTGGTTGGACCTATTTTCGCCGCAGGAGCAGGACAGTTTGCGCAATCGAAACCAGGGCCATGGCCCCCAGGACCGAGAGCGAAACCGCATTTCTGAATCGCAGGTCGCCGCTCGTCAGAAACGCTCCGTGCAGAATCGGGGCGAGAAACCCCGCCGCCACGATCAGCCACTGAAAGACACGGCTGCCCGGCCGCCCCAGCACGATCACCGGAATCCCCCACAAAAACACGAGGACCAGCAGCAGATTCAAAATCACGAAAAGCTGGATCCCACCCGGAAGGTGGAACAGCTCCCACTCGTGCCAGTAAGCCGAATCGATCTCATGCGCGACCAGCAGCGCGGTATTGGCGAGATAAAGTCGGGTAGCCGTATTCATCCTTCAAAGCGCGGTTGGTTTCACCACTAATCCACACTAATCATCACTAATCAATTAACTGCACTGCCTATTCCGTTCATTAGCGTCAATTAGTGTGAATTAGTGGTTCAACTGCCGTCTCTGGATCATAACAGTGCCGAGCCACATTACTTGGTCGCAGCTGCTGGTGCCGTTTGCCGCGCCGCCTCCCAGTCCGGCAGGTAGGGCTTCGCCAGCTCCAGCGTCTCGATCGCGTTGAGCGCCCATTGGATGCTCGCCACGCCGTGTAACTGCCAGCCGACCGGCTCGCCGAGAAACGCCGGATCGGTGACAGGTTTCACGACACCGGCGCTGTTTACCTTCGCCGGCCGGGCCGGCGGCGGCAGTGTCGCGCCGATGAGTTTCTCCCACGCCATGCGGCCGAGCTCGGGGCTCTTCTTCGCATTCGCCGCATAGGCGAGCATGCGCGGGCCGGTCATCTGGCTGCCATTGACCGCACGGCCGACGGTTTCGGACGTGTTGGCCCAGGCACGCCAGAACTCCGGCACGTCGAACATCGGCTCCATCGCATACAGGTTTTCCGCTCCGCCAAAAATCATGTCGAAATAGCTGCCCGGCAGCGGGTCGTTCGGCCCCAGCCCCGCCGTCATCGCCTTCATGTCGTCTACGACGCGGTCGCGCCACTTCGTGTCGCCCGTACGCTGATACTCCATCGTCCAATTCATGGCATAGCACATCCATTCGAGCCCGAGGCGGCTCGGAGACGCCTCCGGAGCGGGAACGGCAGCGAGCTGGTCGGGCGTGGGCGCCGGGACGACTCCGCGTTCGCCGCGCCCGCCACGAGCCGGGGGCGCGCCGGCCCCATTGGGTTCGCCCCGGCCGCCGCGCCCGGCTGGTGCGGCGCGTCCGCCTGGTCCGCCACGACCGCCGGTATCGAGCAGCGGCTGGCCATCGGGGCCGGGAATGTAGTGGGAACCGTTGAACTGTTGCAATCGCTTGTAGGTCGCCTCGGCGCCGAGCTGCTCGCGCATCAGGTCGCCCACCCGCTCGTCCGTCGTGAGGAAATAGTAGAACTGTTTGATCCCATCGTGGCCGATGCGCGGCTGCTTGGCGCCGTCGCCCCAGTGGTTGACGTTGTGGCGCGAACCGAGCGGCGCGAACGGCCCGATGTGGTACACGTCGACCTCGCTGGTGTGGCGCGTCATCGCCTCCGCCATGCGGAAGATATCCGCCCGGCCCGTGCGCAAAAACGAATACCAGAGCAGCATGTCGGGCATCAATTCGGTGTTCACCCACGCCCAGCCGCCGATGTCATAGCGCCAGTCATGGCGCCCGAAATCATAGTTGTGCATGATGTCGCCGAAATCCCAGAAGCCGTACCAGGCGCGCTCGTCGACCTGTCCCTCGTAGAAATTGACCAGTCCCTGCACCTGATCTTCGACCCAACTGAGCGTCGGAGTGGAACGATCCGGCAGGCTCCAACGACCGAACTCCTGCCGCGCGTGATAATACTCCGGCGTGCACACCAGCATCGCCGGGGCGCTGGCAGCCTTGGCCATGGTGACGAGGTCGGCATCGGACGGAATCGCCGCAAACGCCCAGAGGGTGAGATCGGCGCTATGCGCGATGCCATTGGCGGTGCCCCAGCCCGGCTTCCAGTCCTCGTAGTTGACCGACAACCCGTGCGGCCCGGTGTCGTAGGTCCGCAAGTCCATCGCCGGACTGTCAGGCGACCACAGCCACACCGTCAACTCGCCCGCGGCCTGCGCCGCGTTGGAAATCTCGAGCGCGGCTGGATACTTCTGCCAAAAATCCTTCACGCCGACGGCGAGCCCGCCCGACACGTCGCCGAGCACGGCGAGACCGAGGGCGCGGCGGCCGTTGGTCACATGCAGCCACGAACTCTGACCTTGCGTGCGCTTGGCGATCGCGTAGCCGTCGGGCCCGAGCTGGGTCAGCTTGCAGTCGTTGTAGATCGCGACGCTCTCGGCCGCGGAGCGCGCAGCCGGCGGATAGTTGGCGAGATTCGGCATCCGTTTGCCCGCGAGATGATCGGCGTAGGAATCGGCGATTTGCCGCCCGGCTTGCGGACGGTAGCCCGGCAGAAGCCGCACCGGTTGGCACCACACTCCGGTGCCGTCACCCGCAAACCGCACATGGCGGTTATGGAGCTCCTCCCGGAACGGCACAGTAAACGCGATGCCAAGGCCCTTGATGAAGTCCTTCTGCCCGTCGCCGTCGAAGATGAACGTATGCACCAAGCGGATCTCCAGTGAACCGGCGTAGAAATAAAACCGCACGGTGAACGGCAGCATCGCCCGCTCGCCGGCCACCGCCTGGTGCACGCCCTCGACCTTCACCACCGCACGCACCGGACCGGATTGCTCGAGCGTGACGGATTTGATCCGGCTGACGAACTGCTCCTGACGCAGCACGCCTTTGCTCTCCTCGGAGCGGTCTTCGCGGACGGCGACCAATCGGGCGTTTTCCGCCACCTTGCGATCGCCGACGAACAGCGACTCGAGCAACGCCGAGCCCTGCCGGGCGAAGCGCGCCCGCACCGCACCGGTGTCGATCTCGATGGCGTCATCGGTCGTCGTCGCCTTGATCGGGGTCGTGGGCGCGACGGTGGCCCCGACGGAGATTTGCAGCGGCCCGCCGAGGCCCGACGGGGCAGCGATCGCGTGACCGCTCCACTTGATCGAACCGTCCGGCCAGAACGCCAGCGGCCAGGTTTGCATCGGCACCGCCGTGCCATCGGCGGCACGCAGCGTGAGCGAGTCGCTCTTTTGCACGGCGCCCTTAGGCCACGGCACGCCCCAACTCACGCCTTCCGGCGTGGCGGGCGTCGCCTGGCCGAGCCATTGAAGTTGTACGGGCTGTGGGGCAGCGGACTCCGCGGCGAGCGAGCGCAAGACCGGCACCGCGACCACCGCAACCGCAAGAGCGATTGAACGGATGAGATTTCGATTCATGGTGAAAGCTCCCGCGACACCGCGCGGGATTTGAATTAGCTAGCTCCGGTTATCGGAAATTACCACGGCAATCGCGATCCAATCGCCATCGGGACAGCAACCTCAGCGGCTCGATCCGAGGCATTGCAGGCGAACTGTAGGAGTGGCTTTATGCCGCGATGGTTTGTCGGAATCGCGGCATAAAGCCGCTCCTACAGCCAAACAGGCCGAGCCCACCTCGGAATGTCGCTTCAATCACCATTCCATGCCGAAGACAGCAGATCGCGGCGCAATTTCTCGAGCTCTTCGAGCCGGGAATCGAGCTGGGTCCGGACCGTGTGGCGATTTAGGACTGGACCTCGCGTCCAAGCCGCTCCTCAAGCCCGGCCCGGACGCGAGGTCCGGACCTACAGTCGGAGAATAAGGCGACGCCGGCCGATCATGGGCCGGTCGCAATCAGCTGCACGGGTCCGAGCAGACCCGCGGGCAAAGGCACAATCTGATCCAGATTCTGCGGCTGAAACCGGTTGCCGAATTGCTGTGTGACGCCGGCGTAGTTGTAGTTGGGGAGCTTGATGCCCGCCATGTAGTTCACCGCGAGGTTGGCGACGTCGATCCGCACCTTGTTTTCGCCGGGCCGGAGCTGGCCGGTCACGTCGATCGCGTAGGGCGGCGCCCAGACGGAGCCGACGCGCCGGTCGTTGAGGTAGAGGACGGCAGCCTCACGCACGGGAACGTCAAGGGACGTGCGATAGCCCTGGCTGCGGCCGGTGCTGGCGGCCTTGGGTGCGCTCGCCGCGCCAAAATCGAACGACAGCTTCAAGCCGGCCTGCACCAACTCGGGCGCGACCGTGATGGTTTTCTCGTAGGTCGCGACCCCGGAGAAATTGCGCGTCGCCTCGCTTTCCGTCCACGAGGCGAGTTTCTCCATCGCGACCGCCGGTGAATTCGGGCCGTACTTCACGGTCCAGCCGGTGCCGAGGTCGAGCGGCGCGGGCACGGTCGCCACGGCCGGAGCCGCGGGCGGCGGCGGCAGCGTGCGCGAGGTGAAGACCACCAGGGTCGAACCGTACGGCGGCAGGTCCAAGTCGACGGCCGTCGCGTCCGCCGATTTAAACGCGACCGTGGCGGGCGTGATCGCGCCGCTCAGTGGATTCCAGATTTCCGGCCGGAGGCCGCCAACGCGGAACGTGGCCTGGACGTGCCTGGGCTCGTTACCGGTGTTGGCGACAAAATACACCTCGCCGCCCGCGGTGTGGCGGTGCACGACGCCGATCTCGGGCGCAGCGGGCGCCAATCCCATGTCGGGGGCAAGGCGTTTCGCCAATTCCGCACCGAGTTGCGTCTCGTCCGCGAGGAAAAGGCCCGGAGCCTTGTCGCCCTGGAAAAGCCGCTGGGCGATGGCCCGGACTGCCTGCGTGTCAGTCTCGGTTGCCAGGTAGCCCGGTGCCCGGTCCGGCAGGCGGCGGGTGGCAACCACGATGCCGCCGTTGTGCGCGAACTGCTCCAGCGCCTCCATCGTCGCCGCCGGGATGCGTTCGACGGCCGGGAGCACAACGACGTGGTAGCGGACATCGCCGAACGCGAGCGCGTCGCCGGCGACCTTGCCGCGCATCGCAAGCAACTGGTCGTCGAAGAAATCGAGATTGTAGCCAGCGTCGGTGATGGCGCGGACGAGGCCGCTGACCCGGCCCTGCAGCGCCGCGTTCATGCTGAAATTGCGCCCGAAGCTCGCCCAGCCGTCGCTATTCGGCAGGAAGAGCGCGACGTCGTTGGCCGGCGTGCCCTGCCGCAGGAGGGCGCTCACGCGCTGGACGTATTTCGTGATGTCGGGCATGACGAGCCACCAGGGATTCTTTTCGTCGAACACGCCGGCGGCGTAGAAACTCCAGCCGGGATAGCCGACGCCCTCGGCGGTGTACGGCCAGCCGTGGCAGATGAGCTGGTTGATGCCGGACAGGAAGTGCAGGTCCGCCTCGGCCTTCATGTCGAGCGGCGTGGCGCGGAACACCGGCGAGTGCAGCCAGGTAAACGTCTCCGATGACACCACCGGACGGCCGAGCAGATGCGCGGCCGACGCCGCCCAGCGCGATGAGGAATAGGCCTTCCACTGGTAGCCCTCGCCTTCCGGCAGGTCGCAATAGGCGTAGCTGGACAACGTCGCCGGCGGCGTGCCGTAGCCTTGGATACGGAAGCGCGTGCCATTGGCATGGGCCAGTTTCGTGAACGTCGTGTTGAAATATTCGTTGAAGAGCTCGGTGACCGTCTTGCCCCAGTCGTGGCGGATATCGAGGGCCTTCGGCGCGGCGTCGTCGAACAGCGCCGGCAGCAACGGCCGCAGGTCGTAGCCGCGCCGCTTTTGAAATTCCGCCAGGAAATTCGGCGTCCAGTTCTCGCCGCCCACCTCCAGGCTGTCGCAGAAAATCGACTGGGGCGGATTGGGCCCGCAGGCCTTGATCTCAGGTTCGGCGATATCCCGGATGAACTTGCCGATCACCGCCGGGCTGTAGTGGTCGATCACGTTACCGTCGGCGCCGAAAGCGGGCCGCTTCACCGCCATGATGCCGCCGCGGCTGACATAGAGCTGCACCGCCGTGTCGGCACTGGCGTCCGCCGGGAGTTGCACCGCGCCGTCGACCACCGACGCCTCCTGGTAACCGGTCGCGGTTTTAACAAACGCCGCCACGAGCTTCTGACCTTGGCCCATCTCCGGCAGCGGCGCGCGACGCTGGCCGGCGGGAACGGTCACGCTGCGGTTTTGCAGCGCGGTCGCGCCCTCTTCCGCCGAGAACTGCGACCCGCCGTACGGCCAGCCGCTGCCCAGCGTCAGATCCATGCGCAGGCCGAGCTCTTTCGCCTTGGCCGCCGTAAAGCCCAGCGCGTCGAGAAATTCCGGCGACATGAACTTCAGGTTCTTCAATCCGGGCAGATCGCCGTCGAGTGCGAGGGGATAGGTCGGCTGAACCTCGAACCCACCGATGCCGCCTTCCTGCATCACGCGCATTTCGCGCTCGAGCTCGGGCTTGGTCACTGCCGGCCCAAACCACCACCAGCGCACCATGATTCGCGCGTCGGCCGGCGGCTGGTCGAAGGTTTGCTGGAGCGGTCCGACGTCCGCGGCCCGCAGCGTGGCGACGGTCAACAACATTGCACCCAACACCCGGAAGAAGATATTTTTGGAGTTCGTCATAATTCTAGCGTCGTTGTTCGATTGGATGGGACGGAAGCGGGAGGCCGTGCATCTTTCACCGGTGCCCCGCCGCACTCCAGAAAATTAGGCAGCCGGATTAAGCTGTTCCCGCGGTTTCGCCTCCGCCAGGCTACCGCCAGACAACCCCGATTTCAACATGATCAAACCTGGCGGCGCCTATTCCCCCATGCCCATTCGCCAAGCCCAGTCGACGATGAGCGAATGTCGCGAAACCTATGCCGCCAATGCCCAGATCGCCGCGGAAGGGTCCGCGGGGATCGGCTGGTATGTGCTCCTCAGTGGCCGGGTGGCCGTGTTCAAAAGCAAGCTGAAGATCGCCGAGTTCGGCCAGCGCGGCACGGTCTTCGGCGAGATCAGCAGCATCCTGAAGAAACCGCGGACCGCCACCTTGGTCGCCCTCGAACCGACCGAGGTCATTCACATCGATGCCGAGTTGGACGAACTGATCGCGAAGCATCCCGATGTGGCCCGGAAGATAATCATCAACCTCGCAGAACGACTGGCCAAGACCACCGGCGATCTCTGGACGGCCGTCGAAAAAGAGGACGTAAAATAAGCCGGTTCCGCCCGATCAGCGGTCGGGCCGGCAGGCGGAAAATTTCGGGGCGTTGAGCCAGGGCGGAACGATCCAGTTAGCGATGTAGGGCGGGGTCGCCTGCCGTGAGCCTGTCGAACTGGCCGAACCCCGCCATTTCTCCAGAATGGCGGCGGCATGTCAGACTGTCGCCCCCTGCGGGGGCTCGGTACGGCGATGCCGCCCTACAATCACT
>Ga0265316_10003920_pt1 | contig 14910 bp, 11 predicted proteins | sample 4522metaG_FD_202092 | JGI IMG/M metagenome (GOLD analysis project Ga0265316, IMG submission 202092) | Rhizosphere microbial communities from Carex aquatilis grown in University of Washington, Seatle, WA, United States - 4-5-22 metaG | ecosystem: Host-associated > Plants > Roots > Rhizosphere >...
CCACGCTCTGCTTTGTAGAGTTTTACGTGCAAATTCACCACGAGCAGATTAGCTGTGAGAACCGAGAGGAACACTACATCATGAGGACTAAAGCTTGGGCAATTTTGATCATGTTGTCGGCCATTCAGCTCTGGGCGAGCCAGCAGTCAGCAAACCCTGCTGGCGGAATTCCTGAAGAGGTTGGCATCTATGCGGTATTGCAGGGTGACGTGAAGGAAGCCCCAACTGAAACCGTGGAAGCTCATCGTGGCGGATATCTGGGCTTGAATGGTGAAATTGCGATCTCCCACAGCACACTGCGCCTTTCCAAACCACAAGAATTCATAATTCGGGCGGCAGAAGGGTATTCCGCCTCCGAATATCGCTTGCTCAAGCTGGTAGAGAAGAAGGGCCGCCGTCAGTTTCGTGCTCTCACTGTACATATTGGAGGCGCTACCGATAACGCATCAAATAATTCGATACCCTTCACTGTTGAGAGGCTAAACAACCACGCTTGGCGAGTTCGACTCAACCTAGATGATGGAGAATACGCTTTCTTCTCGCCTCAGGTTCATAGTGAAGGCTTGGGTAAAAGCTTGGCCTTCACGTTTGGAGTAGATTCGAGTCTCGCATCAACAGGAACAGCCGTGCAAACTATTCCAGACTATGCATCTGCTGCCACGAATCAATCCGATGCCTCCTCGACCTCGCTGGGAACTACACTTGCGAATTCGAAGGAGGGTGGAGTTGAGATCACGGGCTTCCTCCCGAATAGCCCGCTACAAGCCGCGGGTTTGCACGTTGGTGATGTCATCAAAGCTGTTGACCTCAAGCCTGTGAAAACCGCTGAGGACTTTCGTGAAGCCGTCGCAGCCCGACAGCCGGAAGACAATATTCGCATCAGCTACGTCTTTCTCCATTCCAACCAGTGGTGGGTACAAAAGGAGGTAAAGGTCAGTCTTCCGAAGTAGGAGGCATAGCGAATAGCCTCTGGCGGGTACAGAAATTCAAGTGTTCGATTTCATGCAGCACTTCACAACTGCTTATCTCCGAAATTCTCGCGGCGCTTCGGAGCAGGAGATTTTCCGCCGTCGTCAATCACTTTCTGCAACTCAGATTCACGGATCATGGTCCGCCCGCCGACCTTAGTGCGCTGCATTTTACCTTTGCTAAGCCAGGCATGAATCGTCCATTTGCTGATCCCGCCTAACCGCTTCCCTGCCTCTTCCACTGAAAGGAGAATGTCCACAAAACCCTCCAAGCAAAAATATTTGTGTGCCATACTTGACAAGCATCAGCATGTCACGATAAGATGCCACAAGACAATATCAAGATCATGGCACAGATAGTTCAAATACCGCTTTCCTTTGAGTTCAGAACGGCCAAGATTCCGTGGGAAGAGGCTCACGCCAGCGTGATCGGCTGGCGCAACGCTAATGCGTCGCAACAAGAACCGTTGCACTGTATTGCACAGCTACGACGTGCTGGCAAGGAACACAGAATTGCAATTTCCCTCAGTATGCTCCCGAAGCGAGAGAGAAAGCAGTGCCTTGCTACGCTTGGGAAACGCCATTCTGACGAGATGGTCAAGGAGATTTGCTCTTCACTGGAGCTGCCGTATTTCGTTCACAATTGCAAACCGTATTTTGGGGACGAACTGAGGAAGCGTTCATTGCCTGACGATGCGTGGCAGCTCCGGGACGAGTTCCTAAGCCTTAAAGGTGATGCCAAGAAGACCATCTCTTTCCTGAACAGATGGGGGCGGTGGGTGCCTCTTCGGAATTACGTGGGAACGAGCGAAATTACAGACTTGCAAGTTGCGGTTCGTGCCGCACTCACCGAAGCACCAGACAAATGGTTTTCCACAGTCGGCTTCCCGACAATGGTCAATTCTCGTTCAGCGCAATTTCCTTATTTCACTATGTTGACGGACGCCTGCGAGGTCGCCATTCGGATGGCAACGACCATTGACTTGCTACAGCAAATCGAGTTTAGGACGTGTGCCCGACCCGATTGTGCTAAACCGTTTCCGGTGAAATCGAAACGCAAGCGTGATTACTGCACCCAATACTGCGCTCATCTCGAATCCGTGCGCCGAGGGCGGACTGCTCAAAGGAGTGGTTGATATGTCGATCTATAAACGGGGCAACGTCTATTGGTACAAGTTCATGTGGAAGAGCTGGAAGAGCGAGCTTGTGCGCGAATCGACAAAGCAGGGCAGTAACAAAGTCGCCCGCGATATGGAGTCGGCCCACCGTACTGCATTGGCCAAGGGAGAGGTGGGCATCCGTGAGAAAAAACCTGCTCCGACGCTCCGGGATTTTCTGAAAGACGAATTCCTCCCCTTCGCGCAGACGAAGCACGCGGCAAAACCCCTGACTCTTCGGTACTACAAGCAAGGTAGTGCCATGCTCACGAAGAGCTTGGGGCTTGCCGGGCTTCGTCTCGATGAAGTGACTGATCAGCATGCCCAAGATTTTGCCAGACACCATTCCAAACTGTCACCGTCCGGTATCAATCGTGCACTGCGGACGCTCCGCCGAGCATTGAATCTGGCGTACCAATGGGGCAAGTTGGAAAAACCAGTTAAGGTCGCCTTAGCCAAAGGTGAAAAACAGCGTGATCGGGTGCTGACAGAGGATGAGAGCGAAAAGTATCTAAAGGTGTGCACGCAGCCTTGGCGGGACTGCGCCACCTTAATCCTTGACGAAGGATTTAGGCCGGGTGAAGTTTTCGCTCTGCGTTGGCCACATGTGCTGATGAATGGTGATGGTACTGGTCTCATTCAAATCGTAGAGGGCAAGTCAAAGGCAGCTCGCCGTGTGCTGCCCATGACGCCGCGTGTGTACGGCGTGCTACACACCAGACACGAAGCAGCTAGTCGTCCGGAGGACGGATGGATTTTCCCCAGCTCCAGCAGGAGCGGACACTTCAACGGTGACTCCGCCAAGGAGCAGCACAAGAAAGCACTGGAGGATTCTGGCGTGGATGACTTCGTTCCATACGTCTTGAGACATACGGCTTTGACTCGCTTGGGCGAGGCGGCTGGTGGCGATGTTTTCGTTTTGGCCCGCATCGCGGGGCACTCATCGATCACAGTGACGCAGCGGTACGTTCATCCACAGGCAGATGCGATCAACCGCGTCTTTGCGGCGTCTCTTTTGCCAGTGGGCACAAAACTGGGCACAACCAAGAAATTGGCTAAAGCAAAGGAGCAGAAAGAGCTTGGGCGTGGCACAGCGTAGCCGATTGATTACAAAGCAGGATAGGTGTGGTGCCGGGAGGGGGAGTCGAACCCCCAAGGACCGAAGTCCGGCGGATTTTGAGTCCGCTGCGTCTGCCAGTTCCGCCATCCCGGCTTGGGTGGCAACGGCTTGATTTTACAGTCTAGTTGATCCCTTTGCCCTTGTCATCTGCGCCATGGCTCTTCATGGCTGTGGCTGTTCTATGGTTGAAGTGTTGTTTCGTTTTTCCATTCTTCTCACGGTGATGAGCCACGCTACGGGTTCGTCGTCATCACGCGCTTGAAGATGAAATTTCCGGGGCCCTTTCTACCTCATGCGAGAAACCATGAAGACCGATTCTGCACAACATGGTACTGTGAGCAATCAGGCAAACAGGAGGAACTCATGTCAAAGCACGATTCTGTCACCAAGCGTAACCGACGACCGAAGTCCGATAAGCGTTCAGACTATACTGCACGCACCATGGCGGCTGTGAAAGAACTGGAGCGGGCGGCGAAACTTAAAGGTAAGTGAATCCTTCCCTCCAAGGCTCAGGACGCCTCAGTACGACGCAACAAGGTCCGGCATGGGAACCGTCGTAAATGCACCCTGAATGGCGGCATTTACGAGGCGATCCCGCTGGAATTCGACGCGCACACACTCGAACGACGTCAAGCGGATCGCGACGGTTGGTCCGTGGCTGTGGCGGACGGGTTCAGGCTAGCCATCGAGATGTTGGATGTTGCAAAATCTGATCTGGGGTGCGCCCATAACCCGGCGCATGAGACTTCTATGAAAACACGCACGTCATTTTTTCTTGCCCTGCTGCTTCCGTTCCTTCTATTGAACGCTCTTGTGTCACTCGCTCAAAGCAGGCCCGCATTCGCCCCCGACACAATGGACACGGTTCTCTACGGCGCCGCGTACTACACCGAGTACATGCCCTATGACCGCCTGGAACAGGACGTGCAACTCATGCAGCAGGCGGGCATCAGCGTGGTTCGCATGGGTGAATCGAGTTGGGGCTTGTGGGAACCGCAGGACGGCCGTTTCGAGTACGCCTGGATGGATCGAGTGATTGACCGCCTGCAGAAAGCGGGAATCAAAGTGATTCTCGGAACCCCCACTTATTCGGTTCCCGCCTGGATGTACAAGGAGCATCCGGAAATCTTCATCACACGCTTCGGTGGACAAACGATCACATTTGGGATTCGGCAGAACACAGACCTGATGAATCCTGTTTACCGCTCTTACTGTGAGCGCGTGATTCGCAAGCTGCTCGAACACTATAAGAACAACCCCACGGTCATCGGATGGCAGATTGACAATGAAACTTCCTCGGGCGCCGCAGCCAATCCCGATGTCCAGGCTGGGTTCGTAAGCTACCTGCAGAAGAAGTTCCAGACCGTGGACGAACTCAACAAGCTCTGGGGATTGAATTACTGGGGCCAGCGGCTCAACGATTGGAGCGAAATTCCTCCGCAGGAGGGCATTATCAATCCCGGATGGAAGCTCGAATGGCAGCGTTATCAACAATGGATGACCACTGATTTCCTGGCCTGGCAAGCCGGCATCGTAAACGAGTACAAGCGGCCGGACCAGTTCGTCACCCACGATCTCGCGGGTCCGCCGCGTTCTGAAGTCAATGAGCATGACATCGCCCGCACTCTGGACATCGTGGCCGCCAATCCTTACCACGGCACCCAGGACCAGTTCGATGGGCTGGTTTCGACCATGGCGGGCGATTACAGCCGTTCGCTAAAACGGACAAATTACCTGATCACCGAAACCAACGCGCAGAGCATCGAGTGGGACTCCAAGCGGCAATTTCCGCCGTATGATGGACAACTCCGCCTCGACGTCTATACCCACCTTTCGTCAGGCGCGAACATGGTCGAATACTGGCATTGGCACTCCATCCATTACGGGCAGGAGACGTACTGGAAAGGAGTCCTCTCGCACGATCTGGAGCCGAATCGCGCCTATGCCGAAGTAAGTCGTACGGCGCACGAGTTACAACGCATCGGACCTGAGATTGTCGACCTTAAGCGAAGCAGTAAGGTTGCCATCCTCTACAGCGACGACTCGTATTACGGCATCGAGTTCATGAAATTCAGCGATAAGGTCAATTACCGCACCATTCTGCAGCAGATGTACGAAACTCTGTATCGCCAAAATGTCGCTGTCGATTTCATTTTTCCGGAAAGCACCAACCTCTCCGATTACAAGGTCATCATTGTTCCCCCTCTCTATGTTGCCAGCGACGAGACGTTGAACAGGCTGGTGGATTACGTTCACGGCGGCGGCCATCTGGTGATGTCGTTCAAAAGCGGATTCACCAACGAGTACGACACCGTCCGTTGGACCATGGCGCCGGGACCGCTTCGCAAAGCGGCAGGATTCCGCTACCAGGAATTTTCAAATCTCGCCACGCCTCTGGCATTGAAAAGCGATCCCTTTCACGCCGGAGCCGGCAACAAAGTCTCCGAGTGGGCAGAGATGTTGGTCCTCGAAGGCGCGCAATCGCTGGCGTATTACGACCATCCATTCTTCGGCAAGTACCCGGCGATCACGCGCAACCGTTTCGGCAATGGGACTCTGACCTATGAAGGCACCGTCCTTTCAGACACGTTGCAGACCAAGCTGCTGCTGGACGTACTGCAGATGGCGGGACTCACTGGCCCGGACCAGGAACTTCCCGCGGCCGTGCGTGTGAAGCACGGCACCAACCGCAACGGCAAGACGATCCACTACTATATGAACTATTCGAGTGATCCGCAGACGTTCAAGTACCCGTACAAGCCGGGAGAGGATCTGCTGACGGAAGCGAGCGTAGCGCCTTTCCAGGCGGTCACCCTCAAACCGTGGGATCTCGCGATCCTCGAAGAGAAATAACTCATCATCCCTGGGGAGCTTCCCATTGGCCTGACTTGGCGGAGTTGAAAATGGCTTCGATCACGGTCATGTTCTTGATTGCCTCCTCGACCGAGACCGGAACTTCAGTGTTTTCCAAAACGGCCTTGGAGAAAGCATCTCCCTGCAGAGTGTACTGATCGCATACAGGAAAGGTCTCCGTGGTGATGCTGCTGCCGAAGAGGTCACTTCCGTCGTCGATGAAGAGGCGAATGGGACGATCCATCGGCGCGTTGAAGGGGATTTCGATCTCGATGCGCCCATGAGTGCCAAAGAAGTGGATGCGCTGGTAAGGGACCAACTGCGTACTGCACGTAAAGATGGACTGGCCGCCAGGGAAGTCGAGAATCGCCGAGGTCAGCCGGTCGGTGTGCATCTGGGGATCGCGGTCGATGCAGGCAACGACCCGTGTGGGCTGCTGTGCGAATGCGTAGCGCGAGGCGTGGATCAGGTAGCAGCCGATGTCCAGGAGGGCGCCACCGCCGCATTCGACCTGATTGCGGATGTTGGCTGGGTCGATGTTGAAGTAGCTGAAGACACCGACGATGGAGCGTAGTTCGCCGACGCGGCCTTGGTCGAGAAGTTCGCGCAGGCGGAGCCATTGGGGACAGCTTCGGATCATAAAGGCTTCGCCGATCTTGACTCCGGTACGCGTGCGGACGGCGAGGAGCGATTGGGCTTCCGCGACGGTGAGGCTGATGGGCTTCTCGCAAAGAACATGCTTACCGGCTTCAGCGGCCTTCATAGTCCAGGGAACGTGGAACTGATTGGGAAGAGGATTGTAGATGGCGTCGAGATTGGGGTCGGCGAGAAGTTCCTCATATGAACCGTACGCCGTCGGAATGCCAAGGGCGGTTGCCGCGTGCTGGGCCTTCGCGAGACTGCGGGATGCGATGGCGTCGACGCGGGTGTATTGGCCTTGCTGCATAGCGGGGATGACTTTCTGGAGACCGATGTCGGCGGTGCTGAGAACTCCCCAGCGGAGCTTGTTGGACATGATCGTAATAATAAGGCCGAGAGCCACGCCGCGCATGGCAATTCAGGAGGAAACCAGACTTCGCAGCACTATCTCTGCAACTCATTCCTGTAGACAATGCCATTCTTCATGACGAAGCTGACGCGCGCGAGCACGGAGATGTCCTGCAGCGGATCGCCGGGAACTGCGATCACATCGGCATAGAAGCCCGGCTTAAGCTGGCCGATCACGTCCTGCTTGCCGAGCAGGCGCGCGCCGTTCAACAGGCTGGCGCGGAGCACATCGGCGGCGGGCATTCCGTACTCCACCATCAATTCAAACTCGCGCGCCTGGGTACCATGCGGGAAAGGGCCGACATCGGAGCCCACCGCCATAGGGACGCCTGCCGCCAGTTGCTTGCGGAACTCGGCGGCATGGAAGGCCAGCAGGGCGCGCTCACGCTCGGCAAAGGCGGGCGAGTCAGCATGGGCAGCGAAGTACTCGGAGATGGCAAAGGTGGGGACGGCGTAGATCTGCTTCTCGCGCATGATGCGCATGGTTTCGGGACTGAGCTGGTCGGCGTGATCGATGGAGGCGACGCCGGCTTGGGCCGCGTAGAGAGCTCCGGGCTCGCCGGTGCAATGCACGCCCACACGCTTGCCTACACGAGCCGTTTCCTGAACGGCGGCCGCGAGTTCGGCCTCGGTGTACTGGTAGGGCGTGGTGAACTTGCCGCCGGCAAAACGGTCGGCTCCGGTTTGATAAATCTTGATGAAGTCCGCGCCCTCCTTGAGCTGCTGCCGAATGACGGAGACGAGTTCGCCGGCATTGTTGGCATAAGTGGCATTGGATGAAATGTGCTCGGAGGGATTGAAGTGGATGGCGTCTTCATGGCCTCCGAGAATGCTGATGGCGTTGCCGCTGACCGTCATGCGCGGGCCGGGAATCAGTCCGGAGTCGATGGCGTTGCGCACGGCGGAGTCGGCCGATCCCGCGCCTTCGGTTCCCATGTCACGCTCGGCGGTGAAGCCCGCCATCAGATCGTCGCGAGCCGCGATTTCAGCGAGGATCGTGCGCTCGGGCACGGATTCGACGACGGTTTGCAAGTCCTCGGCTCCAGGATGGAGGAAAAGATGGACGTGGGCGTCGATGAGTCCAGGCATCAGGGTTGCCGCGCCCAGATCGATCACCGTGGCGCCGACCGGATGCGCGACCGAGGAGCCAGCTTCAACAATGCGATTGCCGCGTACCAGCACCTCACCGGGGCTCGCGAGCCTGCCCTGCTCCACATCGAGGATGTGGGCTGCGTGGAGCACGATGATGTCGTTCGCCGGACTGGCGGCGGGGGCGACGGAAGATTGAGCGTGGAGAGCAGGTGCGGTGGCAAGCACCAGAATAAAGACGAACGCGGTAGCGGAGCGCAAGGACAAGAACGAGAATAAAGATCGGAACATGCGCAAAATACTAGCACGCTGGCCGGGTCGAATCGGCGCCGAGAGAGGCGCTTAGCGCTCAGCCTGGCCGGGATTTGGGATGTCGGTTTTCCTTCTGAATGTATTGTTGATGAAGTCATAATCCAGCCGATCAGGAAACAGAGCCGATCAATTAGAATCCCTTGCTGAGAGCAATTCGTCGTTAGTCCCGACGCAAATACAACCGTCCGGAGTTATCCGATGAAGCGCGTCATTCTTTTTCTGATTGTGAGCGCGACCATGTCCGCAGCCCAGCCCAAGGCGCTCTTCTACATGACCGACAGCCCTAACTCCGTGAAGTCGTTCACCGAGCACGCGGACAAAATCGACATTCTCGTGCCTGCGTGGTATGGGGTTGACGGCAACGGACTTATTTGGGGTGGACCGAATCCGTACGTGCTGCAGACAGCGGCGCAGCACCATGTGCCAGTCATGCCGATCGTCGCCACCACCGCGCAGGCTGAACTACACAAACTGTTTACCACCCCGGCGGCGCGCAAGGCCTTCATCGACGCGATTCTCAGCGAGTGCAAGAAGAATGGATACAGCGGCTTTCAAATCGACTTTGAAAATGTGCAGTGGATCGACCGCGATCTACTCTCGGACCTGGTTGCCGAAACCGCGACCGCGCTCCACAAGGAAAGCTTGCAACTTACTATCGCCACCGTACCCAACGCTCCCGGCGCTCCGGGGAAGAGCGCTTACTCGCACTGGCTCTATGCCAACTGGCGCGGCGCATACGATCTGAAGACCCTGGCCCAGGCCGCCGACCTGATTTGCCTGATGACCTACGATCAAAACACACGATGGACAGCCCCCGGCCCGGTCGCGGGTTATCCGTGGACGGTGCAACAACTGGAATACGCGCTGCAATTCGTTCCCAAGGAAAAGCTGTCGCTGGGCATTCCAGTTTATGGATATCACTGGTTTGCCGGGGACCCCGGCAAGGATGAGAAACCGAACCCGACCGCCGAATACATCGGACAGCAGGAAGTCGACCAATATCTGGCTGCCTATCACCCCCATCCCGAGTGGGACTCGTTCGACCGCACGGCCTGGTTCTACTTCTATAGGGACGATAGTCGCGAGTGGGTTTTCTACACCGACAAGCGCGGATTCCAAGAGCGCCTGAATTTGGCCCGCGACCGCAATGTGCAGGGCTTTTGTTCGTGGGTGCTGGGGGCCGAGGATCCTGCAATCTGGACCGTGTTGCCTTCGCACAAATGAGAATGTATGACTTCGCAAACCCCTGCTTCGCCGGGGCAAGGCACGCCATACGGTCCTAATAGCGTGCTCGAACGCGAAGCACTCCTTCACACGGATTGCTGAGGCGCGAATTTCCAATCCGCTGCGGCCTCTGATATGATTTCCGTGAGAGATCAAGCACACGCCAGCGTGCTCCCACTCCTCAGTAGCTCAATGGCAGAGCATCCGGCTGTTAACCGGAGGGTTGTAGGTTCGAGTCCTACCTGAGGAGCCAATTTTTGCCCCTGCATTTCCCAATGGGCTCGCGAAACCGCGCCCCAGAGCCTACCAGCAACTGGTGAACTCATCGGACCTTTGGGACTCCATTCATCTGCCGCGGCTCATCGTGTTTTCAACACCTATCGCTGGACAGTAAGCAACGAGGAAGAATTGTTTCCCCTGCTGGAGCTTTGCGTACTCTGCTTCAGCTTGCTCAGCCAAATGTTTCACCAAACGAGGCGTATTGCTAGAATGTGGTCGGGAGTACACTCGCGAAATGATGAAAAGGCTCCGATTCCTGGTATCTCTTCACACCCGCGAGAACGATTTCCAAGCGGCCCAAGCCCAATCCGCGGAAGATACCGCGCGCAAGCTGGGGAGCGACGCTGAGATCGTTTTTGCCGATAACGACGCGGTGAATCAGAGCACGCAACTTCTAAAGGCAATCCAAAGCCAGGTTGAGTCCCGACCCGATGCGATTGTGGTGGAACCGGTTGGGGCCACAGCCCTGCCTCAGGTGGCCCGGGCCGCCAGCGCCGCCGGAATCGGCTGGGCGGTCCTGAACCGAAGGCCGGATTACCTGTCGGATCTCCGCAGAGCCGCAACCGCACCCATCTTTGCTGTCAGTTCCGATCACTTCGAGATTGGACGCATTCAAGGAAGACAATTCGCAGCCTTGCTGCCCGAAGGCGGCTCCGTTCTGTACATTGAAGGACCTTCGCAGAGTTCCTCGGCCCAAGAACGTACGTCCGGGATGCTGGAGACGAAACCGTCGAACATTCAAGTGAGGACGCTGAAGGCACGGTGGACAGAGGAAAGTGCCGGGTCGGCGGTGCGGTCCTGGCTGAAACTGGCCACTTCACAAAGCGCGTCAATTAGACTGGTCAGCGCGCAGGATGATTCGATGGCCATGGGCGCTCGCAAAGCTTTTCAGGAAATCCCCAACGAAGCAGAGCGTTCGCGATGGCTGAGCTTACCATTTACCGGATGTGATGGTCAGCCGGCGACGGGCCAAGCCTGGGCACGCGAAAAACGGCTCACAGCGACGATTTACATTCCGCCACTTACGGGACCGGCGATGGAGATTCTCGCAAAAGCCATTCAGGACGGAACCCAACCGCCTGAACATTCCTTGACCAAGTCCTTCTCGATTCCTCCCCTCGAATCACTGGTTCCGCGAAGCGCTTTCGCACGTGGCTAGTGACCATTCGCAGAGATCTCGAGATTCCTCACTCCATAGGAGAGATTCATCGTGCACATGGACGCACCCTGCCATCGCGCGAGTCTCGACTCCGGAACAACCACAACCGCCGCAATCGCGAGAGCGCTCCGCCATCATGAGAATCTGACGATTCGTTACCAACGCAGTGAATATCGCGGCGGAACTGGCCGGCACAGGCCTGGCCCTGAACGGATCGCAAAACGGCCACGTCAGCTGCGTCCAAGCGCTCGCTCCAGTTGCCTGATCCGTTTCTCCTGCTCGACATCGGGCCACGGCTGCCCTTCGCTGCTGCCGTCCGCAGAGAGACTCCCCCATCCGCATGTCGCTGAAATAGCACAAGGCGCGGCAGCACCCGTCATTTCGGTTTCAGGATTGGTCAATATTGGACAGACTGAGCTGTTTCGCACCGGGTATTGTTCGGCTAGGTCGAGCTTTCAATGAACGAAGGTGCCCCCTGCCTACTACCTCAGAAGAACATCAGGATAGTCGCCGTCGAAACGGCAGCGCATTCGATTGAATGTAAACGTTCGAATCGTTTCCTGCCGACCAGTTTGCAGAAGTGGCAAAAGGGCTGTACCAACGAGCGTTAGCTTTTGGAGGAAACCCACATGAAGCCGTTAATCACTGGAATGTTGTTACTTCTTTTCGGGGTCACTGTTTCTGCCTTCGCGCAGGAAGAGCGCCACGAAGAGAGCGCTAAGCCAGCACAGCATGAGGAACAGGCTAAGCCTGCTGCAAAGCAGGAACATGCCAAACCACAGAAACAGGAACAGCAAACAAAATCTGCAAAGCAGCAGCAGGCGAAACCGGAGAAGCAGCAACAGCAAGCTCAGCCACAGAAGCAAGAGCAACAGGCGAAGCACCAGGAGCAGAATCAGCAGAAACAGGCACAGCAACAATCCAAGGGCCAGCAACAGCAAGAAAAGAAACAACAGCAACAGCAAACCAGGACTCAGCAGAACCAGCAGCACCAACAACAGCAGGCCGCTGGCCATGCGCAACAATCACAAGCCCAGTACGCGCGAAATGGTCAGAAAGATAGGTACGGACACGAATACAACGAAAGTCATTTTGGTCGTAACCATCATTCCCGATTTGAGGCAATTGGTGGGCGCGAATACAACGGACGCCGAGAGTACTCTTACGGCGGCTATTGGTTCTATGCAGGAGCATATCCGGCGTGGTTTTACCAGCAGGACGTGTACTTCATTATGGGAGCGGATGGGCTGTGGTATGCGGTTTCATACGATGACCCTTCTCTAACCTTCCAAGTCGACATAGAGTAGCGGGATAAGTGCCCAGGTGACGGAGCCGGACCTAGAGCAGGGAACGAGGGCAGGGGATAATTTCAGGGAATGACCGCAAAACTGTCTACTTTTGGGACAGTTTTCGGCTTCGTCATCACCTGTCATTTTCTGTCAACCAGCGTCGCCAAAGCTGGAGTCTGTCCCCTACCTCAGGTTCCTGTGCCCATTGCTCACCAAGATGGTTTCCACACTCCACCAAAAATGGTTTCCACACTCCACCAAAAACGAAGGCTGTAATCGCGGCGGCTAAAGGAGAATACCAGTGAATAAGGATCAAGTGTCCGGCAAGGTTGAGCAGGCTGTAGGAAAGGTTAAGCAAAGTGTTGGAGAAGCTCTCGGCAACGAAAAACTAGCCAACCAGGGAGTGGTGGATCAAGCCAAAGGTGCGGCGAAGGAGACTTGGGGCAACGCTAAGAACGCTGCCCGAGAGGTGCAACAGTCACACAAGAACGCCGCCACCGACAAGGCGCGCGAGCGGCGTAGCAAGATCAGTCAGTCAGTGCAAAATGCCAAGGAGAAAACCAACGAGAAGATCGACGATTTCAAGGGGCGCCATTCAGCGTGAGAAGCAGGACCCCTCATCCGCGGAGCTGTCGGAGGAACTGCTTGCTGAGATACGTGACTGGCAACCTGCCTTGGTTACCCGGCAAGACGATATCACCGTGCTCGTGATTGACGTGGTCTAGCTGCCGAAAACACGCACGGACATTTTCGCAGGTGACCGGCCTGTGCATGGGGTCAGGGCTCCGGTGCGGGCCCCTGCCCGGAGCGCGATGGGGAAATGCCCATTAGCGTGATCAGACCGTCGGCGAGCAGTCCCCGCCAGCTCAGATAGTCGTGGCCCCCCGCGAATTCGTGGAAGTGGACCTCGTAGCCCTTGGCCAGCAATACGTCGCGCAGCGTCCGGCTGGTAACCAATATGGACCTGCCGTCCCCGGAAACGTCGAACTCCTCGCTGCCTGCGTCCAGATAGAAGCGAAGCGGGAGCTTGGGGCTGGCGATGAACTGCCTCGCAACCCAGTTCGGCTCTGCATTTGTACCCGAATTCGGGGTTTGGTCACTTTCCGATGGCAACCAGTGGAACGCTCCCGATTGCGAGAGTATGTTTCCGAACGTTTCGGGGTGCCAAAGGCCGGCACAGGCAGCGGCTAAGCCTCCTGCGCTGGAACCTCCTACCACGGTCTGGCGCGGATGGGCGGTGAAATTGTACAAACCATGGGCCCAAGGGAGAAGTTCCGAACTGAGAAAATCGGAGAAAGCCGGATTGCAGGGAAGCTCGCGATCGCGCTGCCCTGGAACATTCCCCACGAGAAGCGCGACCATCGGTGGAATGCTTTTTGCCGAAATCAGGTTGTTAAGGATGGTTGGTGTGGGCACGAGAACAATCTGATTCGGGTCTCCCAGATAATCAATCTCGTCGAAGAGAAGGAGAAGCGGGTAGGGTTTGACATCGCGCGAGTATCCCGGAGGAAGATAAACCGCAATCTCACGTTCGTTCTTGAGCAGCACGCTTTTGAATCGGCGCTTTTCCACCTGGCCGGCAGGAATGCCTGGCTCTTCTGCGAGCCACGGCTGCGGTGGCGCATCCGGCATTTCGACCATGGACCTTTCATGCCGGGAGGAATCGATGTTCTGCGCATCAACCCCCCAGCGTTTCGGGTTCAGCGGATCCGGCCTCGCAGCGGCCGCGATCATGGCGATGGCATCATTGTCCATTCCCTGTGACACCGGCCGGATTCGGGGGACGTTGGGAGCAAGGGAGTACTCAAATCGCGTTTTCCTGTCCGTCGCGACCGTCTTGTACCAAACGTCGGTGTCTCCAAGACGATCCATGAAATAGTCGTCGGGTGCGCCACCAGCATAAGGCAGCCGAGCCACGAATACGTTGTGCGTATCCGGCGTCCCTTTCCAGAGGAACGTCACCAGCAGGTTCTTGTCATCGCCGGGCAGTTGCTCGATGATGGGCGCGCCTTGTTTCTCGACTTCTTTCCAAAAGGAGTCAGCGCTTCCCGGCTCTCCGGCCTCGACCGCTGCTTTTAAGGCATTGATCCGAGGACTCGCATATAGCGGTCTTAGGGGCGACAGCCGTGCCTGCAAGCTGACGATCTTCTCGAGTGTGATTGCGTAGGACCCGGCAATCGCGTTATCAGTGGCCGCAACTTCAAGCCGGTACTTGCCGTCGCGATCCACGATGAAGTCGAACTTGTCCTCGCCCGGCCCGAGCTTGGCCCCGCGAAGTTTGTTGCCGGATGGATCGTAGGTTATAAGCGTGAGTTCTTTCCCACGAGGATCGAACTTGATTTGGGCATAATCCTCTGCGGTGAGTACGAGTTCGTAGGACTGCGGTTTGCCAGCGCTTACGATTCCCTCTCGA
>Ga0265316_10003921_pt1 | contig 14908 bp, 8 predicted proteins | sample 4522metaG_FD_202092 | JGI IMG/M metagenome (GOLD analysis project Ga0265316, IMG submission 202092) | Rhizosphere microbial communities from Carex aquatilis grown in University of Washington, Seatle, WA, United States - 4-5-22 metaG | ecosystem: Host-associated > Plants > Roots > Rhizosphere >...
GGAGCCACCGAACTCAGGCGACCCAACGCTCTTGTTCAGTGTAGGTTGCGAGGGAAAGGATGTCAACAGAAAAAGTTCGTTCGCCGCAAATAGTCGGGGCGGGTCTGGAGGAGACCCGCTGCAGGCGCGGACGCCTGCTCCACTAGATGCTGTTGGGGGCGCGCGGCTCGGGGTGAACGGTGACGTCTGCCTCGGGGAGGATCTGCTCGATGGTGCGCTCGATCTGCTCGGTCAGGTCGTGGGCCTCGCGCAGAGTCTGGCTGCCGTCCATCAGCACGTGGATGTCGACGAAGGGCCGCGGGCCGGAGTAGCGCACGCGCACATGGTGGCAGTTGGTCACGCCTGGCAGAGCCTCGACCGCAGCGGTGATCTGGTGGTCCACCCCGGCGGGCGCCGCATCGACCAGCGACTGGACGGTACGCAGGCCCAGCTTCACGCTCACATACACGACGATCAGCGCCACGACGATCGCCGCGACGGCGTCGGAGTAGCGCAGGATGCGGGCGGACGGCACCGACTCGCTGATCTTCATGCAAGCCAGGCCGAGGATGACCACCGACGAGCTCCAGATGTCGGTACGGAAGTGCAGCGCGTCGGCCTCGAGGGCATCGCTGTGGTGCTTGCGCGCTGCACGGTAGAGCATGCGGGAGCGCGAGGCGTCCACCACGATTGAGGTGGCCATAACCGCGAACGACCAGAGGGTCACTTCGATCTCCAGACGGTGCGCGGCCAGGCGGTGGATTGCGCTCCAGATGATCCAGACGCAGGTCACCAGAAGAAGCAGAGTTTCGAACAGCGCCGAGAGGTTTTCCACCTTGCCGTGGCCGTAGAGGTGCTCGGTGTCTGCAGGCTTGCCCGAAATCCGCACCGCGAACAGTGTCATCAGGGCCGCGACCAGATCCAGGCCGGAGTGCGCTGCTTCAGCCAGGATGCCGAGGCTTCCCGTGGCGATGCCGACGACAATCTTGAAGCCGGTGAGACCGACGGCGGCCAGGACAGAAGTTGTGGCGGCCCAGCGTTTCTCGCGTTCCCGGACGACGTCTGCTGCGGTGTTCACGCTCCTCCCACGCTAGCTCACGGGCGCGCCGAATGCGAGTTGCAAGCTGGTTGCGGCGCCGCCCGCCCGGCAGCAGGGGGCCAAACGGGGGGCCAGGGCCGGCAAATTGGCCCTCCGCCCCCTTACGCCGTTGAAGATAGTACTAATTTAGGACTTCCGCTTCCCTCGACTCGGGGTTAAACTTGGGACTGTGGCTGAACCGACCCTGATGCCGCCTTTCACATACAACATCGCCGAGTTCGTGTCCGGCGAGGTGGATATCGACACCGACCTCATCCCTGTGTATCCGGACGAAGCGGCTGCGCGCGCTGCTGGCCACTCTCCGGGCGACATTTTCCGGAAGCCCGGCGGGACGCTCGGCATGGTTGGCGTCATTCCCTCGGACGGTCGCGAGTAGGCTTGCGCTGTCCTCTCGCTGAATGGTCGCGCGAGAGAGCCCGGTGATGTCTCTGAAATCCCTTTACCGCTCCCTCGCGGTCGCGGCTCGGTTCCAATGTCACGCGAGACCTAGGTAACCGGCGCCGAGGGCGGGTTGACAACCCGCCGCAGGCTGCCAGCCTGCCCCACACGGCAAAGAACAGCTTCAGGGATTTTCGCGGAAGGGCGTTTTCGCCTCGTAGAGCGCGATGCGGGTGGTGAGTGCCCGCGCCAACTGGGAGTCGCGTTGCTGGCTGGCGAGGTCGAGGGCACGGCGCGCGGTCTGGGTGGCTTCCGGGAAACGCCCCGCCTCGGCATAGGCCGCGGCCAGCGTGTCGAGAAACGCCGGATCGCGTCCCGCGGAGAGTTGCACCGCCCGTTCCGCGAGAGCCACGGCCTCGGACCCGTTCCTGAGAGACGAATCCGGACTGGCAGCCAGCACCAGGGCTGCGCGATTCAGAGCCAGCACATGCTTCGGATCGAGAGCGACCGCCCGCCGCCACTCGGCCAGAGCCTCGGGAACCTTGTGCCCCAGGTAGTACAGGGCGCCCAGTTTGTAGTGAGCTTCGGCTGAGGCGGGATCGATGGAGACCGCCTTCTCGAGATGCGGGAGTGCATCCGCCAGCCGCCCTTGCTGCATCAGTGCGGTCCCCAGGTTGCCTTGGATGGTGGCATCGCCGGGTGTGATGGCGGCAGCCTTCTCGAGGTGTGCGAGCGCCTCTTTGGTGTCGCCGCTGCGGGCCAGGGCTACCGCGAGGTTTACGTGCACCTCGGAATCATTGGGACGGCCCGCCAGCACCAACCCGCAGAACTCGATGGCCTGTTTGGTCCGGGCCTCGCTCTGGGACAGCGCGGCGCAGAAGGTGCGCTGGTTGATCTCGTTGGCGGGATCGATCTGGAGCGCCTTCACCAGAACAGGAATCGCCTCTTCCGGTTTTCCGAGGCGCGCCAGTAGGAAGCCGAGTTGCGAGAATGAGTCCGGGTTATCGGGGTCGAGCAACCCGGCCTTCTTGTAGGCCGCGATTGCTTCGTTGGGCTGGCCGGCTTCGACCAGCGCGGCGCCCAGATGGATCTGGGACTTGGCATCGTCTCCGTTCAGCTCTACAGCCTTCTTCCACTCTGGAAGGGCAGCTTTGTAACCGTGCGCGTTGGTCTGTTCCAGGGCCAAGTCGACCTGCCGGTAATACTCGGCCGCCGGCACATCGATCTTCGTAAGTCCGTCCGGCGGGATGTTGACGAACTCCGGGATGTTGACTGCCCGGTTGGCCGCCGTGGAGTTCTCGATCAGGATCGCCGGGCTGTCATTGCCGTTCTCGTCCAGGTGCGTCAGGAACATTTGCGTATACACCGAGCGGCTCTTCGAGGAAAACACAAGCCAGCGCCCGTTGGGCGAAAAGCTGTGCCAGGAATTCATGAGCGGCGTGTTGCAGCGCATCCGGCGCGGCTCGCCGCCGGCCGCCGGAACCATCCAAAGCTGGCTGTCGGGACGCATCAACTGGCCGTTGCGGCACTTGACGAAGACGATCCAGCGGCCATCGGGCGAAACCTTCGGAAAGGTGTTGCTCATGCCGTTCCGGGAGGCGCCGGCGATCGGTTCGGGAGTGCCACCTTTGCCGCCATTGAACGGAACCCGGTACAGATCGTACTGGATCTGCACCTCGTTCGGATCGTTGGCATACTCGGCCATCCTGGTGTTGGGAGGATAGGGGTCCTTGGCTTCGGCGCGCGCGAACACCACATACTTGCCGTCGGGGCTCCAGACGCCATCCGTCTGGACATAGCGCGGATCGTCCGCTCCGGGCAGCGTCTGGGTGTGTCCGGTAGCGCGGTTGTACCACGCCAGAATTCCGCGCGTTGGATAGAACACCTGAAGGAAGCGGTAGTCCTTGAAGTTAGACACGTAGTAACTGCTGCGGAGCTTCTGGCCGGTGCCGCTAAGACGAGTTAGCACAGACCGCCCGTCGGGCGAGACCTGCGACATGAAGCCCACGCGGTCCGGGGAGCTCTGCCGTTCCTGAGGAGACTTCCAGGAGATCATGTCCTGGTTCCTGATTGCGGTCACCGGCTTGACGGGGACGATCGCATACAGACCTTTGTCGTTTTGCGGGCCGTCCAGATCGAGGCCCAGCGTCTTGCCGTCGAGCGAGAAGGAATGGCAATTGGCGCACATGTGCATGCCGGTCAGCACTATGCGGCTGCTAGTCTGGCTGACGCTGCGCAGGCGCCAGGCAATCAGGGGCTGAGAGGAAGTGGCCAGGGGTTTGATGACTCCCTTCTCCGTTTCCGATGGCATCAGCGGCACGTCGCGGTAGAAGATCGGCGCGCCCACCGGGTCTTTCGAGGTGCGGATGGTGACGCGGCCGATCGAGACCGGCGTGTTGTCCTTGCCGAGGCCGGTGATGGTCACGGTTGCCGGGTGCTCCGCGGAATGGCGCTTAATCTCGGCCCAGACCTTCGGCTCGGGCGCCCAGGTCCGGGAAGCGGCTTGCTCCGGCGTCAACTTGGGCGGCTGGTTGGTGGAGCCGACGCAGCGCGGATCGATCTCGCCGATCCGCATCGGTTCGCCGGGGGCCTGAATGCGCAGGGGCTCGGAACCGTCGGAGAAAGCCACCTCGATCCGCCAGGTGGCGGCACTTTCGGCGGCGTCGCGCCAGAGGAAGGTCGGCGGCGCGAAATCCGGGGGGAAAATGGATCCTTCGAGCGGATAGTCGATGGTGAGAGGGCCGGGTTGGCTGGAGGCCGCCACGCCCCAGGCGACGAGCACACCAAGGGCGCCCAGCAGGCAAAACACGAACCGCTTCACAAAACCTCCCGACCTCGGCAACTGCGAACCAGGATACAACACGACAGCCGAATCCGGCAGGTTCGCGATAGAAATGGAAATGCGCCTCCGATGTTCGGGTGGTTACACAGGGTTGATAATATCCGAAGTATAGGAGAAGGAGGAAATGGGTAATACCGGGAACCGTCCGTCGGGAATTGAAGTGAAGATCTTCGATCCTCGCGACGGGTCGACCGGCTTGGGCGGGGCGGAGTTGCTCGACGCCACCGTTGCACAGCGGGGCGAGCAATGGTGGATGTACCTGGCGGGCACAGCGCCGGCGGAGACCGGATTGTGGTGGTCGAGGGCGGCCACTCCATCGTGCACGTTTTCCGACTGGAGCCAGCCGGTTCAGATCATGACCGCCGAGGACCGCGGATGGCACTCCGGCCCATGGAAGCCCTCGTTTCAGTTTGATCCCTCAACCGGGGAGCGTGCACTCGTGTTCTTCGATGGCCTGTATCGAACCAGCGATCCGGGGCCGTTCCCGTTCGCCTTCACGCTTGGGTGCTTCGAGGTATGTCTCGCGGCCGGCATTCCTTTGGGCCACGAGTGATGAGGGGACCGTGGTGACCGGTTTGCGGGGCGGGGCTGAAGCCCAATGCCGCTCGTTTTTCCGAATGCGGACAGCCGGAGTGGGGCGGCTCTCCAGAGCTGCGCCGGACGTCCACGTCCGGCTTCCTTCGTTGCAGGAAGTTGGACGGAGGCGGGTCTGGAGACCCGCTGCAGGACTGGAGTCCTGCCCCACGGTTTCTGCCCGGTCTTGGAAAAACGAGCGGCATTGGGCTGAAGCCCGCCCTCCGGCCTCGAGCTCCGGGCGAGACGCTCAATTCCGGTAGCGTGCCTCGACGGTGACCGGCACATTGAGAGCCACCGGGACCACCGCGTAAAGCGAGTCCCGCACCCGTTCGGCGTGGACCGGCTGTGTCTTTCCATTCACCTCGACGCTCTCGATGCTCCTGGCGCCCGCCGGAATCAGAATCCGCAGGCTCGCCGAGGTCGCATTGCCGGTGGCGCTGATCGAGATGCTGCGTCGCGCCGCGTCGTGGTGGAAGCGGTACGTGACGTACCCGTCGCCCGCGGCATAGCGCGCCGTTACCGAGACATCGTCCACGTTCGCCGCGGCCCAGCGGGGCGAGAGTTCGACGCGGCGATAGGCGACGTCCGCATCGCGAACCCCGGCGAGTCCCTCCATCAGCGCATACATCACCAGCGCGGCCGACCAGTTATCGGGCCCTCCGAAGCTGACCGCGGGCGGAGCGTGATAGGGCATGCGAGACGCCAGCGTGAGCGCGATCAGGGCGTAGCCGGAGTCTTCGGCGGCAGGCAGAATCGCGAGCCGCGCGATGGTCTTGGCGGGCTCGGGATTGGGGATCGCCGCCCAGAACACACCGACGTCGCCGCACACTCCATTCGCCCCGCGCCAAGCCACTCCCGCATCCGTGGCCTCGAGCTTCGGGAACCACGTGCCGGCAATCTGCTTTCCGCTCGCGATGTACTGTGTGCGTGCCGAGCCGTCGTCATACTCGAAGCGCAGCGCGGCGACCAGGCCCGAAGCGCCGTCGCCTTCGGCCGCGTGCAGCAAGTGCAAAGCGCCCGCCCGGGCGTGGATCGGAATCTCGACGCTGCGGAAGCCAAGCCTGGCGGAGACACCCACCACCGCCTTGCGGCCGTTGGACGCCGGGTCGATGACCTGGAACCGAGCGCCTCCGAAGCTCTGCTCGCCGCTGGGCAGGTTGCGCATGTCGTTCCCGTCTGTGCGGCCGAACCAGGCCGGCACGCCAGCAGCGCCCTGCCCGGCCAGATCCATATTGGCGACGCGTGCGAGATCGATCGGAGTGAACACGGCCGGCGGCGGCGCTGGCGTGGTTGCGCCCGTGTAGGCGAAGTACAGCTTATCTTCGTGCGCGTGGCCGAGCGCGGCGAGACGCGCCAGGATATCGGCGCCATAGGCCTCGAACCCACGGTCGAGAGCGCCGCGCGCGAGCTCCCCGGCAGCGTGCGGCTGCACACCCCCGTTCATGTACTGCCACCGCCCATTGTCGGATTCGAACCCGCGCTCGTACGGCGGATACACCGAGTACCACTCGCCCGGCGAACCCTCGGGCAGATGGTCGCGCAGGCGCTGGTAGGAGGCGATGATTGCCGCGGCCTGGTCGTCCGTGACGCCGCGATTCAACGAGTAAGCGTTCGACATGGCCAACTGCTCACTCTCCGTCACGCCATAGTCGCGGATCACGGCCGGGTCCTCTTCGATGTGGTGCGTATAGAACTTCCCGTTCCACGCCAGAGCATCGAGCCGCTCCCGGATCTGGCGCGCGCGTTCCGTGTACGCGCGCGCCTCAGCCGCGCGGCCGGCCGCCTGGAGCATCTCGGCCATCTGATCGCAGGCGTGCGCGTAAGCGGTGTTGTCACCGAAGAAAATGGTGAATTTCGTTCGCGCCGGATCGATCATCTGGCCTTCTCCTATGCGGAACGGGACCAGGTACTTGTCTCGCGGCTGGAAGTCCCAACTGTCGATGGTGTAGGCGCGCTTGAGAAGGTGGAATCGCGCTGAGAACCGGGCCGGGTCGGTCACGCTGTACTCGAGCGCCTTGCGGGCCGCGTCCAGCCGCCCTGCCATCCAGGCGCCGTCGCCCGATCCTTTCCAGGCGAAGTAGAGCGCATCCACGAAGTTCGACTCGTTATGGTTCTCCACCGGCTGGCGCGCGAATAGCACGCCTCCATCCGCCTTCGCGTAGCCGTAAGGCTGGTACGCCCAATAGTGGTAGGAGTGCCAGGGCGCGTCGGGAGCAACGAAGCTCCAGATCATGCCATCCTCGCGTTGGCCGCCTGCCATCAGATCCACCAGTCCAGCGGCGTACGGCTTGAAGTACTGCATGCCCTTGGTGGTGTGACTGTGGTCGAGTATCCAAGGGACGAAGTAGCGATACGACTTGCCGTGCCACTCGATGTGGCCCATCTCGCCGCCCTCGGCGCCAAACATGGTGTCCCGCGCCATCTTGAACAGCCCCGCGAACCGTTCGCCCTGATCGGACACGTCGCTCTCGGCAGCGAGCGTGAACTCGACCGTTCCGGTGACCCGCCCCGAGGCATCCAGTGTTTCGAACTTCTGCAGCCCCAGCGCACCGCCGGCGTGGAACGTCACCTCCGCAGCGCCGGGCGCTTGCCAGTAGACATGGCCCGCGCCATCGCGCACCTGCACGCGGGCGCCTTCGATCGAGGCAACCGTAACCGTCTCGAGCGGATGAACCGTGGCGGGTCCTGAAACCACCAGCCGCGGCGGTGCTGCCCCGAGCGCGGCCCACGCCAGGAACACTTGCGCGCATGCGATCGCCGGAGAATGGTGCGTTGTCATCCACGGCCTCCTCGATGCCATTTGATGTTTCTACTGTAGTCCAAGCGAGAAATCTGGGACATGGTCGCCGACCGGCAGAGCGGACCTGCCCGGGACCTCGGCGCGTTGCCAGCCGCTGCGCCTTCGGCGGTCGGCGCCCGCACGGCCCCGAACAGCGGCCGCGCGCTCAGAATTCCGATCCCGCCCGGCCGCGGGATCGCCGGTCAGGCGCCGTCTTTGAGCACGCTCTCCACCATGATGGTCAACCTGGCAGCACTGTACGGCTTCTGGAGAAAACCGGAAAGTGAGCTGCCAGAGAACCGGCGGGTCGCTTCTCTCTCGTCATAGCCGCTGGCCAGAACGACGCGCAGCCCGGGGTTGATGCGGCGCAGAGCACGCAGGGTCTCCTCGCCGCCCATCAGCGGCATGCCCACATCAAGTAGAACGAGGTCGATGCGCGCGGCATTCTCCTGGAGGATCTCAACCGCCTCGTAACCGTTGGCCGCGAGCAATACGGAGTAGCCGTGGCGCTCCAGGGCCTGCTGTGCGACGTGGCGGACCACCGATTCGTCATCGACCACCAGGACTACGCCCCGCCTGTCCCGCGGCCGGACCTCGTCCGCACGCGCGCCGCGGCCTGCCGAGCGCGTCGCGGCTGGAAAATAGACCCGGAAGGTGCTGCCCCGCCACGGCTCAGTCTCGACGGAGAGCGCGCCGCCACTGCTGCGGACGATGCCGAGCACGGCGGAGAGCCCCAGTCCTCGCCCCGTGAACTTGGTGCTGAAGAAGGGGTCGAAGATCTTGAGCAGAACCTCCTCGGTCATGCCGGCACCATCGTCCTCTACTTCGAGCACAACGTACAGGCCCGGCTCCGGGCGGTCGGGGAGAAAGTGGGCCTTGGTGCCCGGCGACAGAATTTCGGATCGGGTGGCCACACGCACCCTCCCGCCGCGATCTTCGCCAATCGCCTCGGCGGCATTGATCACCAGGTTCATGACGACCTGCTGCACCTGGCCGCGATCCGCCTCAATGGCCGGCAGACCCGGCGTGAGCGCCATTTCGACGGCTACCTGCTTGGGAATGGCGGCATGAAGCAGGGCGCCGATCTCGCGCACCTGGGCGGAGAGGTCCAGGTGCTCGAGGACGAACGAGCCTTTCCCCGCATAGGCAAGCATCTGCCGCGTGAGATGGGCGGCCCGTTCGGCAGCCTGGACGATCTCGCTCAATTCCTCGGTATTCGGGTCCGATGGCGGAAGCGCATCCAGCACCAGGCTGGCATTGCCCAGAATGCCCGTCAGCAGGTTGTTAAAATCGTGCGCCACCCCGCCCGCCAACACGCCGGTGCTTTCCAGTTTCTGCTTCTGCCGGATCGCCTCTTCGGCCCGTTTCTGGTCTTCGATGTCGGTGTTGGTGCCGAACCACCCGGTCACGCTGCCGTAGCTGTCGCGCACGGGGATCATGCGAGTGAGGAAACGTCGAAACTTGCCGTCGGCGCCCCGCAGGGGAAACTCCATCTCGAACGGGATACCGGTCTGTAGCGACTCCCGCCAGCGCTCCAGAACGCGCGGCAGCACCTCCGGATCGTGAACCGACTGCCAGCCCCATCCGCTCACCTGTTCGAGGTTCGTGCCGGTGTATTCATACCAGCGACGGTTGTACCAGAAGACGGAACCGCCGGAGTCGGCCATCCAGGCGAGCTGGGGGATGGAGTCGGCGAGCGTGCGGAATTGCTGCTCACTCTCGCGGAGTGCCTCTTCGGCCTGCTTCCGGGCGGTGACATCCTGTACCACGTTCAGAAAATAGCGCGGCTTTCCGCGTTCATCGCGAACGGCGTTGAGACTCTTGTGCACCCAGACAATTTCTCCGCCCGGACGCAGGTACCGCTTTTCGATCTCGAACCCCTCCTCGAGCAACACCGCGCGGTCGTAGAGCTGCTGAGTGCGCTCGCGGTCGTCGGGATGGGTGATGTCGACAGTACGGCAACCCGCCAACTCCTCGAGCGACCGGCCGACGAGATCGCAGTAGCGCTTGTTCGCCAGCACGAATCGCCCGGTCAAATCCGTTTGGGCGATACCAACGCTGGCCTGGGTGAAGATGGCACTCAGGCGCTTCTCGCTTTCTTCGATCCGGTGCCGCACCTCGACCTGTTCGGTCACGTCCACAGCATGAACGAAGACGCCTTCCACCTCGCCGCTGGTGTTGTGTAAGCGCTGGCAAACGAAATTGAAGTACCGGTCGGCAAGGTGTTCGCCCAGCTGAAGCTTCACGAGGCGTTCGGAGCCGACGAGTGCCTCTCCCGTGCCGTAGACCTGGTCGAGCTGTTCAAATAGACCTTGCCCCGCGAGCTCAGGCATGGCCTCGCGCACCGGTCTGGCGATCAGGTCGGCGGCGTTGCGCCTGGTGGCGCGCAGGAATTCGGGATTGACCAGTTCGAAGACGTGATCGGGGCCGCGCAGAACCGCAATTGCGGCGGGGGCCTGGAGCAGCAACGCTCGCCAGCGGCGGCGCTCGGCCTCGGCTTGAGACCGAAGCCGACCGACCTCCACGCGGGAAGCGACGCGCACCAACAATTCGCGTGAGCCGAACGGCTTGACGACATAATCGTCGGCGCCGGCCTGAAGCCCTTCGATGCGCGCCTCCTCTCCGGCGCGAGCCGAGAGCAGCATGACGGGGATATCGGAAGTCTCGTCGCGGGAGCGCAACGCATGCAGGAGGCCGAATCCATCCAGTCCCGGCATCATCACGTCGGAGATGAGCAGGTCGGGGCGGCCGCGGCCCACGGCCGCCAGAGCTGTTTCGCCGTCGGATACCGCCTCGACTTCGTACTGCCCGGCCAGCAACCGCCGGAGATAATCGCGCATATCGGCGTTATCGTCGGCGATGAGGACGCGCGCGCGAGGGCCGGGCGCGGGTGAGGGCACGGCTGGGCTGGTCGCGCCGATTCCGGCGGAGCCGTCGGGCGCATCCGGTAACCAGCGCAGCGCTTCTTCCAGGTGGGGCCGATAGCCCAGCGCCGTCGAGGACTGCTGGCGTGGCGTCTCTATCCGGTCAGCCGGCAGGTGATCACGGCCCAGGGGTATCGAAATCGTGAAGGTGCTTCCCCGGCCGTAGACGCTCTCCACGCGGACGGTGCCTCCGTGCAGGTGCACGAGTTCCCGCACCAGTGACAAGCCGATGCCAGAGCCCTCGTTGGTGCGGGCGCGCGCACCCTCGACGCGATGGAAACGATCAAAGACCTTGGAAAGATCGGACTCCGGGATACCGATCCCGGTGTCCGACACAGCCAGCTCCACCTGGCCGGTGGTCTGCCGTAGCGATACGGAAATCCCGCCCTCGAAGGTGCACTTGAACGCGTTCGAGAGGAGGTTGAGGACGATCTTCTCCCACATCTCGCGATCCACGTAAACCGGCTCGGTCAGCGGCGCGCAATCGATCGACAACCGCAGGCCTGCTTTCTCGATCGCGGAGCGAAACACGCCGGCCATGCCCTCGGTGAGTTCGTCCAGAGAGACCGGTTCGTAGCATGCCCGGATGCGGCCGGCCTCGATGCGCGAGAAATCCAGGAGGTTGTTGACCAGTTTGAGCAGCCGCAAACCGTTGCGATAGATCAGATCGAGTTCGCCGCGATCGACGGTAACCGCGTCACCAGACCGATTGAGCAGACCCTCGACAGGCCCGAGCAAGAGGGTTAGCGGCGTCCGGAATTCGTGGCTGACGTTGCTGAAGAAAGTGGTCTTGGCGCGATCGAGTTCGGCAAGCGCTTCGGCTCGCCGGCGCTCGCTCTCATAGGCTTCCGCTTCGGCGATCGCGGTTGCGATCTGGCCTACGGCGAGCTCGTAAAAACCGCGGTAGCTTTGATCGAGATGCTTTCGGGGGCTAACGCCCGCGACCAGGAATCCCGAGGGCCGCGGCTGGCCCGGTGATACCAATGGGAGAACGATGGCGGAATCCGGGGGGACGGGCCATGCTCCGCAAGGGACCGATCCGAGGGATGCCAGTCCGCAGATCTCCTCAATCCGCGACGTCGCGGCGGCGCGGCCGAGGAGCCCCGGATCTTCGGAATCGAACGAGATGGTCCTGGGGCTGATGGGCGAGCCGGCCTCGATCCCTGCCGTCGCAACGAGCGCCGCTTGGGAACGGTCTTTGGAGTACAAGTAAAGGGCCGCGAACGGGACATCATAGGGATTGGCCAGAAGCGTCTCCGCCGCCACCCGGCAGGCTTCACCGGCGCTCATCGCCACGCTGCGGTGGCTGGCGAGGTCCCGTAGGGTGCGCAGCCGGCGCTCGCCGACGACCCGCTCGGTGGTTTCGGCGACTGGAGTGAAGACTCCACCAACGGCGCCGGATTCATCGCGAATCGGGCTGTAGGAGAACGTGAAATAACACTCCTCGGGATAGCCGTGACGTTCGAGCAGAAGCAGCAGGTCATCCGACCACGTTGCCTCACCGTTCTCAACGACGCTGCGCAGCATCGGCCCGATGATGTCCCATATCTCGGGCCAGCACTCGCGCCCCGGGTGGCCGAGGGCCGCGGGGTGCTTGCCGGCGATGATCTCGCGATATGCGTCGTTGTAGAGCATGATGAGGTCGGGGCCCCACCAGATGAGAATTGCGAAGCGGGAGTTCAGGCAGGTGCTGACCGAAGTCCGGAGACTCTGGGGCCACTGCTCGACCGGTCCGAGCGAGGTTGCGGACCAGTCCATCGAGCGCATCAGCGCGCCCATGTCGCCGCCGCCGGCCAGACAACCGCGGTCGGACGACAGTCCAAGCGCCTTGCCTTGCATTGTGGTAATCCCCTCCGAGCCTTGGTTCCAGTCTATACGACTCAAAAGCGAGCGCACCGCACAGGGGAGACAGCCAGCCGGGGAGGTTGGGTGTGCGACATAGAACCGAGCCGCGACCGCAAGGGAGTCCCCATGGCCCTGCGGGCCGCCGATAGCGATGAAGACGCGGCGCAGCCGGGCGACGTTCGCCTGTTTTTCCCCGCGTCTTCAACGGAGCGGACCGAGCCGCGGCCTCAAACACCGCTCCCTTGCGGTCGCGGCTCGGCTGGGAGTATCGCGACGCTCGGATTCCCTCGGGTCGGATTGCCCCGGGCAATTGACAACGTGAAGCGGTTACCTTAGCATCCGATTAACGCGCTCGTGGGCCCGTCGGCCGGCACCGAACGCGGGAAGAGCAACCGGCTTAGAGGGAGGTTTGTTTCGCCCATGTTAGACCGCAGAAGATTCATTCACCTTGCCGTTGCGGCGACCGCTACGACGAGCGCTTCGACCGGCCAGGGACCACAGCAGACGGCACGAGCCATGCGGCTTGGCGTCGTCGCAGACTGCACAGATCCCGACGCCGGCATCCTTCGGGTACGCGAGTTGGGGTTCGAGACGTGCCAGATGTACGTCTCCTCCTATGACGCCCCGACCGCCCAACGTCTGCGCGAGGCGCTCGACAGGCAGGGCGTGGAACCCACATCGCTCATTGTCGTCGGCCCCGGTCCCGAGGTCTACAACTTCCGCGAAGGCCCGGCGACGATCGGCCTGGTGCCCCGCAAGTACCGGGCCGAGCGGCTCGCGTTTTTGCGGAAGGCCTCCGACTTCGCCAAGCTGGCCGGGATTCCCGCGGTTCAGCGGCATTTCGGTTTCCTGCCCGAAGACCCCAATGTTCCGGAGTTCGGGGAGGCGGTGAGCGCATTGCACGAAGTGGCGGCCTACTGCAAACAGAACGGCCAGACTTTCCGCTGCGAGAGCGGGCAAGAGACGCCGATCGCGCTGCTGCGGGTTATCAAAGCCGCCGGGATGGACAATGTGGGCGTCAACTTCGACGCCGCCAACCTGATCCTTTACGGTAAGGCCAACCCAGTGGACGCGCTGGATACCCTCGGGCCTTTGGTGATGGGAGTTCACGCCAAGGATGGCCGTTATCCGACCGACCCGTACCAGCTCGGAGAAGAGGTGCCGATCGGACAGGGCAAGGTGAACTTTCCCAGTTTCATTCAGCGCTTGAAACAGACTGGGTATCGAGGACCGATCACGATTGAACGGGAGATCTCAGGTCCCCGGCAAGCGGACGACATTCGCGCGTCCAAAGCCTATCTGGAAGGGCTGATCGGTTGAGGGAGCACACACATGGAGAACAACAAGGCAGCATGGAACCGGCGCGAATTCCTGGGCGCCGCCGGACTGGCGGTCGCCGGCTCGCGCCTGGTTCGTGGCTCGGAGGCCAACCCGGCGGTCCGCGTCGGATTGCTGGGGTGCGGCGGGAGGGGCACGGCTGACGCCACCAGCATGGTGGAGAACGCGGGCGCGCGGGTGACAGCGCTGGGCGATCTTTTTCAGGACCAGCTCGATCGCGCCAAGCGGCATTTCGACGGCCTCGCGGAGAAGCACGGCGGCGCGGCGATCGATCCCGGGCAGATCTTCCGTGGACCGGGCGCCTTCGAACAGATCGCCGCCTCCGGGCAGGTGGACGCGATCGTGATCGCGACGCCACCGTACTTCCATCCGGAGCATCTGGAACGGGCGGTCGCGGCCGGCAAGCACGCCTACTGCGAGAAGCCGGTAGCCGTCGATGTGCCGGGCGCCAGGCGCGTGCTTGAAACCGGCCGCCGGGCCGAGGGCCGCGTCACCCTGGAAGTCGGCTTCCAGATCCGGCAGGCTCCGCCGTTCGTCGAACTGGTGAAGCGCCTCCATGCCGGCAGTATCGGCGAGATCAGTTTCGCCGAGGCGTATTACTACTGTCCGTTCCTCGACACGGGGCACCACGACGCCCCGCCGGCCGAGTGGCGCATCCGCAACTGGCTCTATGACCGCGTGCTGTCCGGCGATGTCATCGTCGAGCAGAACATCCACGCCCTCGACATATGCAACTGGGTATTGCAGGGGCATCCGGTAAAGGCCATCGGCGCCGGCGGACGCAAGGGCCGTTCGGAAAACGGCAACGTCTACGGGCACTCTGCCGTTGTGTTCACTTACCCGAACGGAGTGCAGCTCAGTTTCAGCTCAAAGCAATTCGGCAAAGGGCCGTTTGACGTCAACGAGCGATTCTTCGGCACGCGCGGCAATGCCCAGTCCCCGTACTCCGGTCCTTTGGGCACGGCCGGCGAGGAGACCTGGACCTGGAGCGGCAGCGAGCAAAAACAGCAGAAGGACTTCTCCACGGCGGGCACGTTCAAGGACAATCTCGCCGACGCGGACGCGGAGAAGCACCGGTCGTTCATCGGCAGCATCGCTTCGGGTAAGTTTCACAATCAGGCCGAGTCCGGCGTGGAATCGGCGCTCAC
>Ga0265316_10003923_pt1 | contig 14907 bp, 20 predicted proteins | sample 4522metaG_FD_202092 | JGI IMG/M metagenome (GOLD analysis project Ga0265316, IMG submission 202092) | Rhizosphere microbial communities from Carex aquatilis grown in University of Washington, Seatle, WA, United States - 4-5-22 metaG | ecosystem: Host-associated > Plants > Roots > Rhizosphere >...
CTTCATATAAAGATCCTAGTCCAACTGCTCCAGCAATAGAAGACATATTAAGTTCACCAACAGCATGCATGAACTCTTTAAGCTTCATTGTGTCGGCCTTAAAGCCTAGTTCAATAAACAACTCACCTATGTTCATAAATTTTCTCCCTTACACCAACTAAGGTATCTACCACACTGCGTCATTCCTGGGCATAAACAATTACAGCTAAAGCATGGCCAGGAACTACTCGGGTTTATTGAGTTCGATAAATCTTTCTTCGTACTTACTAATGAATCCCTCATATTCGACCATTCCTATTACTATATCAAGTGGTTCATTAAGTATTTCTTTTGGTGTTCCATATCCTGCTTTTGAAAGCTTTAAAGCAATAATTAAAGTATCCTCAAATGTACTTTCTATTTTTGGATACTTGTACTTACTAGCGGAATATCCTTCACAAGTGATTTGAGGCTTTTGAAAAAAGGGGATAAATTATATACCAGAGCTTCCTTAAGAATAGGTATATAATCTGCCCTCACCTTCTCATCCTCGAAGATATCTTTCTTGATATGTACTCCGTCATACGTACCTCTCTCGATACAAGGCCAGAGTGCTGCTTCGATCTCATCCGATGCCAGGAGTCCGGTAACTAGATTCTTGATAGTATTCAGAGCGTCGTCCCCTACCTGGAGTTTAAGAAAATCCCCCATCTGACCCTTCGCTCCCAGAGATATCTGCGTATTCTTAATCTCCTTAGCTACCGCTTTCATCAAGCGATTACCTTCTGCGAAAGAACAAATACTGAGATTAAGTAAAGCTCCTGACTCAAGAACCTTTTCCATTCATCCTCCTTAAGATATCTGCCTAGGTGCGTTGCTAAACATAAGCTTGTAGATAGCTACAGCCTGCTCGGTATCCCCATCAGCATTGTCCTTCACGTCTGTTTCATTCTCAAATATGCCACCAGATAGGAGATAGGTATCATGAACGATATTACCACTACCGTCTCCTACATTCTTTACAATCTGACCAGTCATCAAAGTGAATGCTGGCGGATCATTTTTGTAAAGAGATAATTGCTGATTTAGCAATTTATCATTCGCTGACCCTCGAATGACTCTTACGCTCAACTTACATCTTTTACCTGTAGTATTAAACGCATAAATCGTATTACCATTCTTACCTGTCTTACCTTGCGTCAAAGCATCTGGGAATGTAAGTGCTGCACAATCCCCATCGGCTAAGTCGTTGAATATTGTTCCATTAAGAATTACCGTATCTTTACCTGTAAGCGAAACGACTGACATTTTAATTCCTCCTTATTTTATCCCTAGCCTCAGGGGTTGATATAAACAAGTACTGACGCAGAATGTATGGCTCCTGCTTCCTTACACGCTATCTGAACCAACGGTGCTTTTCTCGCTGCCCTATCTGCGACAATTTGCTGAGAGATAGGTTGGCTATAAATGTAGTACCCATACTGAAGTATGTTGCTAATGAAATCAGCAAGTACTCCGAATGTCGTAGCCGACGTCCAAGTTCCCGGTGCTACGTATCCATTTGTTACAGACTGCTGACAAACCAACTTTAACGCTGACTTGAACAAATTCATACCATCCTCAGTCTGCGGAACCTTATTCGATACTCCCTGGAGACAATTGAATGCAGCCACCTTAAGAGAGTCAACCAACCAGATTAAGTTGTAAACCTCGTCAGTAAACTTATTCGCTCCGGTCGAGTATACCATCGGAATCCCAGCTACATCGATATAAGTATCCACACCAGCCGTTACGCACTGGGATAAAATCGTAGATGTAACTGTCTCGTCTGCTACGATAGTCGAAAGATTCTTAAACTGCATAGTAATCGCAGTATTCGAACCACCAAGATTCGTACCCAGAAGTCTCGAGGCATACGCTGCAGCAAATAACCTAGCCTGCTGTGCAGTACCACCATAGTAAAGACATCTGGTATTATAATTTGTTGCACTCTTGACTCCAGTAAATCCGTCTGTGATATCACCAACAGTACTTGAAGCCAGAAATAGTATCTTATCCTGATACGCCTGGACATCATTCGATATAGCCAGCATAGCAGAACTTCCTGAAACTGGAATAGTCGATACGATCCCTGAGAAGAATGGGAATGCGTTACCCATTGTTCCAATAGTATCGAACGCCACTTTCACATCTGACTGTCCTGGATATACTATCACGCATCCGTTGTTCGACAGAGGATTCGGTTGCTGACTAAATATTGCTATAGCCTGAAGATAGGTCTCAGCAGTCCCACCAAAATCCGTCAGTATCTGATCTGGAGAATAGTACATTCCATAAGCCAAGGTACCCCACGATGCTGGCTTTGCATCGTTCGAAACTACTAACAAATTTCCCAGAGAATAAGCCGAAAGTCCCTGTGGAATATTCGCAACTGAAACATTTATCACCGTGCTTAAAGGCAACATTGTAAAACCTCCTTGTTATGGTTCTGTAATTACTGGTGTTGTAGTTGTAATCCCATTTGCTTCTGTAACCTGAAATGGAAATGTACCGTACCAAGAAATAGGTATAATCTTCTCGTACCGACATAGCATTACCACACTAATCTCAAATCTATATAAGATAGCTGCACCTTCGATATTGCTTAAGTCTTGTATTGGTGCTATTCGAGCTATTGAGAATCCATACGCAGAACCTTGTTGTTGTGCATAAATTGATCCCAAGGCCTGAACAACTTCTTCCTTCCTTAATAGAGCATCTGTATTTCTGGAGAAAATCAATATAGCGTAGTGCTCTTGGGTGTTGAGTCCTTGCTTTTCGATAAAGCCATCTGTAGTATCTTCAAATTCCGACTTACTTGCGTAGACCTTTGACATCTTATACTCGATGCCGATAAATAAATATTGATCATTTGGGATTGAGAACTTCTGATTATATATATTAACTCGATCTTCCTGTAGATTAAGATTGTACCTTATCACGTCGCGAAGATAATCTATAGGTCGAACGTCTTTAACTGGTAACATAACCTGTACCTTCTGTGGTATCTGGCTTAGACATTTGATAGTCCTCTACCGTATTATACTCAATGAATCCAAACTCTTTCCAATCTGTTTTTCCCAGAATTCTATAGTTCTTTCCCTTGATCGTAAACACTTCGTCCAATTTCAAATTTAAATTACTTAATGCAAACACCGTATTATAGTCCCAGCCACGTTGTCCTTCAGGCATCATCTTCAAAGTTGCAGGACTCATAGATTGAATAGAAACCTTCGTATTAATCTCTATAAGAATCTCCTGGGTATAACCAGCGATCTGTTGTTTCTGGATATAAGTAGCAACTACGGGTTGAAGGACTTCCATAACAGAAGCACCCACATCGGGTAGTCCACTTGAAAGTTCGCTTATGCTTTTACGACACGCATTGATTATTGGTTTCATTTAGCCACCACATCTGAAGTTATACTGGCTCTAAGTTGTGAAGTATCTATTAAAGTTCTTGAAGAACCCTTTCTAGCTATTGTTGATGCAGAGTCAGGTTTCCATTTTCCAAACCCACTAGACTCAAATGCTGCTTGAATGATTCTTTCAGCTAGCATTCCTAACTCCTTATAGGCTGCATGTAATCTTGCTTTAGTTTGACTACCAGCAATAAATGCTGCCCACACTTTATTACGTATAGCCATAAGACCTTCGGACTTCCAGACTAAAGGCATTTCCAAGAATGAGCGTCTTTCTATCCTGCTCCCACCTGATCCACCACTTAGAGAACCCTTCTCATGCATTAAACCTATTTCAGCATTAGTCTTAGTTGATTGAGTAGTTCTGCTCTTTTTATGTCCTGCAACGACAGTTCGAGTATCTCCCCAACCATATATTCTATTTCCTTTTTCAGTAGCCATCCGATCTGTCTTACTTCCCAGAATACCAACACGAGTAACAAACTTAGCCATTAAAGCCGACTGAATATCCTCAAGACTGTCTGTATTGATTTTCACCTCTACATAGTTTCCGGATCTCTGTCCTTTGAAGTAAGTCTTTTTCATGCTGAACTCGTTCTCCTAAAACCAGTAGTTGCAACTGCCACTAAGTAAGGCAATACCAACTCCAAATATTTCATACCGTAACCGTTTTTAGTGTAACTTTGGATGAATGCATCCTTCGCATACCTTTCTGGAATAGCAAAAGATATAGACACGCCACCTACATTATTTGAGCTTATTGGAAACTTTGCTTGGGAAGAAATACCCTTGGCTGAATTCTGAAGATTTACTACGAGAGTATACGCCACCAGATACATAAATATCGTAGCTGGGTCATTGAAGAGTCCATCGTTAAAGTTGAGAACAGACTCGGTGATTGCTTTAGTAATATCAGCATCAACAACATACTGGTCAATATTACCTTGGTCATCCGCTGGAGCAAAATTGAAGTCACGTGCAAAATAGGACTTGAACTCACTAATAGTACAGGGGTAGGTCATTGCTTACTCCTTTCTATTAGCTTTGTCTTTCTTGATACTTACTACTCTTATTTCGTTCTTAAATCCTTTAGATAATTTGTCACCACACTCATCAGTGACCTTGATGGTTTTTTCTGGATTAAAATAAACATTGATCGGCTTATTGTTGCCGTCTAACTTTACCTCTCCTCCAGAGATGTGATCTTGAATTCCTATGATGTGACTTCTTTTGCCCCTATTCTCTAACTCAAACATTGGAACCCTCCCTTTCTTTTTTGCAACCCTTCTATTTAAAACTTGGTAATGAGTGGCTCGGTGGCAGCCTACCTGTTCCCGATATATTTAGGTTACACACCACTCGCCAAGGTGCACCCTGACTAACCCTTAGTAATAGTAATATAAAATTTCTAAAGGTTTCAAGCAAGTTACGCCTGAATATTGGCAGTAAGCAACATCCTGGAATTGGAAGTTGTTATACGTACCAACTTGAGTTACAGTGTAGTTAACAGGAATCTCCATGAACTCAGTATCGATATCATCTCTGTAAAGAACATAGAAGTGATATCCAGTACCCACGTTGATTGCTGTTTTGTTCTTTGCCGGAATACAATAGGCACAAGGAAGTATTTCTACTCCACCCGTAACTAACGCATCGAACGTTTGTTTCAGATAGTTCGCCATCGAGATGTTCGGATAGGTCTGAGAAACCGGTACGCCTAACCCTGCCCAATCATCCGTCGGGATTAAGAACTTATTCGGCATAGCTGTATAGTCGCAGTTGGTCAGATAGTCACCGATGATACCACCAACAAAGATCGCAAAATCAGCAGCACTCTTACCACTGATCGAAGCTGAGATCCTATTGCTATTAGTGTTAACCGCTGACTGAGTTAATAACCCAGGATAGTCAGTATCCTGAGCATCACCTAAGAACGCTATTTCCTGAATACCTAAATCGAACTCTTTCTTTCTTGCTCTTTGCTTCATCTCGATAGGATCCCAAGTACCAGTGAATAAAGCTTGGTTTACATCGAAGATTGTATACTCAGTAGCAACTCCCCAGTTCATAATCTTGGTGTATGCTGGCACAACTGCAGCATCAGCCACAGGGAACTTACTATTCTGATTAGCAGTCAATAACTTGCCCTGCTTGAAACTACCAGCTGTCTTAATAGACAGATTGGTTACGATCTGTGCAGAGAATGCACCTTCACCAACGAGCACGTTCATATAATCTGCCGGAGCAATTTCGTAGAACGTCTGCTCGACAACTCTCGAACGGATATAAGTTAACCTATCCGTAGCGTATTGGTACGCTAAACCTGAAGCTGATATATCACCAGCAGCATTATCCCTGGAATTAAGAAGCTCAAGGCCTCTAAAACTCCTACGGTTGTACTTCTCCTGCATTGCTGTTTCGAACTCGGCAGGAGTAAATACCCTTTTCTCCTTTGCGTTATAAAATTGCATCTGTGAATCCTCCTTTTTAGTTTATGTTATAATGCTGCGTTATACGCCATACCTGACTTGATCAGAACTCTTACGATATCGGTAGCCGAAGCTGCAATATCTAAAGCAATACCAATACCTACTCCAGAACTCATAGTGGAGATACCAATTGCTGTACCGTCGCTGAAGGTAGAACCATATCCAACTACTCCTCCACGAGCAATTGCTGCAGCTGCCTGCATTGTGATAATAGAACCGTCCAATGCCACACCGCAAACCATACGAGCGGAATACTTATTGATTCTCTCATTGAACACGATAACTCCGATACCCTTACCAGCTGCTGCTGCTTGAACTATCGGGCAGTCGCCTGATCCGGCACCAAGAGACACTACCTGTCCAGCTAAGTAATACGTACCGCTAGCCAAGCTGGGATTGATAACCGCTTGAATAACGTTTGCCGCAGGATTCATGCACTCACCCACTTGATCCTTAAGGCCGAATTGATTCATGTTGTACTGTGTTGACATTTTTAAATCCTCCTTTTAGTTAAATTGCTTACCTTTTCTTAGAACCGAAAAATTTCTTACCTTGTGCTGCTTTATCTTCTCTGATGCTTGCTGTAGGTGACCCAAAATCATTCATATTCTGTTGACCATTTTCCTTTGCATTCTCCAACTCCATAAAGAACTCTTTACCATTCTCCTTGGAATTCTTTTTCTCCTTCTGAACGTCCGGATTTAAGTCGGGATCAAGAGTTTCATTGTCTTTCTCTTTATCCTTGTCCTTATCCTTCTCTGGAGGAAACTCATTTAACTTCGCACCGCATTTGTCACATTTCTTGCCGTCTTCTTTTATTTCTTTCTTCTTTAACTCCTCTTCCTCTTTTGCATCCTTCTTTACTTCTTTCTCTTCCTCTTCTTTTTCTTTCTTCGGAGGAAATTCGTTCGACTTAGTCTTATACGCTGCCACTAAATCCGCTACACTTACATCCTTACCGTTAATCTTCACGGCATCAGATTCCTGAAGTAACTCAAAGTCGCTTCCCACTGAGTTCATCAAGGTCGATAAAGGAACCATCTCATTGTCGACTTTGACAAACACTTTGGTAGCGTCTATCTTATCGTTTGTGATGGAAGCTTTATCCGCCTTCTTTGCGAATAGTCCCCACATCTTTGAAGCCTCCTTTTTCTTGATAGGCTTTTGACCAGTTGCTCCGGCAATCTCCTCGGCCTGCAACTTCTTAGCCCTATCTCCCACATGTGCTTCTGCTAACTTCTTTATATCACCAGGGAAATCCCCATCGATGATACTTTGAATCCCTACGTCACTCAATGTCTCCATGTATTTATCTACCTGGATAGGAGACATGACTGAGAAGTCTACTCCGTTCTTCTTTTCCAATGTAACCTCCTTGTTATTACTTGCAGATTTAATTGTTTTATCAATAAGATCTACAACTTCCTGCTTTGTCATACCTTCTCTTTTTGCTTCCTCTTCAACAGCTAGGTAAATTCCACTACGATCAAAACTACCTTCACTAGCCATCGAAACTATTTTAGCTTGTATACCTTGTTTACTATTTCCTTTATACTTCTTTATAGACTCGTCCAACCCCGCATCAACACACTGCCCACAATAATTCTTACTACCCTCAGACTTGGATAGCTTGGATATTGCTAAAACCTGACCACAAGCATCACAAGTAAATGTGTCCTTGGCGTTATTCAACTCAACCTCCATCTGCTCATTCTGTACTGTTGCCTTCTTACTATCGTCATAACTTTTATACTCGGCTTCAACTTTTCTCTGCTGCTCAGAAGTACAATCTCCATATTTCTTTCGGTACAATTTAAAAGCTATATCATCCAAAACTTCTGAAGAAGTATTAACTACTGCTCTCTTCGAGTTCACCACAATCCTACAGTCTTCATATCTGGGTGATGTGACAAGTGCTAAGTGAAGACCCTCGCCCTTCGTTATCTCTTCGTCATATTTACTAGCATGCCATTCTCCTCCACCGATAGAATTCTTAACATCGAAGGAACAAGATACTGAATAGCCATTCTTAATAGCTTCATGTCCTTCATCGTCTGTGATAATAAACTCCGCATCATACCATCCAGTAGTCGAGTTGTATAGTACGTTAGTAATATAACCTACCGCTGTCTCCTTAAAGTTAGCTGGGGAAACATTCTGGTGATCGATGATGACAGGCTTACCCTTGAAGGAATTAATCCAAGTATCCATGGACTCTTTCTTTAATAAGGCTATCCCCTGACCTACGTCTTCGTATGATACTATACCTGGCTCTAGGAAATTACATTTATATGAGGATGGCCAAGTCTTCTCATTACGCTTATTAGTCACTCCTTCAACAATTTCACCATCAACTGCTTTGTAAATACTAAGATCTTTTTCTTTCGCATAAGCTCTAGCTTCTGAGATAGAGGTGAATTTCTTCTTTACAGTTCTACTATCATCAGTTACCCAATACTCAGTTGTAGCATTTAAAACTACTTGTGGTACCTGCTTCGATCTTACTATAGTGACTTCCACTAGTTCACTCCTATCTTTAATTTATTCCTTGCTTTATATATACAAGCAGAATCACAACAATTAGCAACAAGAGTATCGGACGGCATTAACATTAATTGTATATACTCGGTGCCAACCTTTATACTCTTTCCGCAACCATTACATTTGTGTTCTACACTATCCCAGCCAATAACTGTTTCGTACCTACTCACACTACTCATTAATTAACTCCCATCGGTAATAATCTAGTTCTTGATGCACCCAATCTAATCACTGGAAGTGCAAGACAACGACATCCAAAATCTTCACCAGGATTCCCTCTGCGACCGGTACTCCGATCCACTACCGGAGGAGAATCCCAGCTAAATACTTGATGATCTAGTGCAGCATGGTCTGGACGTACACGTTGGTCTTTCGAAGTTGACCATACATACTCAGAAATCCCAGCACCTGTATATCTTTCTTCTCTATACTTGCTCACAAACAAACTTGTCTCTTGTCTCGCAATCATCTTAGCTTTAGATTTGCTAACGCCGAACTCAGTCTTTACTATCGTTGCCAACCTATCACTTCGATATCCAAGTGCAGCGTTAGCCTGAGTCTTCTCACGTAAACGTTCTATTGCTTCAGTCTTCCAATCTTCGAGATACCCTGATACATTCTTCTGATATGAATCCAGAAGGTCTTCCTTCTGCCAAGCGGTAAGTTCCATGGGTATCTGAATATTTTCTGGTAATACCTTGAAAGTAGTTATAGCCTGCTGGTTTAAATCATCGAACATACTAGTGGCTTTCATACCAGTACCAATAGCCAGTTTCATCTCAGCAGCACCATCCAAGGCCTCGAGAATACGTTCGGTCTTACTTCTATTCATACCCTTACCTATAACTATGTCAGTCCTAATATCCATAGGCAATTTATTCATATCTAATTTATATGCCTTCTTCGTCTTATTAAACTCCGCTCCCATTTCACGCAAAGCCTTCGCAACCACTGAATTGAACGTTCCATAAAAGTATCCATCTTGCCAGAATATCCTTCCTGCCCTGAGGGCATCTCTGAGATCTGATACTGAATTAACACGTGCTGGTGTCTTTACCTGAAGGATATCAAAGACTGGTTTAAAGATAGCATCCCAGAGTTGTTGAAGCATATCGGTTTCGACCTCGCTGGAGTAAATCTTCTTATCTATAATGGGACGAAGTTGCTTAATCATTCCTTCTCTTTCATTTTCTTCAGAGATTTAGTAGCAGTCTCAATCCACCTAGTATCTCCACTTTCTTTAGCTTTTCTTAAATCTTCTTCATAATGCTGGATAGTTTCTTCAGAGGATTTACTCCCCATCAATCTCTTACCTCTCAATGCTGCAGCTGACTTGCTATTTTCTGGTTCTTTACCAGATTCACTTTCTACTCTGACTCTCCAAGTTCTAAGCATTTTAGTTACGTCTGCTCTATATCCTTGACTCTTTTTCTTTTTAGCATAGTCAATAGCTTCAGGCTCAGTATCAAAGTAACTTGTCTCTAGTAGTTGATTACTCTTACTCCCAAATAATTGTTTACCTCGCTGTGCTCTATCCATTTATGCTTCCTCCGTTACCTTCTTTGGTGAACTAACTTGTTGTGGCGTCGCAAATGTAGCAGGTGGTGTCATTGGTGCTTCAATCGCTCTGGTACCCTTGCTCACCTCAGTATCCATTAGCACAATCTTATCTTCCTTCAATGCCCTAGCGAACTCCTCATCCTTATAGAATCCCATATTGAACAAAGTAACATGCCGATTAAACTTACTATTAAGAACATTCTCCTGATCAATGCTGGAGAGAATTCTGAGAGGAACAAACTCGTAGTTCAGCTGTGGCTCGAATCCAAACAGATGCCTACAGACTAAAGGCAGAACTTTGTCCAGAACTTCACGTGCTCTCTCCCGCTCATGCTCACATATCGTATTATAATTTTCTCTGTCATCATCCCCAGAGTTGAACCCGGTAGCCGATAAACCGAACAACTTCGTAAGAGGCATTCTACATGCAGCTGCAATTCCTATACGTATCTGCTCTATAGTCTCAGCCAGGCCTGCAAGACTTAATTGCTTCGTCTCGTAATCGTCCTCGCTATCCAGCATAATAGCATTGGCAAAGTTCTTCATCTGATTCGCCATCGTAATACGTCTAACAACTTTACCTTGTGCCCACTTACTTAGCACCTTGCTATTAAAATCCTTCAACTTATACACATCTACCTTCACCTGGTCAATAAGATCAAAGGTGGCATTCTGATGTTTGAGGTACGTGTTTACCTCTCTGAGAATACACTCTATAACAGACATGCCCCACCCTTGAAGTCTCCTTCTTGCGAGCGATGGTGCTTCTTCTCCCACCACTCTAAATACTCTGGAAGCATCTACCTGTTTGCCGTAATAGTCAAAGAATGCATTCTTAGGCATCTTCCAGTTCAATCCCATGTCCTGGTCGTTTGGTATTCCTTGCATAGATAGTTCCCAACGATCAGCACATATAAAATTTAACATACTATCCTTTGTAATACTCTCTGGATTAAACTTAGTCTTGAAGTTCTGATTGGTATTAACTATGACACCCGAGCCACCATACAACCTATCCCAGCGAAGAGCGTCGCGAACAACCTTCAGAACGGTAGAGGTCTTCATGTATTCCTTCAACTCTTGAATATCCTTCTCGTCCAACTCATCAGACTTGAACGTGAGGCCTCCACGGAATGCATCATATACAGGCTGGTCCACAACTGTGCGGAGCACACCATGCATAACATAAGCGTAAGTTATTAACACACGATTCATACTGATGAAGTAATACGAGGAGTTTGCTGCGAGCTCGCCTATTCCTGAGAGTGAAGATGTTTGGCCACCCATGCCTCCCTGGTCAAATACTCCTGACATTGGTGAGCCCGAGAATTCCATACCAGTAGAATAACCCCAGCCACCATCAAAGTCGTTCGATACCTTCTTAATGCTATTTTTCTTTTTCATAGGTTATATAACGTCCCAACATGAAACAACACGTCTTGTGTACTTCTCCAATGCATATCTACACGCATCGGGTGAGTGGTCTGAACCTTCTTTTAATATAGGAAGTATCTCGTCTGTCACTTTGTCTCTCTTCCAGCGGTAGTTCTCAAAATCGTCCTTGCTCCCCTTACATCTGGAATGTATTATGATTCGCTCAAAGCTTCTAAGAAATTGTATGCCATCTTCGACACTACCTTTGCCTTTTTCTGCCCCAATGATATCAAAGCCTTCATTCTTGAGATAAGATATCGTATCGGGTCTTTCACTATCCGCACAAATTTCCCACTTTTCGGCTCCAGGAACTGTCTTGAAAAACGCTGGTAGTTCTGTAATTTCGACCCCATGTCCATATGCCTCATAATCTATATAAAGACATCTGTCCTGAATAAACATCCGCACTAAGCAAGTAGGATCTTTCGAGAACCCAAAATCTGCACCAAAGAAGAATCTTTCAACACTCTCAGGTGTCTCGAATTCCTCGACTGTAACTTTTCCCTTAAATATACAGTCCTCGGAGTATCCTTTACATTGCCCTTCCCAAATATGCAGATATTTATCATAGTCTACTTTCTTACAATACTCCATTTCCTTCCGTAGTACCTCAGGGAAGAAAGGATTATCACGCCAGTTAACCATGCGACTAACGTATCCTGGTGGAGCATTTTTAACAAATCTTTGATACACAGGATCATTCTCGCCATCAGGGTTAAATGTTACTAATATCTCCGAATCGGGTTTTCTTATGGTCGGTATTAATGTATCCCAAGAGATTGCAGAAACTTTTGCTGCCTCTTCCACCCAACATATATCTATACCTTCTGTTGATTTTATCTCACCTATGTTTTGCCTAAGGCCTTTGAATAAAAATTCCGAACCACTAATTCCTGAGATTGTATCGGCTTTTACCTGAAAATGCTTCTGCAACCCCAACATCGCAATCTGATCGGACAGCACACGATACACCGAATCTTTAATAGTGTTTTGCACTTCTCTTGTACATAAAATTCTCAAAGAACGACCGACTGTCTTACCTAGTAAATATCTCGCAACACTCCAAGTTCTACTTCCACCACGTCCACCATATATAGTTTTACATCGTGCCTTCTGGCTTAATATCTCCTGGCACGCTAACGGCATTATTATCTTTGGTATCGGGACTTGTGCTTGGGGTAGTTGTATTTCCGTTGCCATCACTGGCGACTCCTATGAATTGAATTACTGGCGGTATTAATGGCGCACCTTCTGCTCCTGACATGTGGATGTCTTTAGGAAGCATTTGTGCAACCATATGATAGAAAGCTTTTTTATTTTTACTCTTAGCAAATTTAGTTAATGCCTCTTGTCCACCAGCATCTTGAAATGCACCTATGAACGCTTCTTTAAGATTCGTAAATCTATTCTTTGTTCCTTTGATTTTTCCTTTGGGATTTCCTGACTGACCTTTAACGAATAACTTCTTTGGCATCTCTGCATAATTCCTGGATTTAGTAGGAAGGCTTGAGATAAAAGGCTTTTCCGAATATCGGGTCAGTTTTACGTATTCCCTTCTCTGGCCTTCCTAGAGTAAGTATGGCATACGAACATGAATCCTGTAAAGTTTAAAGAACTAACCACCATAATATCTGGAAATAAAAGTGGTTGGCAGCGACGAGATTGAGCTCATGCTCAGCCAAACGGACACCTCGTTGATAAAGAAAGTAATTTAAAGAAATTAATTAAATTAAAAAAAAAGTTAAGGGTAAATTTATTAAAAATTAAGCTCAAATTGTTTTTGATGCTAGACCTGGCTATTTGGGAAGTACGAAATGCAAAGGACTGGAGTAGCACAACTTAAGCAGAACTTTCCGAATGAAAATTTCATTAATTATGGTAGTTAATAAGCTCGAAGTCAGAATAAATGTGGTAATCGGTCAGAATTAGTGTATAATAAGCGTAGAGGAGGGAGCATGAAAACATTAACGAAGGCACATCGAGATGCAATAGCGTTGGGAATGCTGGGACATAGAATGCTGAAAGAGACGAAGGAGAAAATTGGAATTAAATTGAAGGGTAGGCATCATACAAAAGAAGCAATAGAGAAATTGAAAGAATTGATCGTTCGGAAAAAGGAAAGTGCAAAGTTGTTCGAAGAGCATTTAAAGGAGTGTACGTATTGTGGTAGTGTGTACTATAGAGAGCATAGAAAAGTTTCGAATAGTAACTATTACAGGAACTGTCCTATATGCGAGAAGGAGATTAAATGAGTTCTAGAATATGTGGGTGGGAAAAGAAAAAGTTACTAAAAAAGTTTGGTAGTAAATGCTGGTATTGCGGAACTGCATTAAATTCCGAGAATACACATTTGGACCATATAGTTCCTCGATCGAAGCAAGGTCCAAACATAGTGGAAAACTTGAGTTTATCTTGCGGTACGTGTAATATATCTAAAATGACCGTGAGTGTAAGAGAGTTTTTAGATAGGGTTAAACATATCGAAGGTGATAAATCTAAGTGTCGAGAAGAGTATCTTCTAAAAACTGAGAGGAAAATACTTCGAATAATGAACAACGAAGATAAAATGAATGAGATTCACTATAAAAGAGAAAAGGAAAAGCTAAGAAGAAAAAGAAATATGCATGAAGAAAAATTGGACTATATGATACCACTAGAGTAGGAGTTCATCATGCTTGGATTTCAGCAGGATAAACAATTTAGCATTCTCATGAAACCAGAAAACGCTGTAAGTCGTATATTTGAGCTCGGAATTAAGCGTTTGTAAATATGAGCAGTGTGAATGAAAAAAAGTGTAGCGTAAAACAAGTTTTAGAGCAATAATAAGGTTGTAGCAAAGGAAAGAACAGTTCGTTAAAACGAGGAAGAAAAGAATGAAGACCTGCGGAGCAAAGGAAACCTTAACAATTGGAACCCAATCGAGAGAAATGCGCACTCTACAAGAGTGTGCTTTTTTATGTTCGCAAGGACATAGCTTCGCAGGCACTCGGTTGGGTTCTTCTTTATTAAGGAAAGGATGGATACGATGAAAATCGTAAAGACTAGGAAGGAGTTCAACTGTGCTATGTGCGGTAGAACTCTGGCATCTGGATTCAAGTATTTAATGACTTACAACGATAATGGAAGTCACGTGAGTAGAAACTACTACGGTGTGGACTGCGGAACCGCATTGCTTCAGAGAATGCTGAAGGAGTTAAATGAAAAATGAAACCAAGGAAATAGTAAACCGCCTTTTGGAGCTTGACGTTATACTCCAGAAATTGCACCACGATATTGAAAAGGAAAGACGCTTACGGGAGAAGTTCAATCTCAGACATCTCCTGATGGGGTTTTATAAAGAGAAGGACGGCCTGATGGACGAACTTGAAGCACTGAGGGAGGTGTCTTGTGTCTGCTAAGCGTTTGTCCTGGTGCTCACAGTGCAAGGAGAATTCTGTAGTGGT
>Ga0265316_10003924_pt1 | contig 14906 bp, 14 predicted proteins | sample 4522metaG_FD_202092 | JGI IMG/M metagenome (GOLD analysis project Ga0265316, IMG submission 202092) | Rhizosphere microbial communities from Carex aquatilis grown in University of Washington, Seatle, WA, United States - 4-5-22 metaG | ecosystem: Host-associated > Plants > Roots > Rhizosphere >...
CTTTCCGACGTGCCACACTCTGTCCAGCCCGCAGGACAATTGGGCGGATTCCAAGTAATCGGGATAGTGTCGGAAACAAAACCATCAAAATACATCACCGAACCGCTGGGCGCTATATTGTTAGCGCAAACACGGGTAATTTTGTAAACATTTTCAGGCGCAATACCTCCGGCATACGGAGAAGTCACGGCAGAAATGCTTTCCGACGTGCCACACTCTGTCCAGCCCGCAGGACAATTGGGCGGATTCCAAGTAATCGGGATAGTGTCGGAAACAAAACCATCAAAATACATCACCCCGCCGCCGCCACCAGCCGCTGCCCACTTACCATGAACGCCGTCATAATGATAAAAGTCTCCGGTATCCTGCGAATAGGCTAATTCTCCGGGCTGGCCGGCGGGCCAGTTTTCGGGTACACCCGGCTGCGGCTGGAAGCGGGCGTCTCCGTCGCGGTTCGGCTGGTCGGCCGGAGTCAACCCGCCGATCGAGATACGTTTGGTGGCTAAGGAAAGGTATACTCCGTATGGCGCCGGATAATAAGTCGTAAGGGTGATCGTTTCCGTGGTAGCGGCAAACGCCCCAATGCCCACGAGCATTAAAATTAATCCCAATCCCAAAATTTTTTTATACATATTTCCTCCTTAAATTACAACATTAATATAACCCTAAGTTCATGCGCAGTCAAGCGCGGCCATAAGCAGCGCAAAAAATGTAAAACTACGGCGTTTTGGCCAAAGCCGCCAGGGCGTTGCGCAGGTAGCGTTCGTTCACCGGGCCGAAATCTTCCGCCCTCTCGGGTTTATTCATCAAAGAGGCGACTGTGGGGCGAATATAATTTTTATTACCGCAGCAGCCGCAGATATAGCCCGCGCGCCCTCCGGGCACGACCAGATCGCCCCACCATTGTTTCGCCTGGGCCCGGTCGATTGCGCAGTTGGGCGGCCCCGGCGGGCAAAAGGCTGCTTCGCCGCTGAACCATTCGTCGCGTAAGCCCAGCGCATGGCCTAATTCGTGCATGAAGCCGTTGGCGAGGCCCGCCGGAGTTTTATATTTGTTTCGCCCCAGGATGATCAGCGAAAATTTTTCCGGCGCGGAAAGCTCGGCCGCCAGAATTCCGCCGGAAGCGTCAAGGATTACCAATTTATAATCGCTTTTAAGGCGCGCCCGAAGGCCGTCTAAAAAATCCCGGCGCGCTTCAAGATAGGGGTATTGCGTCGTGGCCCGGAAAAGCGCCGCTTCTTCTTTTGCCGAAAGGGCGACGCGGTAAAAGCGGATATATGCGGTAAATTCATCAAATGGCTTGACCCGGCTTAAGCGTTTGGTTAAGGTTGCGGTGTCGTTTAAAAAAAGGCGTTGGTCCGGATAATGGAGAGGGCAGAAGACAATATTTAAATTTGTTTTAGTTGATGCGGGCCGGCCCTGAGAAGATGATTTAAGCTCATAGGCGGAACAATGAAAAAGAAAAATCAGCCCGCACAAAAATAAAATCAACGCTTTCGGCATATTTGTACCTTTAATATAACTTTAAACCCGCATGCGGTCAAGAGGTGCCGGCCGCGCCGAATACCCTTTACAATATGGGATTATTTATTTAAAATGACAATACCGGCAGAGGCGCAAAATGTTGCGTTTCTAAGCATAATCATAAACACTATTTTGAGGAGGTAGTTCATGGACGATATTCTGGAGATACTTGAATCGAACGCGCGCATCCCGCTGGAAGACCTGGCGAAACTGACCGGCAAAGATGCCAAAGAGCTGGATCATGTGATTAAAGGCTACGAGAAACGCGGCGTGATCGTGAAATATAAAACGGTGATCAACCGCGATAAGATCGAAGGGGCAAAGAGCGTCCTGGCCTTGATCGAAGTGCAGGTCGTGCCGCAGAAAGATGTGGGCTTCGACATGGTCGCCGAGCGCATCTATAAATTTCCCGAGGTAAAAAGCTGTTTTCTTTTATCCGGCACTTACGATTTGCTTTTGATCGTCGAAGGGAAAGATATTAATACCGTGGCCAATTTTGTTTCGGAAAAACTTGCGCCCCTAAGCAGTGTTAAAGGCACGACTACCCACTTTATGTTGAAAAAATATAAAGAAGACGGTGTGATCATGGTTAAGACCGACAAGAACAAAAGGCTGAATATTACCTACTAAGATGATTGCCCGGCATATCGAAAAACTCGCGCCTTCGGGAATCCGCCAATTTTTTGACCTGGTATTGGGTATGCCCGACGTTATTTCTCTGGGTGTCGGCGAGCCCGACTTTATCTCTCCCTGGCGGGTGCGCGAAAAAGCGATCACCGCTCTGGAAGAAGGACAGACCAGCTATACTTCCAACTCAGGCTTGATGATCTTGCGCAAAGCGATTGCCGAGCATTTTCACAAAAAGTATGCTTTAAGTTACAAGCCGGAAGACGAGATTTTGATCACCTTCGGTGTGAGCGAAGCGCTGGATTTGGCGGTCAAAGCGCTTTTGCGGCCGCGGGAGAAGATCATCGTAGTCAGCCCGCACTACGTGGCTTATCCGGCCCTGCCGCAGATAAATTCCAATAAAGTATTGTTTTTGAACACCAAAGAAAAAGAGCAATTTAAGATCAACCCAAAAGATCTGCACGCGTTGGTAAAACAAGGGCCTAAAGCGATAATCTTAAATTATCCCTGCAACCCTACCGGAGCAAGCTATTGCGAAGAGGAATTAAAAGAAATCTGGCGGGTTTTATCGAAAAAAGAGATCGTGGTGATTAGCGATGAGGTTTATGATGAGTTAAGCTATGAAGGGAAGCATATTCCTTTTGCTTGTTTGGACCATTTAGCCAAAGAACGCACGGTTTTGTTAAACGGTTTCTCCAAAGGTTATGCCATGACCGGGTTTCGTTCCGGCTATGCCTGCGGTAATGAAAAAATTATTCAGGCGATGACTAAGATTCATTCTTATTCGGCGTTATGCACGTCGATTATCTCGCAAATCGCTTCGGTGGAGGCGTTAAAGGCGCAAAAGGAAGTAGCACAAATGCGCAATGAATATAAGGTAAGGCGCAATTTTATGGTCAAAGAGCTAAACCGCATCGGCCTAAAATGCCATAACCCTGAAGGCGCATTTTATTGTTTTCCGTCGATAGAAAAGTTTAAGATGAAATCGCTCGATTTCGCTAAGGGGCTGCTCTTTGCCTACAAAGTGGCGGTAGTGCCCGGCAGCGCTTTCGGTGAGGCGTATGATGAACATTTGCGGATGTCTTATGCCAACACGTTGGATAATTTAAAAGAAGCGATCGTGCGCATGGAAAAATATATCGGTGGATTGAAATGATTACTATCAAGGAGATCAAGGTTAATGGCCGTTCGGTCGAGACGCTCTGCATGAAACTGCAGGAGAAAAACCTGATCGTTCTGCGCGGGGCAAAAGGCTATATTATGTGCGGTTACCTTAATATGGATGCGGCCAATAAATTTAATGAGGTTGCCGTAAAAATCACCGGCGTTGCCACAATCGACGAGGCGCTTAAAGCTTCTGCCGCCGAGGCCTCGGTTGCTGCCGCAGCCTTGGGGATCAAGCCCGGCCAGCCTGTTAAGGAGATATTGGGGTTGATTGCGTAATAAACGCCAAGAAGATGGTATAATTAATATATGGCAAAATTTAGAATTTTGAAAAACCCACCCATTACCGAAGCGGTTATTGACTTTTTAGTTAAACCATCGCAAAGCTTTGACATAAAGCAAATAGAAGCTTTAAAAAACGAACTAAAAGATATTTATCCTAAAACAGAAGAAATGCGGCAACAAAAAATTAATATAGACATTAAAGCTGGTGGAGCTGTGAAAAGTGAAAACGATTTTATTGGGTATTTGGTAAGATCAGCTGATGAAAAAAATGTAGCACAATTCAAAAGGGATGGTTTTACTTTTAGCAGACTTAGACCATATACAAGCTGGGAAAAAGTGTATTCTGAAGCCAAAAAACTTTGGGGTTTATATGTTTCGAAGACTTCCCCAGAAATGGTTACACGAATAGCAACAAGGTATATTAACCATTTTTCAGTCCCCGCTCAAGCAATGGCATTTAAGGATTATTTAGAGGCTCCTCCCGTTGTTCCAGAAGGATTGCCAACAACATTGAGCAGTTTTTTAACGAGGATCGTGATACGAGACAATGAGAACAATTTAGAGACTAATTTTATTCAAGCATTAGAGCCAAGAGGGGCATCCCCGACATTTATTATAGATATAGATGTTTTCGAAAATAAACAAGTTCGAACAGATGATCAAATTGTTTGGGAGAGATTAACGAAATTTCGGGGAGTAAAAAACAATATTTTTTTTAAAGCAATAACCGAAAAAACAGCACAATTATTTGAATGAGCACAATTTGTTGTTTTAGTCAAAGCAATCCTTTCGATATTTCTTTGTATTCCGGAGTAAGCGAATCTGCAAACTTTGTTCGCCAACAATTAAAAGAAGTGGCTGCGACAATATTGAATGAAAATGTTACTTTTGGCAGCCCTTTTAAAAAAACATTAGAAGAATTAAATCAGGTATTGGAAGAATGCCAAAATGAGGATTGGGACGGATATGGAGCTAAATCCGTAAACTTTAACTCCTATATGGAGGCTACCAAATTATTGCAGAATTTCCCAATCAATATTCCTTTACCGGAGGTGGCTATTGATCCAGACGGGGAGATTGCTCTTGAATGGTCTGCCGGACGAGACAAGCTATTTTCTGTAAGCATAGGCGCAATGAAAAGCGTTACCTACGCTGGTATTTTTGGAATAAACAAGGTACGTGGAACAGAAAGCTTTAACAATGAATTGCCTAAAACAATTTTGGAACATATTCAGAGAGTTTTTTCAGAATAAACTGAATGTTAAGCTTCCGGCTCAGGTTGAAGGCAACGAACCAATCGGCCGATATTTATTTCGTTCCAGCCAGTTTAGCAGAATAAAATTAAGACCGAACTCCAGTGCTTTTATGCCGCACCCCGTGACTTTGGAGTTATCAGTTGTTAGGATTGTAGGAATTGAAGATTCTGACATCCGGCGCATAAGCAAAAAGATAATTAAACGATCAAAAAGTCTGGAAAAAGTTTATGGTTTGGCAGAGATAGAGGCAGGCAGGGTGCAAAAAGCAGGATTAAGCGTATTGCCTGACGATAAGCCATTTTTACGACACGCTAATATTGTGGGATGGCCCAAAGAAAAGCAAGAGCAAAAGATTTTTGCTGCAGAGTTAGCACAAAACGCTAAGCTAAAACTTTTTAGCTAAACCGCGGGACTTTGAGCAGCAATTATAAAAGAACTTACTGGATTATTTTAAAATGAAAACCAACACCAACTTTACCATTGAAGATATTGCCCGCGAGGCGAAAGTTTCGATCTCTACGGTATCGCGGGCGATCAACAGCGAAACGCGCAAAAAAGTCGCTTCAGCGACGCTGCGGAAAATCGACCGGGTCGTAAAAAAATATGGGTATGCGCCGAATTTCGCCGCGCGCACCTTACGCGCCGCGTCTACCAAGACGATCGGTGTGATTTTCCCCGCCTTTACCGGGATTTTCAGCAATACTTATTACATCAAGATTTTCAGCGGGATCAGCGATTTCTTTTTGGATACGGAATACAAGTTTAAGATCATACCCTTAAAAGGCGGCCAGGTTAACCCGGTTAATTATGATTTTCGCGCCGCCGAAGGGGTAGACGGGTTGATCGCGGCGCATTGGCCGCACTTTTTTTCCCACGAGGATGTTCTGGCACTCAACATCCCCTGCGTTTTTTTAAATGATTATGAAGAAAACCTGCCGGTCTATTGCTGCGGCGGCGATCAGTTCACCGGCGGCAAAGAAGCTGCCCGGTATTTATTGGAACAGGGGCATAAAAAAATCGGGTTGATCACCGGCGAAGAAAAATCGAGTGACAGCCGCCTGCGTGTTCTGGGGTTTACTAATTATTTGAAGGCACACGGTATTGTTTTGCCGGAAAGTGCGGTTGCGCGCGGTAATTACCACGAAGATGAGGCCTATAAGCTTGCCGAGAGCTTTATTAACAAAAACCCCGGCCTTACGGCGATTTTTTGCTGTAACGACGAGATGGCCATCGGGCTTATCCGCCGCCTGGAGGAAAGGGGTATTAATTGCCCGAACCAGATATCAATTATGGGTTATGATAATATTACCCGTGCCGGGTCTTTTTCTCCCGGAATTACCACGATCGAAGAACCGCTTTACCAGATCGCCCGCGAAGGGGCCCGTGTTTTGCTCGATTACCTTAAGGTCGGCGATTTTTCTAAGCCCCTCAAGGGGGAACGTTTCTTTCCCTCCATGCTGATTAAACGCGATTCCGTAAAGACCCTCCGGTAAAATTTTCTTCCCGTTACTTGACATTGCTGAGGAAATATGTTATATCCTCATTGATGAAAACGATTTCACTAAAAATAAGCTTGAATTCATTGGGTTTTGAAGCAGATAAGCCTTCAAATAATAGTAACGATACCACAACGGCTAAACTCCTACGTATTTTTATAAGTTTAGCGATATTTTTACAATACATGGCACAGGCGTTTTCGGCCAATAGCCCTGCTTTTTCGGGAATAGACCCGGCCTTGATCGCCGTAAAGCCTTATCAACCGGCATTGATCTGCGGCCTTAAAACCTTTCATGACGACCCTTTTAAGGTAGAGTTCATCTTTGACCAGGGCGATTCCGAGTATACCCCGGCCCAAAAACAGGCCGAATCCCAGAAAGCCATTGATTATTTCCTGGCGGCCCTGACCATGCCCGGCAGCAAGATGTGGGTCAATCTTTCGCCTTACGAACAAGAGCGGATCATTCCGGATAATTTAAGCGTTACCGAAATGGGTAAAACCATGCTCGAGGTCGATTATGAGCTTAAGCAGTTTTCTGCGGCTTTAAGCGACCCGCGTACCAAATTAGGCCGTTTATTTTGGGATAAGGTTTATCAAAAAATCGGCAAGCGCTACGGTACAACTCAAATTCCGATCGGTACCTTCAACAAGGTCTGGATCGTACCCGCCCAGGCCGAGGTTCAAGAAAACGACGATACAGCTTTTGTAACATCCGACAGCCTGGAGGTTTTACTGGATGAAGATTATTTGGCCCTGAACCAACAAAAATCCGGCGACAGTACATCGGCGAATGCGGAGTTTACTCAGGTGATGCGTGAAGTTATTCTACCGGTACTGCAGGAAGAGGTAAATAAAGGTGAACACTTTGCGGCCTTGCGGCAAATGTACCGCGCGTTTATTCTGGCGGTTTGGTTTAAGCGCCAGATGCATGAGCAGTCCTGGGCAAAAAGCTATGCCGACCAGGAAAAAGTTACCGGGATCGATGTGGTCAACGCGAAGGTAAAAGAAAAAGTTTACCAGAAATATCTGCAAGCCTGTAATGAAGGGGCGTATAATTACGTTCAAAAAGACCGTGTGGCTAATGCGCATAAAATTATTACGCGGCATTATTTCTCCGGCGGACTTAGTTGGGAAAAGCTCCGGCTAGTGACAAGGAGAACGGCTTTAAGCTTATCCGTTCCCGGCAAAGGCTGGATGAGCGGCACTACCTTCGTGCCGATGCCGAGTTTGTCCACAGCAACTCAGGCGAAAGTTATTAATAAAGCGCCGAGAATCCTTCTGGTTTATCCGCGCACTGTTAGTCAAAAATATAAACCGACTCGCGTGCCTACAGGGCTGTTTTACCTTGATGCGGCGGTTAAAGACCGGGCTTTTTTGGCCAAATATTACCGGCGCGCTCAGGACAAGCGTTTTATTTATGAGCAGGAAACCGATTATCCCCAGGCACAGGTTAAAATAATCGACCTGCAGGCTGTGCCGGAAGATTTTGATTTTGCCGCGGCGGTCAGAGAGTTTGCCCCGGACATCGTAGGGTTTGGTACCATAACCGCCACGATTAACGCGGCTAAACGCCTGGCGAAAGTAGTTAAGGGAAATTCTAAAGCCTTAACCGTGGTCGGCGGTTTCCATGTCTCCGCGAAACCGGTTGAAACCATGAAGGACGGTCCAGACAAGCCATGTTTTTTTGATATAGGCGTGTTCGGCCAGGGAGTAGAAACTTTTTGCGATATTATGATGTATGCGGCCACCGGCAATAGTAACTTCGGCGCGATCCCCGGCGTGGTGGTAAAAAACGGTAAACTTTCCGAAACGCAGCGTAGAAATCCGATAATGGCCTTAGACGAGCTGCCCTTAGCGCCGAATGCGCTTAAGGACCTGCAAAATTTTCCTCAAGGGTATGCTCATCAAGTAAGCCCGACAGGGGTAGAGTTGGGAGCCATGGGAACCTTAGTGACTTCGTTTGGTTGTCCGAACGCGTGTGATTTCTGCGGTTCCGGTGTCGTATCGGCACATGGTAAAGCCAACTTGAAGGTCCGCAGCGCGGAATCGATTTTTGCCGAGATTAAAGCCTGGTATGGCCAAGGGGTCACGTCGCTTTACGGCCTTGACGATGTTTTTATGCCGGATAAAGAACAACTTTTTAAATTAGCAGTTTTGATTAAAGACTATAAAAGAGGAAACCCTAAATTTAAAGTGAATTTAGCGGTTTTTATGAGGGCGGACATGGTAGACGCCGAAGTCGTTCAGGCGCTGGCAGATATTGATTGTGGTACGGTGGCGATCGGAGTCGAAGGAGGCAGCGATGAGCATTTACAGGCAGTCGGGAAAAACTTAAAGCGGGAACATATTGTGAACACCACAAAATTGCTTAAAAAGGCCGGCATTTTAGCGAGATGGTTTACCATGGTTGGCTTAAGCGATTGGCATAGCGTGAAGAGCCTGGCTGAATTTATTTTGGAAGAAATGCCCGATGGTGTACGTGTTGCGCAATTTATCCCGCTTCCCGGCTCAGCGTCAGCCCGAGACAAGAACATAGTTTTGTTGCCATGGGTTACCGAAGAGGATTTTATCTATGAGCCGGAACAGCAAGGAAAAGAAATCGATACTATCCCGGCGATCGTGAATACGCCATATATGACTGCCTCCGAGATGGAGCGGGCACGCAGGCTGCTTTTGGATATTTTTGCCAACCGCCACGATGCGGAAAAGCTCGCGGCGGCTATGGCGCAGATCGATCAAGAGACGGTCAAACATGAAGCCGCCGAAATGGCTAAAGATAAAAATGGCGGTATTGAATTTGACGCGCAAGCCGTAAATCTTACCGTTCATTCAACCTCGGTTAATAGCCGTCAACGCGGCAAGAACGCCATGGATAATCTGGCAGGGGTAACTGCGAGCATTGATTATATTAAACCCTGGGGGATCAAATAAAATAAGGAGAGGCTATGGACAAAGCCGCCGATAAAAAGTATTTTCGGTTTTTTGGCAATACCAAACAACAATTTTATCCGTTAGGGTTGGGGACGATCTGGTTCGGCCGCCCCTGGCCCATGGACAATAAGAATTATTATTTTCCCGAGGATAAAGAAATTCTGGATTTTTTGCATAAAGCTTTCAGCAACATGGGCAATGCCCAAGGCACGGTGATGATCGATACGGCCGCGGCTTATGGCCATAGCGAAGAAAAGTTAGGGGTATTGTTAAAAGCCAACCCTGCATTTTACAACAAAGCTTTTGTCGCTACTAAATGGGGGGAGGAGTTCGATCTTACAACCGGCACATCGGTCATCGACCATTCTCTTGCGCGCCTTAAAGCTTCGACTGCGCGCAGCCGCTCGCGTTTAGGCAAAATCGACCTTTTGTATATCCACGGCACAACCCGGGCGGTTTTAAGCGATGAGGCAGTAATGGCCGTGATGCGCACGATGAAACAAGAACGATATGCGGGGATCAAATATATCGGCGCTTCGATATCGCAGGAAGAGGTTTTAGAATATGCAGCAGAAACACTTTCTTTAGGGTTAGATGTGATTCAGATGCCGGCCTGGCTGTTGCAAAAAAGAGCTGATCTTATTGATATCTTATCCGAGCGCGGCGTGGCCATTGTCCTTAACTCGGTTGTCCGCGATAACCGTTCCGCTGGCCCGCGTGATCGGTATAGGGATTTTTTAAATAATGACAAAGTCGCGATGATCTTAACCGGCACGCGCAATCATTTAATTGAAACTATCGGTTATGTCGAAGAGTCCTTTTTGACCGCCTAAACTATCCTGCCGGCGTAAACCGTTTGTCCGGTATGCCTATAGTTATTAATTTGTAGAGCGCGAGGGATATGTTATAATTACACTTATCCCTATGAGAAAAGTCTTAATTATACTCTTGTTTATCGGTTTCTCCGGTTGTGCGCTGGATGCATCGCGCCTGGAGGCGCTTTACCGGCAAAAAGCCGACAACTACCAGGCACAGATTAAAAAAAATCCTGCCGATGAAAAATTAAAAGTTGAGGCCGCTGAATTTTATTATCGTTTCCACGAATACGATAAAGTAATCGAGTTACTCAAAGATGTTAAAAACGAGAAGGCGCTTTTCCTCTGTGCGAAGGCTTATGCCCGGACCAATGAGCCCGGCCGCGCTCTGGAGCTTTTCGAGCGTTTGGGCGAGCGTAACGACGACGAGTACCTTTATCTATACGCGCAAACTGCCCAAAACAGCAATCTCTACCCTAAGGCCGCCGAGCTTTATGCCAAAACCGGGGGCGAGTACGGCGCACAGGCAAAAGAGCGCCTTAAAGATATCGGCGTTAAAGTCGAAGAAGGTGTCCCCGCCGAGATCAAAAAACTTTTGGGCGAACACGAACAATTTTTAAACCGGATAAAAGATGAAGACGCGGTAACGCTTCTGGCCGACGAAGAGACCGAAGTGAACCAGGATAATACCATGCTTACCAAGAGCCATGTCGCGCAGAAAGTTTTAAAGGAAAAAGGTAAAGAATTGGCTGAAGTTGAACTCGAGTATGATTCTACTTACGAACGGATCGAATTGGAATTCGCCCGCACGATCACCGCCGAGGGCAAGGTGGTTTATGCCGGCAAACAGAATATCCGCGATGTAAGCAAATACATGAATTTCCCTTTATACTCGAACGCGCGTGCCTTGATCGTTTCGATGCCTTCGGTAGAGGTCGGCTCGATCGTCGAATACCGGGCTAAAGTTTATTCTTCTCAAATGCCCAACAAAGACGACTTTTCTTTTGTTTACGGGTTGCGCGACAAAAACCCTATTGCCCGCGAGATTTTTAAATTGATCACCCCCAAAGACAAAAAAGTATTTTTTAAAGAACTAAACAGGGCTAATTCCAACGGCCGCACCCTTTTACCCGCAGTAAGCGATGCCGATGGGAAAAAGATTTATACCTGGGATTTTACAAATGTCGAACCGATCATTCCTGAAGAACATATGCCGCCGATATCGCTGATCAATCCGGCGGTAAAGATATCCAGTTTCACTTCCTGGCAGGAGATCTATGCCTGGTGGAAAAAGATGGCCCAGGATAAGATGGAGATGACCGGAGAGATGAAACTTTTTTTAACCGGCTTGATCAAAGACTGTAAAAGTGACTACGAAAAATTGCAAAAGATCCACGCTTTCTGCGCCCAGAATATCCGCTACGTCGCGGTGGAATACGGCCAAAGCGGTTATGAGCCGCACAAAGCCGAGACAGTTTTTTTAAACCGTTATGGCGATTGTAAAGACCAGGCGATCCTGCTCACGGCACTTTTAAGGGCTGCCGGGCTTAAGGCTTATCCGGTACTTATCGCAACCGAAGGGATTTACGATACGACCGAAGATTTTCCTTCGATCAATTTTAATCACGCCATTTGCTGTGCTGACCTTGCCGGCAAGATAATTTTTATGGACCCGACCGCCTCGACTTCGGCTTTAAATGAATTGCCCGACGGCGATCAGGACCGGGAAGTCCTTGTATTCTTTGACGATGCCGGCAAGATCATAAAAACGCCGCTTCTTGCCGAGAGCGCGATTTTTTACCGTACCACGATCGATATCCAGCCCGATGAAACGGCTTTGGTCGGCCGTCAGGTAAACGCCTACGGTACGATCGCTGCCAGCCAGCGTTATTTTTTAAAATACACGCATCCCGAACAGATCAAAGAAGTATTGCAGGAAAAGATGAAGGCCCTTTCTCCGGAGAGTGAACTTACCGGTTACGAAACGAAAGACGTTGATGATTTCACGAAAACCCCGGTTTTGTCTTATAAGTTTAAGGCCGGGCAAATTTTGAGCCCGGCCGGCGACCTGCGTGTTCTGCCTGCCGCCGGCGACGCCGGGATCGATCTCTCTTATGCCGGGAAAGACCAGCGCAAACTCGATCTTTATTTTGACGGGTTATTTAAAAAAAATTCACTCCTTGCCGTTAACCTTCCGGCCGGATTGAAGGTAAAATACCTGCCGCATGACAAAACAATCACGACGCCGTGGTTTGATTTTAAGGCGGTTTATGCGGCTAAAGCGGGAGCGGTCGACATCCGGCAGGAATTCGTTATCAAGGCCAAAGTGGTAAGCCTTAAAAATTACCAGGAATTTAAAAGCCGGCTGCAGGAAGTTTTTTACCTGTTACGCGAAGAAATAATTTTAGAGAAAAGGCCATGAAAAAACGCGCGCGTAAAAAAGATTATGAAATAAAATTTTATGAAGGCCTTTTAAAAAAACGGCCGGATTTTACCCAGGCGCTTTCGTCTTTGGGCGACGCTTATACCCGGCGCGGGTTTTATGAAGAGGGGCTTAACGTCGATAAACGCCTTGTAGAGCTTAAGCCCGAAGATTCCGTGGCGCACTATAATCTTGCCTGCAGCCTTTCGCTGACCGGCGACATCGCGCAAGCGCAAAATGAACTCAAAAAAGCGGTGCTTTTAGGCTATAAGGACTTTGCCTATATCCTGGAAGATGCCGACATGGAAAATTTGCGCGATGCCGTTGATTTTTGCGCATTTTTTCACGAGCTTAAAAATTTCAACCGGCAGAAAAATGGCAAACTTTAAATCCGGATTTGTAGCGATCATCGGCCGGCCCAACGCGGGGAAATCTACCCTACTGAACGCGCTGGTGGGAAGCAAGATATCGATTGTTTCCCCGGTACCGCAGACCACGCGCCATCAGATCCGCGGCATTCTTAATCTGGAAGGGACACAAATCGTTTTTGTCGACACTCCCGGCGTGCACAGTTTCTCCGACCCCTTGACCACTCACTTAAACGGATTGGCCAGCCATTCGCTGGAAGGGTGCGATTTGATCATCTATGTGGCCGATGTAACGCGCGTTCCCGGACAGGAAGAAAGAGAAGTCATAAAAATATTATTGCGGCAAGACGCAAAAGTGATCATGGCCTTGAATAAGATCGATTTAGGCACAAAATACTTAAACGACTACATTGCGCTGTGGCAAAGCGAGGCGCAAGGAAAAAAAAGCAAAGATTTTCTCTTGTTTTATCTTCCGATCTCGGCACTTTCCGGTAAAAACGTCGACGATCTTCTAAAGGTAGTTATCACCAACCTTCCCGAGCAGCCGGCTTTTTACGATACTACGACCCAGACCGATTTCCCTTTGTCCTATCGCGTCGCCGATTGTGTGCGCGAAAAACTTTTTTTACAGCTTAGGGAAGAATTACCGCATTCGATCGCGGTCGAGGTAGAAAAGATCGAAGATACCAAGACAAAAAGCGGTAAACCGATCGCCAATATTACCGTAAATATTTATGTTAACCGCGATTCGCAAAAACGTATTATAATCGGAGCAAAGGGAGAGATGCTTAAAGCGGTAGGCAGCCAGGCCCGGGAAGATCTCGAAAAAATGTTGAACAAAAAAGTTTTTTTGCAATTATGGGTAAAGATCATGGAAGATTGGCAGAATAAACCGCGGATATTACAAGAGCTGGGGTATTGGTGGACGTGAAAATAAAAAAAAGTTTTACACTGATCGAGCTGATGGTAGTTATTGCCATTATTTCAGTACTGGCTTCGATGCTGGCGTTCAAATTTTTTAATTCTATCGAAAAAGGGAGGATTTCCGAGTTGATGCGCGATTACAGGGAGATTAAAACTGCAGCGTTATCTTATTACGCCGATACCTCCAATTGGCCCGCGAACAACAATGCTTCGGTTTCCCTGGTGCAAAACGATATGGTCAGCGGTTGGCATGGCCCCTATCTGGATAGTTGGCCGCACCACAATCCTTGGAACGGTAACTACAACTGGTTTAACGATACTGCCGGGGTTGTCGCCGGCGCCGGGATCAGCGAGCGCTATCTCGGGGTTAACAACATACCTTCCGGCAGCGCATCCTCTATAGATAAGAATTTAGACGACGGGAACATTACGACAGGATTTATCCGCTATTCGGCCGCCAACTCCATACTGAACGCTTCGATCTCCGACGATTCTCAATAGAAAAATGAAGACATGCGAGGGAGGGGAGTTGAACCCCTATAGCATTGCTGCCGTTAGCCCCTCAAGCTAATGCGTCTGCCAGTTCCGCCACCCTCGCGAGCTTACAAAATAACCAGTATTTATACCACACCTTCGGTGGTTTGGCAATCGCGCCTTATAAGGCAGGTTGTTATGGATAAGAAAGAAAAAAAATTTAATTAGAGCCGGGGGCGGTGCTTGTTTCCGCTGATCCTAATGCTTTTGCGACTTGGGAGATATCCTGTAATCCTTGCCACTGTGCGATTACTTGCCCTTCGGGATTAATGACCGCCACCAGCGGAAGCCTGAGGGTTTGGCCGATCCGTATTCCTATCGGCCCCATGGATGCGTCTAATCGCCCCGGTTCCCAGGGCGCGACCCAATAACAGCTAAACGGCGTAGTGTAATTGGAAACAAAATCTACCGCCTTGTCTTGGCTTTTGTCGACAGAAAAGACCGGGAAGGCAACATTGTTATTTTGCTCTTTCTTTGCCAGCTCCAGCAGTTTCGGCCATAAATTACGGCTTAAGGGGCAGCCGGAAGAAAAGATCATCACCACCGTTGATTTTCCCC
>Ga0265316_10003925_pt1 | contig 14903 bp, 8 predicted proteins | sample 4522metaG_FD_202092 | JGI IMG/M metagenome (GOLD analysis project Ga0265316, IMG submission 202092) | Rhizosphere microbial communities from Carex aquatilis grown in University of Washington, Seatle, WA, United States - 4-5-22 metaG | ecosystem: Host-associated > Plants > Roots > Rhizosphere >...
AGCCCGATGACGTCATTTTCCTCTATTCCGATGGGTACAGGGATCAATTGGGTGGCCCCAATACAAAACGTCTAAAATCGAATGCCTTCCGAAACTTATTACTCGAAGTCCATGATAAACCTATGAAAAAGCAAAAAGAACTGTTAGAACAATTCTTTGACGAATGGAAAGGGGAAAATGAACAGGTTGATGATATCATGGTTTTGGGAATAAAGGTTTAAGCAAATTTTTGAAATTTTATAGAATGTTTAAATCAATTTTTAATTTAATCGAATAATAGTTTTTATAAAGGTTCCGCATTTAAGAACTTCTATTTCCGACATGTCGGGTTTATAGAATATTCTTTTTTTCTCCAATTTCTTATAGTCTTATAAATACCCGGTCAAATTCTAACATTTTATTCTTGTTTATTTGATATATTTATTAACTTGGTGAAAATAATTTATTAAGAAACTCATTAACTTAATTCATTATGAAGTACAATTCCGGTCTTTATTTAAAAGGAAAGACAATTTTGGTTGTTGAAGATGATTATGTATGTTCACAACTTATTAAAGAATTGCTTATCGATACAGAAGCTGAAGTACTTCATGCCCTTACTGCTGCAAAAGCAATTGAAATTGTTGGCAAGTATAAAAAAATTGATCTGATATTAATGGATATTCAATTACCTGATATTAATGGGCTCCAGGCGTCAGCAACCATAAAAAGTATAAATAAAAATATTCCAATAATAATTCAAACAGCTTATGCTTTTGAATCTTATATGAAAAAGAGCAAAGATATTGGTTGTGATAGTTATCTTTTAAAACCAATCGATCCTCAAAAATTATTTGAAGCTATAAAAAAATACCTGGTAAAAAGGTAAAAAGCATTTTTATAAAACTATACTCGGCACTGACCTTAATAATAGTTAAGATTAGTAGATATCCACCTTTCAATAGTTTCCACATTCACATCTTTTCTTTTAGCATAATCCTCAACCTGGTCTTTTGATATTTTGTCTACAAAAAAATATTTTGCCTGGGGATGGGCGAAAATAAGTCCGCTGACCGATGCAGCTGGTATCATAGAAAAGCTTTCGGTTAATGAAATTCCTGTTTTAGATGAAGCATCAAGCAAGCTAAATAAAGTTAATTTTTCAGAATGATCGGGACATGCCGGATAACCATGTGCCGGCCTTATTCCCTTGTATTTTTCTAAAATAAGTTCATCGATATTTAATTTTTCATCAGGGGCATACCCCCAGAATTCTTTTCTTATCCGTTCATGAATTAATTCCGTAAAAGCTTCGGCAAGCCTGTCGGTTAGCGCTTCGAGCATGATAACATTATAATCATCGTTACCGGATTTATATTCTTTAACAAGTTTATTCACACCTATGCCGGCAGTAACAGCAAATGCACCGATATAATCAGATATTCCTGATCCTTTCGGTGCAATATAATCGGCAAGACACAAATTGGGTTCTCCTTCATTTTTAAAGGTTTGATTACGCAAATTGCGAAATATTTTCAAAATACTTTTTCTGCTTTCATCAGTATATATTTCAATATCATCCCCGACCGAATTGGCCGGGAATATACCCAATACCGCATTTGCGGTAATCAGTTTTTTCTTTTGTAATTCATCCAAAACATTAATTGCTTCCGCAAAAAGTTTTCTTGCCTCCTCCCCTTTTACAGGATCGTTTAGTATTTCAGGATATTTCCCTTTTAATTGCCATACTATAAAAAAGAATATCCAACTTATGTATTTCCTTATTTCTTCAATTGGATAATCAATAAATTCTTTAATGCCAATAAATTTAGGTTTTACAGGCATATTATTTTTCCAATCAATCAAAAACTTATTTTTTCTTGCCTGATCGAGAGAAATATAAACCTGTTTTGATTTTGCCCCTGCATATGATTTTCGCAATTCTTCATATTCAATTTTCACCTGATTAATAAAATCCTTTTTTAATGATTTTGAAAGAAGATTACTGACAACAGGTACACTTCTTGAAGCATCTTTAACATGAATTACAGAATTACTATAAGCCGGTTCAAGCTTTACTGCGGTATGAATACGTGAAGTTGTTGCCCCTCCAATAAGTAAGGGAATTTCAAAGCCACGTCGTTCCATTTCCGTAGCAATGTGGACCATTTCTTCCAGCGACGGAGTAATCAATCCGCTTAATCCTATAATATCTACCTTTTCTTTGATCGCTGTCTCAAGAATTTTCTCACCTGGTACCATTACACCAAGATCAATAATTTCATAATTATTACAGGCCAGAACTACTCCCACAATGTTTTTGCCAATATCATGGACATCGCCTTTCACGGTTGCTAAAAGTATTTTACCTGCATTGATGCTTTTTCCTGAGCCCGATTTATCCTTGTCTATAAAAGGCATTAAAATAGCCACGGCTTTCTTCATCACACGCGCACTTTTAACTACCTGGGGAAGAAACATCTTTCCATCGCCAAAAAGGTCCCCGACCACATTCATTCCATCCATTAACGGGCCTTCAATAATTTCCAATGGCCTTGGATATTTTGTTATCGCTTCATTTATGTCAATATCTATGTAATCTGTAATTCCTTTAATAAGGGAATGTTTAAGCCTTTCTTCCAACGATTGTGTTCTCCATTCCTCGATGGTTTCAGTTTTCTGTAAACCTGTTTTATTTTTTTCAGCAAATTCTATAAGTTTCTCAGTTGCATCCGGTCGTTTATTAAGAACAACATCTTCTACAAGATTAAGAAGGTCGCCGGGTATTTCATTATAAACCTGAAGGTTCCCTGCATTCACGATTCCCATATCAAGCCCGGCCTTAATGGCATGAAATAAAAAAACAGAATGAATAGCATCACGGACTAAATCATTTCCACGAAAAGCGAAAGAAAGGTTGCTGATACCTCCACTTATTTTTGCATTCGGTAAATGAGCTTTTATCCATTTAATGGTTTCGATAAAATCGACAGCATAATTATTATGTTCTTCCATTCCCGTAGCAATTGCCAGAACATTAGGATCGAAAATAATATCCTGAGAAGGAAAAAGAACTTCTTTTGTTAATATATTATATGCATTTTCGCAAATTTCTATCCGGCGTGCAACGGAATCGGCCTGCCCCTTTTCATCAAAAGCCATAACCACAACTGCCGCTCCATATTGCCTGATACGGTTTGCCTGAAAAATAAATTTATCTTTGCCTTCTTTTAAGCTGATAGAATTAACTATGGCTTTCCCTTGCAGGCATTTAAGCCCGGCCTCTAAAACATCCCATTTTGAAGAATCTATCATAACAGGAACACGCGCAATTTCCGGTTCTGCCATAACAAGTTTCAGGAATCGCACCATTGCTTTCTCCGCATCAATCATGGCATCATCCATGTTAACATCAATAACCTGGGCTCCGTTTTCAACTTGTTGACGTGCTACTGTCAATGCTTCATCGTATTTTTCTTCTTTAATAAGACGGGCAAATTTCTTAGACCCGGCCACATTAGTGCGTTCACCAATATTTATAAAATTCGATTCACGAGTAATGGACAAGGGTTCTAATCCACTTAGCCTGGTTATTTTGTCAGAAAGCGGACGTATTCTCGGAGGCAGGTATTTTACAACTTCTGCAAATTTTTTAATGTGTTCCGGGGTTGTGCCACAGCAACCACCAACTATATTTACAAAATTATTCCTCGCAAAATCTTCAATTTCTAACGCCATTTGCTCAGGGGTTTCATCGTACAATCCGAATTGATTCGGCAATCCGGCATTCGGATGGGCACTCACGAAAAACCCCGACTTTTTAGATATTTCCTCGATATAAGGCCTCATTTCTTTAGCCCCAAGAGCACAATTAAGTCCAATGCTTAATAAGTCGATATGCGACATAGAAATAAGAAATGCTTCAACAGTCTGACCTGAAAGTGTTCTGCCGCTTGCGTCTGTAATCGTCCCTGAAACCATTACAGAAATTCTCCGATCAGTTTGTTTAAGCAGTTCATTTATCGAAAATAAAGCAGCTTTTGCATTAAGTGTATCAAAAATAGTTTCGACTAACAACAGATCAACACCTCCATCGAGCAAACCTTTTACCTGTTCACTATAAGCCAGGACCAGATCATCAAATGACACTGCCCTGTATCCGGGATCATTCACATCTGGCGACATGGAAGCAGTTTTATTTGTGGGGCCAATGGAACCGGCAACATATCTTTGTTTTCCTGGATTCATTTTTGTAAAATTATTTGCACATTCCCAGGCTAACTTTGCAGAGGTATAGTTTAATTCATAAACCATATCTTCCATATGATAATCAGCCAATGAAATTCTTGTAGCATTGAAAGTATTTGTTTTTATAATGTCAGCACCAGCTTCTAGATATTCATTATGAATTTCTTTAATTATTTTTGGCTGGGTAATGGAAATTAAATCGTTGTTTCCTTGTAAATCGTACGGAAAATTTTTAAACCGGTCACCTCTATATTGCGATTCGGTGAGTTGATATTTCTGGATCATCGTTCCCATTGCACCGTCGAGAACAAGTATCCTTTTTTCGAGTTCCGATTGAATGGATGGTATAGACATTTAAATGAATTTTCTACAAAGTTAGCATTAATGAAGAATTGAAGCGAATATTATTTATGCAAAGTATTTCTACTGACTTCATTTGTGAAAAAAATAAGGAAGACAAAAATGGCCTTCCTTATTTATTGATAATTCTTATCAATTATTATAAGACAAATAGCAATAATTTACTTTTTAATAATCTTCACTGTCTTGGGAGATTGAAATTGGCCATTAATAATTTTGCAGAAGTAAGCACCTGTTTTCAGGTTCTGCAAATCAATGTACCCAGACCTAAAACTACCTTTATAAACTTGCCTTCCAAAGATATCATAAATAATAGCTGTGCTGCCCTGACCATTAGATGAGATATACAATTTATCAACAACCAGTGTTGGATATACTGAAATATTTAGCCTCGCATTTTTATTAAAAATTGAAGCCGGAGCTACGTTTGTGAACCATGTTTTATCTGTAAGCATTTTCATATTGTCATAATCCAATTCTAATATTGAAATCATTTTGTTATCCTTTAAACCATACCACTTGAAGGAATAAGATGTGTCTTTTGTCCCGGAATCCGAGCGTATCCATTGATTGGTAATTGTATTATGAATGTATGATATGGAACTATCTATTTCAATTATGTAGCTTCTTAAGCTGTTAAATGTACCTGAAGGTACGGTTAGTGTCCCTTCTGCACTGAACTTCACAATATTTTTAGTATGAAACTTTATCCACATGGAATCCACAAACATTTCTGAAAGAGGGAAACTCGTTTTCATTTCAAAAGCAGCTTCATCTGTATAACCTGTGTTTAATGATGCAACTGAAGGAAGTATTTCCAAAGGATCTGAAAATTTTATACTCATTGGCCCCATTTGCGGGTCGTTTGAAAAAGTTCCTATTACCTCCAAATCATTTTTTGTACTAAGGAATGAATAATCTCCTTGTTCTAACATGGCCAAATCAGCGGAAGCTGCAAGAGCTCCTCCATTTGGCACAGCCGATGGCGACATAAAAGTGGTGGAATAGTCGTTACCATGCACTAATTCATTACTAAAATTCCAGGGAGCTGAAGCATTGGCGCTCTGAAATGTGATATTATTTACATTCCATGTTGTATCTTCTGTACTATAATAAATACTTCCAGGCACGGGCCAATTAGCAGAAGTAATTGTCAGTTGGGCATTTGAATTAAGACCTAAAAAGGCAATAGCAGTAATAAAAAGCAATTTTTTTTTCATTTCATTTTAAATTTTAGATTTCTATAATAGTATGTTAACTCAATTATTAAAAGGCCTGTTTAATTTTAAAAATAAATAAAGTTAAATAATAATTTATTATTACAAAATTATAGCAGTTTTGTGTAATATGCGATCTGTGGCCTTTCCGGTCAGAAGATTTTAAGAAATACTTATAATATAAATTTTGAATAAAAGTCCTTTTAATATTTTACCACTTTCTCATGATGCACTAACATACCATTTTGACGGATTGTAAGAATATATAACCCTGAAGATATTTTTGATAATTCCTGATTATTGATTGTAAGCCTGAAATTTCCCTGTTGCAACTTGAGATTTTTGGAAATTGGAATAGACTTTCCAAATATATCAATCAATTCAATATTGAATGCGCCAGAATTTGCAATATTCATGTCAACAGTAAATTGTCCTGAAAACGGGTTTGGATAAATACTGAAATTATTGTTATTTCCTGAAGTTATATCAGGAACATCTGTAATCAATTTAGAAATATTTCCATCAATCCATGCAATTCTTTTTGTAAGCCAGGTTTTCATCCTGCTTATATCCTGATCGTATGATGATTCTACAAACAAATCATCACCAAATATATGTTTGTTAATAACCGGCCAAACCAAATAATTTCTAACTCTTGCATCAAAAATATAATTCGTTAAAGAATCTATCGTATTCATAATAGATTCGTTACTTAAAAACCCTTTTCTGACCTGAAACCATCTTTGGGCCAATTGACGGGAAAAGGATGTGTCTTTTACCACTTTATGGATCATAAGTCTTTCGTTTGTAGGAACTTGAAATTGCCACCCGGCAGTTAAATTGCCACTCTGCCATTCAGAAGTACCGAATGCAATATCGTAATCCCATAAGGGACCATACTTAATCCTTCCGTCTCTTGCATCATTATCTTTATACAAGTAAGTGCTATATAAATATGCATCGCTATTTCTGGATACTTCATTTGCAATAACATAATCAATCATGGATTGGGGGTCAATGTATTTTTTATAACCCAAAACGGGATCAAGAAACTCAGGTTTATCAAGTACCGAATAAAAATCTGAAAAAAAGTTATTAATATATTCTTCCTGATTATAAGTAATTTCATCGGTTTTAGGATAAACATATTGTAAGTTGGGATCTGGCCCGTCATTGAGTTTATCATATTTTACAATATATCCACCGGAAATATCTGTACTCGTATTATCAAGTTTTTCAATATTAACCCTGTTAATATTTCTTTTAATTTTTTCTGCAAGTTCATATAATCCCATCAAATCACCATTAATTAATAATTCACAAAACCTGGTCCTGGGTTCGTAATGGCCCAGTTTACGCCCGATAATAAACTCCAGTTCATTTCTTATCTGGCTTTTATCGGCGAAAGGCCCTGATAAAATCCAGTCATTCTCGGCAGGCATACCCAGCAATTGCACATCAAGATTTGCTCCTGTATCATCTTCAGTTTCTATATTAAAAGATCTCTTTGGAAAATCAACAGATGACGAACCGCGCCACTCAATATTGATCCGTCCATTATATTCATTTAATGAATCTGTAACATGATTAACTTTCCCGTTTTTGTTATTTATAATGCCCATTTTGGCAACATATTTTACATGAGGATATGGTAACCCAAATGCATCTGTATTGACTTCAACAATGGGAAAATAAGAAGTATCGAAATTAACCTGCCTGTAATAATGACAATCATAATTCCAAATACTGTAATACACATTAACGAGATTAACCAGATTACAATTGAAAGATAAATCGGAACCATCGATGCTGTCATTTTGAACCTGAATTGCCAGGATATTGGTACCGCTTTTAAGAATTTTAGCAAGGGTATCTTTATCAATATAATAACCGTTTAACTGCAAATTGTCATGGTCCCGGTAACCCAGAGCTTCATGAGGCCTTTCAGAAAGCTTTTTATAGGGAACCGGTTCGCCGCGTTTACCCAAATTGACCCTCGCTATTTCAGTACCGTTTAAATAAGCCACAAAAGCGTCGTCGAAATCGACCTTTAAATTTGCATCCTGTACTGCTTTAAGTGCACTATCAGTTAAATCGAATTTTATTCTTAAATATATTGATGGTACCGGAGTTACAGGAATTATTGTACTGTCGTTTTTATGGCCGTATCCAATATTTTTATATCCCTGGGTCCAATTTGAATCATCGAAATTAATTTTCTTCCAATTAATATCCGGTTCCTGGTTGCCTATAAAATACCGGTAATTCCCATTATCCTGCACCAGGTAATATTGAGAAAATAACTGATTATTTGCAAATGCCAACACTATAAAAAGAAATCCCCTGAGTAATTTCATGTCTTTTATCATTTATAGTTTAAACTCAATTCCGATTATGAAATGTAAAAAAGTTATTTACAATTTGATAAACCTAAGCATATTAATATTTGAGGTATTGCTTTCTTTCAAATTTAAAAAATAAAAACCTGGGCTCATTAATGAGGTATTTATTGAAAATTGGTTTCCTTCAAATTTATATGTGTTTATTAAAATGCCTACCGAATTAAACAGCTCAATAGTTTTGGTTCCGTTATAGGCAGTGGTCAGATTAACAAATTCCTGAGCTGGATTAGGAAAAATTGAACAGGCTGAATTTATTGCAGGTTTAACATATTCTCCGTTTACTGATTCTCCTTCAACGGTAATGTTGTCGAACCGGCTATTTCCTTTAGAACCTGTATTCGGAGAAGTAAAGTTTATTCTAAGAACAAATTTGCTGTTATCGTTTACCGATGAAATAGAACTCAAATCGAGCTTAACCAAATCCCAGACAATATCGGCCGCATAATAAGAGAGTGGCAAGCCGTCAGTAATAAAATTCAAACCACTATCTAAACTGTAAGAAAATACCTGCTGGGTTTGACCGCTTTTATCGCTCGATTTTTCCGTCTCATATTTTATAACAATATTTTTATAATTTGTTGTCGGCATGTACCATAAAAACTCCATTTCGTAACTGGGATTTCGTGTTCGCACTGCATTGTTAATTAATCCGCAGCATCCACCATATCCGGGTCTTTGATTTAAAGTGTCGCCGACCAGATTATCAATATAACCGGTGTCAGTTACTACTTCATTAATTGGTTTATAAATTACAGCTGCATTTTTACCAACAGAATAATCGGCATAAATCGGGTTCGCACCGAACGGAACCCCTCCGGATCCATCGCTTGGTAAAGTATTGTTAAAATGCCAGTAATGAATGAGTGTTTTCTGTGCTTTTATTTCATTCAGAAACAAAAGCACCATAACCAGGCTGAACCCTATAATTAATATTTTCCTTATCATATATTGCGTTTTAAAGTCTTCTTTCTAATTTTCTACCTCACCAATTAATTTATAAAAATATACAAGTTCTTTAATATAAAACATGAAAACGTATAAACTTTAAAGCATCAAAAAAATCATTTTATTTAATAATTTTAAAATCTTTTAATTAAAATTAAACCTTGTCTCCCAATCAATAAGACAAATGTTAACAATATTACCCTGTATAAAAAGCATTTTAATTATATTTCTTTAATAGATTTATTAAAGAATTGAAATTTTCACAAACTCTATCAGCGTTGTTTAAATACTTTATAACGAAAAGTTTATGAAATAAAGGTAATGGATAAAAGATGGAAAAAAGAAAGAATAATATTATTTATTAATAATAATAAATTGAAAATCTAAAATATCATTTCAGAAAAGTTGATGTCAAAATTAAGGCAGCATGAATAGTTGCAGTTTACAGGTTTACGGAATTTCTGATTGTTACGACATTGAAAAAACATTATCATTATAATATTTTACTGTTTTTGCAATTATTGATACCGCAAATTATGAATTAAAAATTCTTATTCTTTTACAATTTTTTTCCAATCTGTCTTGATATTATTGTTAAATTTTAACATATATACACCTTTTGAATAACTGCCTATATCAATCACAGTTATTTCTTGCTTTAATATTTGTTGATGTATTAATTGTCCTTGAACATTATAAATTAAAATCAATGCACATTTATTTAATGAAGAATTTTTAATAACAATATTATCATTTGCCGGGTTGGGATAAATATTAATTTCTGGGTCTGATAAATCATTTTCTTCAACAGAAGAAGAACCTCCAGTTTTTAAAATGTCTCCCCCATTGCCAACAGCATAACCTGTATTAGCATCGGTGAAATAAACTGAACTTAAAGCATCAAGAGTCCCGCTGTTCTGAGTAATCCAGGTAGTTCCGCCATCGCTCGTTTTAGTAATAAAGCCCCATGTGCCAATGGCGTAACCAATATTGGCATCGATGAAATAAACTGAATTTAAATCATTAAATGTTGTTCCGCTGTTCAGAGCAGCCCAGGTAGTTCCGCCATCGTTCGTTTTAATAATTGTTCCACCAGCGCCGACAGAGTAACCTGTATTTGCATCGGGAAAATTAATTGAAAATAATTCAGCTGTAGTAACACCGTTGTATGTGAATGTCCAGGTAGTTCCGCCATCGTTCGTTTTATAAATGTTTCCATTATCACCTACGCCATAACCTTTATTAGTACTGGTGAAATAAACAGAATTTATCACAACTGCAGCTACTGATACTGCTGTCCATGTAGTTCCGCCATCGCTCGTTTTAAAAGTATGTTGACCTGATCCAACAGCACAACCAGCACTGGCACTTGTGAAATAAACTGACTTTAAATTAACAGTTGTTCCGCTGGCTTGTGTTATCCAGGTAGTTCCGCCATCGCTTGTTTTAATTATTGTTCCTCCATCTCCAACAGTATAACCAGTATTGGCATCGGTGAAATAAACTGAATTTAAATTTTTAGTTGTTCCGCTTGTTTGTTTTGTCCAGATAGTTCCTCCATCACTCGTTTTTAAAATAGTTCCAAGCCATCCAACAGTGTACCCCGTATTGGCATTGGGAAAATACACTGAATTTAACCAATTAGTTGTTCCGCTGGTTAAAGCAGTCCATTGTGAAAAACCTATTGCTGAAATAAGCATTAACCAAATCGAAATGTAAATTTTTTTCATGATACATAAATTTTAAATTTTATTTTTATTCTATAGTTTATTGGGTTATATTCCATTTTTTTTAAATGGGCCGGCCTCAACTTATTTTTATCATAATGGGAGGTCAGCCCTGATTTTGAAGAGAATGTAGTTATAAAATTTGCCAGGAATATTTATTATATTCAAGCACACATCACCGTCGAATACAAATAAATAATAAAACTATTTACCTAATTTAACCCTGCCAAACCATATTTCTTTGTTTTTCTTATCAGATCCAAAGAATACTGCTTTCTGGTTATTATCTATAAAAAGGATCGGTCTGCTATTGTCAACATAGAATTCTTCTTTTTTATTATAACCATATTGCTGAAAATCCGAAACGGCAGCTTTTGCCAAGTCAATCGTCGCTATACGCGGATAGATTAATGCTTTTGCGTCACTACTTCCTTCAATTTCATATATCAACCATGTAAAAGTTTTATTGTCCGGGTTTTCAAATTCAGAGTTAATAGTGGCTATAGATTCTGATTCTTTGCCCGATTCAACCTTTTTGTATCCATATTGTGCCTTTAGTATACCATCGGGGCCAAATTGGAACAAATAAATGTTCCCATATTTTGTACCATTTCCTTTTGGCCCACTTTCTGCTTCCTGTCCGTTAATGAAAATATCACCTGTAGAAGCAAAAACCATTGAACCATATTCGAAGTCCTTGCCATCATAAGAATCAATTTTTTTCATATTTGGAGGTGTCTGCATTTTCTTTTCAAACTCGTCAATTTTGGTAGTTGTTGTAAATGCAATTTTACCCCCAGATATTTTCATAAATTGAAAATTATCAAGCTTAGGTCTGTATTGTTCTTCGTAATAATCATCATTTTTCTTCTGTGAAGCAGGGCCGTAAATAAATAAGTCACCATTATCGGTTAATTCAATCGTTTTGATGATCCATTTGCTGCTTGGAGATTCAAATTCTATTCTTTCTTTCACATTTGCATCTTTATCAATTCGCATAAAAGTAAATGCCCTGGGATTTGGGTTCGGTTTACCTGGTTTTACATGACTTTTAGGCAAAGGGGCAAAAAATAAAGCAATAGTATGATCTGATAGTTCCTGCTCATATATAACATCGGAACCATATTTGAATTCAATCATGTTCCTGTTTTTTTCCGAGAAATCCGCAGCTGAATATTTTAATGCAACAAACCTGCTGATATAATTTGTATCCCAGGCAACAACTTGCTTACCAACAACGACAATGTCACCTGATGCAGCACTATAAGCTTTTTTAGGAGATATATATGCGGTTGCAAATGCATGAGGGAAAAAGAATTTGCGGCCGGTTTGTATTTCCATTGAAGGTTCATCGGTCATATAACCAACTAAGTAAATCTTCTTAGCCTGGTTTTCGATCATTTTCCTTACGAAACCAGGCGCTTTTGGAGAAATTAAATTTGAAATTGACATCTCAATTTTTGGGGTAAACTTTTCAGTTTCATTGAAATTGTATTTCCAGTATCCTGAAACAGTAGTAGTTGTTGTTGTCACTAAATTACCAGAAGTAGAAGTGGTGGAAGTTGAACTCGGATTAACCCATTCTCTTGAGATTGTTCCCTTTCTTAAAGCAACATTACCTTTGCCCCAGGCCTGGGCATCAACCCTGACAACTAACGGGTCTTTCCATTTCTCTTCATCATAACCTACAAAGTCATACTTTTTGTTGGCATCACTAAGAGCTAACGATTCAGAATTATCACTAATTTGATTAAAATCATAATCAAATTTCATAGTTTCATAAATCGTTTCCTTTTTTAAATCCCTGACAAATACAAGAGTGTATTGTTTGTTGGTATCGTCATACTTAAAAGAGCCAAGTGTACCCTTTTTAGCATCTTTTGATAATTTAAAAGATTTTTCAGTTTCCTGTGTTTGCCCGCCGGAATTTAAACAAATAAAAATTACAGCAACCAAACTGCAAATAATTGATTTATTTATTCTTTTCATAGTAGATTAATTTTAAAGTTTAATATAAAATAACGAAAAATTTATTTTCAGATAAATGTTTTATGTCTGCTCATTACTCCAGATTTGGAAGTCTGGAGTAATAAGTAATTAATATTGCCCATTTATAGATTCTTTTGAAAATAGATATTTTGTTGTAACTAAACCTGGTTAAAATGGATAATTATCTTTTCCATCCAGATTTTTTAACCGGTTGAAGAATAGAATAGATTAAAGTTAATTCAAATATCAATTATTGAGGTTTTCGCAGAATTCTTTGGGAGTTTTACCGCAAAATTTTTTAAAAACTTCAAAAAAGCAGGATGATGAGTTAAACCCGCTTTCTTTGCCAATAGCTTCGATAGAAAAATGCTTGTATTGATTATTACTCAACTTTTTTTTTGCCTCTTCAACCCTGTATGTATTGATGAATGTATAAAAATTACTCCCTGTCTTTTCATTAATTACTTTAGATAATATATAGTCACGAACACCCAATTGTTTTGCCAAATCTTTTATAGTCAATCTGGAAGCCAGAAATGGTTTTGTTTTTTCGACATAATCTACCAAACGTAAAAAGCTGGTTTGAACTTCATCCTCTGAAAGTTTCAATTTCTGCTTAGTTTCAGTGGAAGACGAGTCATCGAGAATAATATAATAGTTGTTCAAAATTAAAGGATGAGTTATTGCTTTATAAAAAAGAAAAATATATAAAAAAGATATGGTCGGTAGTCCTATTACTTCGTTCAAATATTCGCTTGAAAAGATGGTTAAGGCAACACCAATAGAGAGAAGAACTGCTAAAAAAACAAGAATGAAATTTTTTATCCATGACATGTTAATCCCTTTCAATTCTGAAAAGTTGTTTTTAATCATTTTCTGATATTGCTGTACTTTTCTAAAAGATAAAACCAGGTAAAAAATCCACAGGGATATAGCCCAGGTATTCATGTATGAACATATCACGGGGTAATGTTTATATCCATTGAGGCAATATAATAATTGTTCATTGAATGGTCTGCACTGAAAATAAATATAATAAGTGATCGGGAATATTACAGGAACCAGGTGAATCAATTTTTTGTAGTTCCAATTAATTTTGAAATGAAGCATTGATAAAACATAATGATAAAAAACCGTTCCTATAAGGGTAAGAAAGATAAAATCACTACTGATAAGGAACATTAAATATTGATATAATTTTGCATGCCAGATCAACATAACAAACTGCATACAGCCAAACAAAAATAAAATAAGTGCTAAAAACCGATTGGCTGTCATTATTTGTGAGGGTTTTACAAATAATATGACAGCCAAAAATAGGAAGCCGAAAGTTGTGCAAATGCCCAAATAATTTATCCACATAATTATTTAAAAAATTTATTAGCTATTTGAGGATTTCAAACAAATGTAAAAAATTATCATTAAATAATTTAACAAATTATTATTCAAAATCATTACAATTCTAATAATTTACAACTACTTATCCCAAAAATGTGTCTTGCGTTTATGATAAGGATTGGGATTGCGAATATTTGATTTTCGCAAAAATGGAATTCGTTTTCATTAATGAAATAAAATTATTTGCAGAAGACAAATATGCAGGGTTATGATTTGAATATTTTAAAAGCCATGACAACAGGGTTTTGGAAAAGATATAAATAACTGAAGTGAATTTATATTATTGCCAAAAGATGGAAAATAAAAAAATTAAAATCTTGAATCTGCTATTAATAAACAATTTCAAAAAAATTTAATTCCTTAACAGAAACTATTGAATTAATATCGTATTTATCAATAATTCAATTTATGCCAAATGGAATAAATTGAAGTAATCTAAAATAATTTCTTAATAATTAATTCTATTTAATCAATATTTTCCTGGAATAATTCTTATTTTTAGTATAAATTTTTACGATATAAATTCCGGTATTTAAGTATCCCACATCAAATTTATTTATGGAACCAGTCAATCTCGTTTCCATTCTTTTTCTGCCTAAAATATCATAAATTATTGTATTAGCCGGAGTTTCAAAATT
>Ga0265316_10003926_pt1 | contig 14902 bp, 11 predicted proteins | sample 4522metaG_FD_202092 | JGI IMG/M metagenome (GOLD analysis project Ga0265316, IMG submission 202092) | Rhizosphere microbial communities from Carex aquatilis grown in University of Washington, Seatle, WA, United States - 4-5-22 metaG | ecosystem: Host-associated > Plants > Roots > Rhizosphere >...
CAGTTGGTAGAAGTGCACAATGTGGTCGTGCAGCGCGTGCGCAATCAAGATCAAATTGCGGATATATTGAGCGTTCAGCGGAATCTCGAGCTTCAGCGCATCTTCCACCGAGCGCACGCTGGCCATAGCGTGCACCGTGGTGCACACTCCGCAAAAACGCTGCGTGAAAAGCCACGCGTCCCGCGGATCGCGGCCACGAAGAATCTTTTCGATGCCCCGCCACATGGTGCACGAAGCCCATGCGTTGCTGACCGCGTTGTTCTCGACCTCCACATCGATGCGGAGGTGGCCTTCAATTCTAGTAATGGGATCAATTGTGATTCGTTTCGCCATAAGATCCTGCTGTTAGTCGGAGCCTGAAGTTTCTGTCGTTTCGTCTTCGCCGAAATGTCCGTACTTGAAATAGCCCGTCCACCGGATGTAGGGCCGCCGGAACCGGAAATAACTCGCCATGTCGTGCCACTCGCTCAGCGGCGCGGGAAGAATGGCCAGCCGTTTCACCGCGATCAGGAAGCCCACGATGCCCAGGGAAATGAATCCCAGCGACACCAGTACTTCAATCAGGGCGGGGAAATACAGAGCCTGCGGATTGGGCCGGAACGCCAGCGTGGTCGGGCTGAAGCGGTAGATCATTCCGCCGAGAGAACTCAGGATGTAGCCGATAAACATCGGCTGTGGGTCATGGTTCCGCACCGAGCGGCGCAGCAAAAATCCGCCGACGGCGATCAAAATCATTTCCAGCCAGAACACCCCGGCGAACCGGTCGAAGTGAAACGCCGTCCCGAGCGCGCCGCGAAACAGAATGTCGACCAGCCGCAGTCCCATCCACCCGAAAATCAGCCACGACGTAATGCGTGCCGCTTCGTCGAGAACCTCCATGTCCATCGCCCGTTTCCATACCAGGCAGCACAGCATGGTGGTTCCGGCGACGCATCCGAAGGACATGAACGTTGCCGCCCCCAGATAAAGAACCGGCAGCCACGGAGTCTGCCACAGCGGGTGCACGCGCTCTCCGGCGAGAAGCATCAATGCTCCCAGAGACGACTGGTGCATGCCCGGCAGCAGGTATGCTGCCGCGATAATCCACGGGTAGAAATAGTGCAGCCTTTTCTCGATGAGCTCCACACCAGGGCGCAGGCGGGAGTCGAAATACCACAGCCGCTCCAGAACCGGCGGAATATTTTCTACTGCCAATGGGATCATGGCGTAGATCGACATGCAGATCGCCACTTCCGCGAGCGGCGAGTGCATATTCCATCTCCACGGAAAAACGATCCAATAGAAATTCCACGGGCGCCCCGCATCAATGCCGAGCAGCAGCAGCCCGCACGCATAAGCCAGGAAACTGGTCAGCAAAGCCATCCGCATCAGCGAGTGCAGCCGTTTGCGCCGGAAGACCCACGCCGCAATCCCCACCGCGAATGCGCCCGAACCCAGCGCGGTCAGCACCATCAGGTTGAAGGTCTTCCAAATTCCCCAGCCGTAGGCGTCGTTCATTCCGCTGACCGGGCCCAGTCCCGCCAGTTCGCGATACGCGCTCAGCGCGAACGCCACCAGTACCAGCGCAAAGAGTCCAAGAAAAAATCCATTCACCACCGGGAACCCGTACACGGGCACGTTTCGTTCCCAGCGAGTGGCCCGAGCGCGATCCAGGCTTGCCGTTGCTGTGGTCGTTGTTGCGCTACTTGTGGTTGTGGCACTCATAGTTGCGCCCTCAATCCAGTTTCTTTTTCGCGCTCGTGCGCTTCCTCTTCATGGCCTTTCAGGTTCTTGCGGATCACCTGCACCAAGCCCGCGTACAAAAGGGCTGGCAGCGCGAAGTACTGATAGAAACGCCTCTGCCAGCGGAGCGTTCGAGCCGGAACCGACTCCGGTCCAAGCTCCGGCAGGCCAAGCTTCTCGAACGGAACCTTCGACAGGTACAGAGCCTGTGTCCCACCATTGTCGATCTCGCCGTAGATGCGATTCTGGTAGTAGCGGCCCGGATTGTTCTTAATGCGCTCCTTGGCATCGAGCAGCAAGACCGATCGCGGTCCAAAGATCACAGCGCCGGTCGGACACACGCTCGTGCATCCCGGCTTCAGACCTTTTTCCAGGCGGTCTTTGCACAACTCGCACTTGGTCACGCGCGGATTGAAGCCCACCCACTGGAAGCGCGGAATGTGATACGGGCACGTGATGGTGCAATAACGACAGCCGATGCACTTGTCGGCGTCCCACTTGACGATTCCACTTTGCGGATCCTTGTGCAGCGCCTGGAACGGGCAACCCGCCGCACATGCCGGATCAAGGCAGTGCATGCACTGGCGCTTCACGAACGAGAACGCGGATCCATCTTCCGGCTTGTAGAGCTTGATGACGTTACGGGTCAGATCGTTCAAGTCCGACGGCGCCTGGTGCAACTGGTCGCCACGCGTATCGGGTGGCGTATCGTTGGCCTCGGCGCAAGCCGCCACGCAGGCCTTGCACCCGATGCAGACGCTGGCGTCATAGAGCAATCCGACGGCGGCGCTGGGAACGGGGATGTGCTCCCCCGCCTGCAGCACATCCGTGCCGACGGTGATGGCCACCGCGGCCGGGACTCCCGCCTTGGCGATGCCAGTGAAGAGTTGTCGCCGAGTGATGGACACGTCAGTCCTCTTTCTGGCCGGCTGGCTTCTCTAGGGGCTGTTTTGCTTTTTCAGCATGCGCGCGGTCCGCGGCAATTCGCGTCACGCCCGCCTCCATGCTGCTGTGGAACCGTTGTGAGGCCACCCAGGTTGCTCCCCCGACTGCCCCCGCGATCGCGCCGACCAAACCAGCGGCGCCGACCTTCAGTTGGCCCGCCGTGCTGAAGATCGGAGGGTATGTGTCGGGTGGTGTCGCCAGGTGGATTGGGACCGTTTCAAACGTTCCCATCTGCCAGATCACGCCTTTTTCCGTGCAGCCCATACACGGTACGCCCGTCCCAATCGGCCACACGCCCGGAATCTCGTTGAAGTGCCGCGTCGCACAAGCGGCGTGGGTCACTGGACCCTTGCAGCCCAACTTGTACAGGCAATATCCCTTACGATGTCCTTCATCGCCGAACGCAACGGCGAATCGCCCGGCGTCGAAGTGGGCGCGCCGCGGGCAGTTCTCGTGGATAACGCGGTCGTAAGCGAATCTCGGACGGCCATACGGATCGAGTTCCGGCAGGCGCCCCATGGTTACGTATTCCAGAACCACCGCCAGCAGGTTGTACGGATTCGGCGGGCAGCCCGGCAGATTGACGATCGGTTTTCCGGAAATGACCGAGTCGACGCCCACCGCGCCCGTTGGATTCGGATCGGCCGAAGGCACTCCGCCCCACGATGCGCACGAGCCGATGGCAATCACCGCCGCCGCCTGCGCCGCAACTTCCTTGGCCACCTGAATGGCGGGCCTGCCGCCCAGTTGCATGTAGACGCCGTCGTCCCGGGTGGGAATGGCGCCTTCGACTACCAGAACATACTTTCCCGCATTGTCTTCTATGGCGGAGCGCAACGCCGCTTCCGCCTGCGCGCCTGAAGCGGCCATCAGAGTCTCGTGATAGTCGAGCGAGATGACGTCGAGGATCAGATGCGCGACGTCGGGAGCCGAGGTTCGGAGTAGCGTCTCCGTGCAGCCCGTGCAGTCTTGAAAGTGCAGCCAGATAACGGACGGCCTGCGAGTCTTGCCCACAATCTTAGCTATCTGTGCGGCAGTCGCTTGGCTGGTCAGGCTCAGGCCCACTGGCGCGGTCACCATGAGCGTGGAACAGAGTTGCAGAAAACTGCGCCGCGACACGCCACTCTTCTTCAGATGTGCCGCAATTGTGTCTCTCTCGCCTGTCTTCATGGACAGTCTCCCCTTGGCGGCGTTCGCCGTTTGCCTGAATCGAGCCCCGGTCCCGGGAATGAGGTCTGCCATAGCCGCGGCACTTGCCTATCAGGCGCCGGCCGCAACCTGCATTACTCCCTAGGGTTCGGTGTTCGACTGCGCTGGAGACTGTCGGGGAGACTGGTCGGGAATGATCTGGTAAAGGTCGATATGAAAACGTATGAAGTGAGTTGTACCAGTGAGCGTTCCTTATCCCGGGAAGCCTTCCGACGTTCTCCCTTCTTGGTCTGCCTTTTCGGTCCGCTGGTCAGTCCAGTCGAGTCGAATGCAGTGTTTATCTTCTATTCCGGAGTTGGCATCAGTGACGCAGATCACAGGTGGGCGTGATATCGGTCATTCAAGGGAAGGAATTTAAGCAGCTCCTTCGAGAAAGAAAAGCTCTTTCCCGAAGCAGCTGTTTCAAAATTGATCAGCGTCTTGCTGAGAAACGCGCCATGAATACAAGGAAGAAGAGTGACGGAAAAGCTAGCATTTGCCAGTTCGATGATCGGGGGCCGTAGGCCTAGGCAATGCAGCACCGGCCGAACCGCGATTCGAGGCAACCGAGCTACCCTTTGTGGGTCTTGCGGATCGTCGCCCGCTCGGCGAAGGTAATCGTGATGGTCTTCTTGTCTCTGCTGAGTTTAGGGGGCAGACCGCGTACGAGATGGATGACAACGGTTCTGCCGCCATTGGTGAATTTCATGTTCATCCGATTAGGACCGGGCTCTGGTGCCATACGAAATCTCCCAGTAGGACAGGATTTGCAAGGCTCAAAGAAGCACAATCGCAAACGCGCTCTCGCGATCGCCCATGGAGCCAACCCTCGCGCCAACTGCAGCGTGGACAAAACCTCGTTTCGACTATAGGCCGTTGTTGGCAGGCGATCTGTTCACTTTTGACCAGTCTTGCGGGGTGCAACCAGGAGAAGCTAGAAGGAGACACTTGGACCGATGAACCCTCTGCGTTGGATCTTCCAGTTCGCGTTCGGCTGTCGCCACCGTCACATGAGCCGCGTGTTCACCATCAAAGGCCGGACGTACAAGGTCTGTTTCGACTGCGGCGAAGAGTTTGATTTGCCGGACGCGCATGTCGCGAATGCGGCCTAGCGTTCCTGATATCGCGACACCTTGAAATTGCCCCGCCAGGTTCTACCAACCGATCGTCCGTTGAATTATTCCTGAACGTCGTCGAGCAGCGACCTCAGCTTGCCAGAGCGCGAGGGATGGCGAAGTTTGCGCAATGCCTTCGCCTCGATCTGGCGAATGCGCTCGCGCGTGACGTCGAATGATTGCCCGACTTCCTCCAGCGTGTGCTCCGAGCCGTCATCCATTCCAAAACGCATCCGGATAATCTTCTCTTCCCGCGGACTCAGGGTGCGTAGCACGTGCGCAGTGCGTTCCTTCAGGTTCACGTTCAGCACGGCTTCAGCAGGAGACATCTTCGTGCGATCCTCGATCAGATCGCCGAGGTGCGAATCTCCCTCTTCTCCGATGGGTGTCTCCAGCGAAATCGGCACGCGCATGATCTTCTTCACCTTGCGTACCATTGCCTCGGGGATGTCCATCTGCTTGGCAATCTCCGCCGTGGTCGGTTCGTGCCCTGATGCCTGCACCAGTTGCCGCGACGTCCGAATCAGTTTGTTCACGACTTCGATCATGTGTACGGGCAGGCGGATCGTGCGTGCCTGGTCGGCAATCGCCCGGCTGATCGCCTGGCGAATCCACCACGTCGCATACGTCGAAAATTTATAGCCGCGCCGGTACTCGAACTTGTCGACCGCCTTCATCAGACCGACGTTGCCTTCCTGGATCAGGTCCAGGAACTGCAAGCCGCGATTCCCGTACTTCTTGGCGATGGAGACCACCAGGCGCAGGTTGGCTTCAATGAGTTCGCGTTTGGCCTGCTCGGCGTTCATGTCGCCCTGGATCATTTTGCGCTGCGTGCGCTGCAGGTCCGGAAACGTCATTCCGGCCTCGTCCTCGAGCCGTTTGATCTCGACGCGATGCTGCCGCTGGGCAGCACGATAATTTTTCTTGAGTTCTTCACTGCGCGTGCCCGAAATCTTTGCTTCCAGGCTCACCAGTTCGCGATCCAGCACGCGCATGAGTTCGATGGTCTTATTCACCCGCTCGATCAGCCGCTTGCGCTCTGCGTGGTTCAACCCCAGATTCCGGATGATCTGCGAAATCCGCACCATCTCCCGGCCCAACTGCCCACGACAGCGGCGGTATTCGCGAGGCTTCTTCTTCGCCGGGATCGTCGCCAGCTTTTCGGCTAGCCGGTTGGCCGTCTTGTAATGCTTGTTCAGCTTGTCGATGCGGCCCGTAATGTCGTCGACGCGATTCTGCAAAATCTCATCCGTAATCTCTTCCTCGTCGAAGACAACCATTTCTTTAATCGAACGCAGTCCACCCTTCAGATCCTCGCCCAGAGCCAGCACCTGCTGGATGACAATCGGCGAGCGCGAGAGAGCTTTCAGCGCGGTGAGTTGTCCGCGCTCGATGCGCTTGGCGATTTCGACTTCCTCTTCGCGGGTGAGCAGCGGCGAGGCGCCCATTTCGCGCAGGTAAACCCGCACCGGATCGCTGGCCGAATCCGGCGCGCCCGGCGTCAGGTCGAGTTCGACTTCCTCGGTATCCTGCGCCAGTTTCTGTTCCAGGGTGGCGAACGGCGAATTCGGCTCGCCTTCCACTACATCCAGGCCGCGCGTGCCAATGGATCCCAACAAATCGTCCACATCCTGCGGGGAATTCGCATCGTGCGGCAACAAATCGGCTACCTCTTCGTCGACTACTTCTGTTTTTCGGTTCATCAGCATCGGTCGGTTCTTCGTCCCATCTATCGCCAAGTGGAATGCCTCTTCGGTGCCTCTGTATAGAGAGAAGGGAACCTGGCTAAATCTACAGTGGCAAGTTCAATCGAAAGCGCGGAAATCAAGCCCTTCCTTGATGCTAGCACAGCTGTCGCAGCATTCCTATTCTCGAAAAAATCACGCTCTTCCGTGGGCAATCCAGGGTTTGTTGGTGCAGAGGGAGGGTACTGGTCGGGGCGCGCGGATTTGAACCGCGGACCCCCTGCGCCCAAGGCAGGTGCGCTACCAGGCTGCGCTACGCCCCGACATCTCAATTATAAATGAGATCACGTCGATACCCTTCGCCTCCGACCTTACCGGAATCGTTCTCATTCGCCGAGGCTGGGCAAGTTGTGCGACTAGCCTCGATTCAGGCCGTGCCTGGGCCTCGACAGCGTATAATTTTCGTCCAGTATGCAGAAGCCCCGTTACGCGCTGGTGGCGTATCTCAAAAATCCCGCAGGAGAGTTCGTGGAGAACCTCCGGCGCGAGTTGCACCCCGATCTTCCCCACCTGGCGGCGCACCTGACCATCCTGCCCCCTCGTCCTTTACAGGGTTCCGAGGACTCGGCCGTCCAAGTCCTGGAGCGAATCTGTGGTAACGAGGAGCCCTTCGAAGTGACCCTGGGCGATGTCGAGACCTTCATCCCAGTCACCCCCACGGTGTACATCCGCGTGGACTCTGGTGCTGCCCACATGAGCGAATTGCATAGCAAGCTGAATACCGAAGCTCTGGCCTTCAAGGAAGAGTGGCCCTACATTCCGCACCTCACGATCGTCAAGATGAGCGCCGAACCGCCCGCCCAGGCGGCCTTTCAGATGGCTCGCGAGCGCTGGTCCCACTACTCGGGAAGCCGGCGTATCCTGCTGGAAAGGCTCACCTTTGTGCGCGAAGACATCCGCGACGGTGCTCTCAACTGCTGGGTCGATCTGGCCTCCGTGGTCCTCGGCCGTACTCTGGTTTCGCGATAGTCGCTCGTAATCCCCACCCTGTTACCTGATCCAGTTACTCTCGTCGCGCGCACGTGGCCCTAGGTACATCTCCCTCCCGTGCGTTGAAAACCCGCGCCCATGGCTGTAGATAAAGAGTAGGGCAAGTATCCGGCGATCTCGATCAAAGGCCACTTCTGACGCGGGTTTCCGGTTCGAAACGGGGAGAGCACATGCAGATCGGAGTTTACGGTTCGGGGTACCTGGGAACGGTGATTTCGGCCTGCCTGGCGGATTTTGGAACTCCTGTCTCCTGCTGCCATCCTGACCGCTCCCGTATGGTCGAGATGGCTCAAGGCAACATCCCGTTCTTCGAAAAGAACCTGAAAGAGATCATTCGCCGCAACGTGCGTGCCGGCCGGCTGGCCTACTCCACCGACATCGAGTCGTTTGCCCGCAAGACCCAAGTGATTTTTCTGGCCGAAGACAAAGCCGAGGGCCTGGCCGACATCGCCATGCGCATCGCCAGACTCGCTGCGAAGCCTCCGATTCTAACGATCGTGACTCCGGCTCCCGTAGGCACCGCCAACGCTCTGGAAAAGAGCATCAAAGACGCGGGCCTGCAGGCCACCATCGTGTCACAGCCGATGTTCTTCACCGATGGCTGCGCCGTCGAAGACTTCAACTGGCCCGACCGCCTGATCCTGGGATCGACTTCCAGCGAAGCCGTCCAGATGCTGAAGCAGATCTTTCACCCGCTGGTCATGCGCGGCGTCCCGGTGATTGTGACCAACCAAGCGACCGCAGAACTCGTTCGCGAGGCCGCCACCGCTTTCGTGGCCACCAAGATCTCCTTCATCAACGAAGTTGCCGCACTCTGCGAGCGCGTCAACGCCGACGCCGTGAATCTCGCTCTTGCGCTCGGTCTCGACAAGAAAATTGCTCCCCGTTGTCTGCAGCCCGGAGCGGGCATGGGCGGCGTCTTCGCTGAGTCCGACATGGACTCTCTCGCGGAACTGGCCGAGGCGCATGGCGTGCCGCTCAAAGTGCTCAGCGCCGCGCGCGACGTGAACCATTACCTCGCCGATCGCCTGGTCGAAAAAATCGCTGTCGTCCTGAATTCCGTCGAGAACAAAGAAGTCGGCATTTTGGGACTGGCCTTCAAGCCCAACACCAACTCCATCGCGGGATCTTCGTCCGTGCGCTTGGCCGAAAGCCTGGTTTCTAAAGGCGCGCATGTGCGGGCCTATGATCCCGTCGCCATTCCCGAAGCCAAGACGCGCCTCAACAGCACGGTGCGCTATTGCGACTCCGCCTATGCCGCCGCGGAAGGTTCCGATGCGCTGGTCGTGGGCACCGGCTGGCCGGAGTTTCGCGCTCTTGATTTCGACCGCATCAAGCACCTCCTGAAGAAGCCTGTAATCGTCGATACCAAGAACCTGCTGGACTCTACTCGCCTGCGAGCCCTGGGATTCGAATACGTAGGCGTAGGCCGCGGATAAGCTCATGTGGGGGGGGGGCCGCCTCGGCCGTCCAAGCGAGAGCCTGCCCTGAGCGAGCGGAGCGAGTCGAAGGGGCGAAGCCCAGCGCATCCATCACAGAACCCTCCCCTAAGTTCTTTTTGAGTTCTTTTAGATCTCCCAGTGCTTTCCGACTTTCCTCCAGCCCGCCTCTAACATCCCCGAACCGCAATTGCTATAATCATGAGGAGTGGTGGGAATAGCTCAACTGGTAGAGCACCGGACTGTGGCTCCGACGGTTGCGGGTTCGATTCCCGTTTCCCACCCCAGATTTTGGTAAGACCTTCCCGACGGCTGCCCCGCGATGGCAGATCGTCCGGCGCGGCGACGCTTTCCCGCCATTGAAATCACGGCCCTGTAGCTCAATTGGATAGAGCATCAGTCTTCGGAACTGAGGGTTGGGGGTTCGAGCCCCTCCGGGGCCACCATTTGATTTCCCCAGAATAACCTAGCTTGCCGTTCCCTTCGTGTGACTTCGTGTCCTTCGTGGTAAAGATCTTTCTGACTCCAGCAGCCGAAATCCGGTAGCGCAAGCCCACCGCCTAGGATAAAATTCACCCTCGACTTGGCAGGCATGAAACGCATCTTCCACTTCCGCGCATCTTCCTCCCAACTGGGCCCCTTGGAGGAGCGTCTGCTTGAAGCACTATGGCAGCGCGGAAATGCGACCGTCCGTGACCTCGTCGACGGTACCTGTCAGGATCTCGCCTATACGACGGTGATGACCACCCTCGACCGTCTCTTCAAAAAGAATTTGCTGTCGCGCGAAGCCGAAGGCCGAGCCTTCCGGTACACTCCGCGATTCACCCGCGAAGAACTGCACCGCGAAGTCGCTGGCGAGGCCTTCCGGCAATTGCTGGACGCCAGCCCCGCATCGTCGCTGCCGCTTTCGTATCTGGTGGAAATCCTGACCGAGCGTGACGTGCGGTTGCTCGATGACCTTCGACAGGTCGTCGATGCCAAGCGCCGCGAGTTGCGCGCTGGCGAAGCCCGGAACGAAACCAAGCCCGGGGACAAAGCCTGATGTTCGCCGCACGCGGCATCGCCGTCTCCTTCTCCGTTTTCGTGATGGTGTACTGCGTCCTTTCGCTCGCCGTGTGCCTCGCCCGGCATACCGTGCAGTCGCAGGTTGCACGCTTTCCTGTTCGACGAGTTGCGGATTTGCTGTTCGCCTTGCGAATGTTTCCTCTGGCCACCGCGGTCGTAATCACGGCTGCCTTCACCGTGCCCTCTTTCGTGCTGCTCGAGCCGCGGGCCATCGAAGAGCCTTTGGGCGAGATTCCTCTGGCTCTGGGGATCTTCGGCGCTGCGTTGGGTCTATTCGGAGTCGTGAATGCCGGCCTGGCCATGCGCCGAGCCTCTCGCACTATCTCGACGTGGACGAACGCCGCGCAGCCCCTCGAGTCCTGCGCTCACATTCCGGTTTTGCGAATTTCCCCAGCCGTTCCAGCGATGACGGCCACAGGCATCGTTCGTCCTAGAGTCCTGCTGTCCGCCGCTGCGGAATCTATGCTCACGGCCAGCGAGCTGCACACGGCCTTGAATCATGAGGTCGCGCACGTCCGCCGCCGCGACAATCTGAAAAAGCTCCTGCTGCGCTTCGTAGCTTTCCCCGGAATGTCTGGCCTCGAAACCGCCTGGCTCGAAGCCACCGAGATGGCGGCCGATGATGCCGCAGTCTCCAATGCCGGCGAAGCGCTCGATCTGGCCGCAGCCCTAATCAAACTTTCGCGCCTCGGACCGGTCGAACCTCCCTCCGATTTGACCACGGCACTGGTTCACAGCCCGGCGTCCGTGATGAACGCCCGCGTCGAGCGCCTGATCGCATGGAGCGAAGACCGTCGGGCATCGCAGCGGAGATCCTCCCCGTGGTACGGACTGGGCGCGGCTCTGGCCACAGTCGCGGTGTTCGCCCTCACCTACAGCCAACTGCTCGTGCATGTGCACACCGCAACCGAGTGGTTGGTAAGGTAAGACTGTCGTTCTTCTGAAGTTCTAGAAATTCACCCTAACGCCCAACTGCGCCGCGAACGGAATCCCCACCGTCGTGCCCGGACCGAAGAAGTCCCCCAGGCCGCCAGCGGGAATCTCCAGTTGTTTGAAACTGGTGATAGGCCGAAGTTGATTGCAGGTGGGAAAGTCCAGGCAAATGTTGGTGGCGTTGCCCGACGCAATATCGCTGGCCGGAACCGGAAGCGCCGCAATCGTACCCACAAAATTCGCACCCGGGTTGTTGCGGTTGAACAGATTAAAAAATTCGGCGAAGGGAAGGACTTCCACGCGCTCGCCGAGCTTGAACGGTCGCGTCACTCTCAAATCCATCTGAATGTACGGCGTGCCACGAAACGCATCGAGGGCCGTGGGCTTGCCGTTTACAGAGATACGCTGGCTGCTGTCAGCTGTCGTGATGGTGAACGGCCGTGCGGACTCGAGTTGCGTGATTGTGGTCAGTTCGAAACCGCCGGGAATGTAAACCGTCCCTGCAATTACAAACCGGTTCAGGATATCTTCTCCCGAAGGCCCGTAGTCGCCTGGCCCGAACGGGGTCAGCGGATTGCAAACTCCATTCACATAATCAAACAGCTCGCCCAACACGCATCCCCAAGTCTTGGCGCTCGAGAGCGTGTAGTGCGCGATCAGATTGAAGCGTTTGTCGACATTCCCCCGCGCCACAATCATCAATGCGTTGTAGCTTGACCGGTTGTCGGACTTGAACAGATTCAGGTTGGGCACGACGCTTTGCTGATCGGAATCGTAGTTCGGGTCTGACGCCGGTATCGATGGCGTGAACAGATTCACGTCGCTGGTGAAATTGTAGCCGCGATAACCATGGTTGCCCTGTTCGTGCGTATAGTCCGCGCTCAGCGTCCAGTTGCGCGCGAACGCATGCTGCACGCCTCCGGTGATGTGGATCGCGTACGGCGTCTTGTAGTTTGAGTCCACGAGATTGCCGGCTGCCGCGGCCCCACCCTGCACGCAGCCCGTGCCCGTAAGCGAATAGCTCCCGGTCGCGCCCGTAAGAGCGCACGGTCCGGTAGCAACGTTCGTCGAGTTCACCCCTTGGAACGCCGTTGCCCATCCGCCCTGCGCGAGGTCGTTGTAGTACAGGCCGAACCCGGCGCGAAATACGGTATTGCCACCCTTGCCGGGAGAATATGCAATCCCTAGACGCGGTGCGAATTGCTTGTGATCGTCATGCGGAGCGCCTTCAACCAGCGGGATCTGCAGCGCCTGCAACGTCACTAGCACGGGATTTAGTGTCTGGCTGTGTCCGGAAGCCGTGAACAGGCCGAAAGTCGTCTGATATCGCAGTCCGTAATCCAAAGTCAGATGCCGAGTCAGCCTCCACGAGTCCTGCGCGTACAAGCCAAGACGCTGAACGCTCTGCGAAAAGCTGCCGTCATTGGCTGGAGCGGTCGCCGCTCCGTTCGCATAGTCGACAGGGAACTGGGCGAGGTTCGTTGCGTTCAACGTGTAATAAGTCGGGTCGTTGGGAAATGAGTACAGCGTCTCCTGATTTCCCGGGAACGCTCCTCCCAGCACCGGTTCGTGAATGAAGTTCACTCCGAACTTGAACGAATGGTCACCGGTTGCGTGTCCGACATCGTAGCGCAACTGATACTTCTGCTGATCGCGCAGCGACGGAAACAGCGTGATCGGCGTGGCGAACTGATTGTCGCCATAGGTTTCGAAGCCCGAAACCGTCAGAGTCGTGGAACTGAACGGAAACGCCAGCGCGAAGCCGAGCGTGGAAGTGCGCGTCTGGGTGAGATGCAGCAAGCTGGCATCGAACACGAAGGTGCCCAGCCACGTCGGACTGAACCCATAGGTATTGCTGACCACGCTGTTCCAATAATTGTTGTGCGTGGTCAGCCCGGTCGAGGGCAGCGTCGCCTGTGCCACCAGATTGTTGTGCGTGAGGTAGTTGTCTTCCGATGTGCGCAGGAACCATTGCGACTTCGCCGACTGCGCCCAATCGAAGCGCACCGATCCAATGTAGTCGCGAAACGGAATGGGCACATTCGGCGGAACCGCAATCGACGGCACTCCGGGAATCAATCCATCCGAAGCCAGTTGCGCCAGTGCGTTGAACTCAGTGAGGCTGTTGGGGCTGTAGGCGATGCTGGCGTTTTCGCGCACGTACTCCAACGAGGAGAACAACCAGACCTTATCGTGCGCGATGGGCCCACCGAGCGTGGCAACATAGTTCTGTCGCGAGAACGGCTGCTTGGGATTCGGTGCCGGATTCTCAATCGGAAAGCGCGCATTCAGCGCTGCCGCCCGCTCGTAAAATGCTCCACTCCCGTGCCACTCATTCGTTCCGCGCTTGGTCGTGATGACCACCGACCCCGCCGTGGTCCCGCCCGTGTCGGCGTCTTCGCTCGCGGTCCGCACGGCGAATTCCTGTATCGCATCCGGCGAAAAGTTCTGCAGAAACCCGCCGATCCAATCGTCCGAATTATCCCCGCCATCTACCGATAGATCATTGTTCAGCCCGGAACTCCCCCCGGTAGAAACCGCCGTAATCCGCGCCTTCGTCGGATCGGAAGGTTCCACGGGTTCGGTCCCCGGAGCCAGGTACGCGATGTTGGCAAAGCTGCGCGCCGCGAGCGGAAGCGTCTGCAAGTCCTGACTGCTGACCACTCCCTGATGCACCACACTGACCAGATCAATCGGCTGGGTCGTGATCGACGAATTCTGCCCCTGCACCGAAACCGTTTCTCCTGGAGCCGCCGCCTTCAGCGTGACCGTGACTTCCCGCACCGAACTCACGGCGACGGACACATCCGCATGTGCCGGCGCGAATCCCGCAGCACTCACCGTGATGCGATAAGCGCCCGGCAGCAGATCATCCAGCCGAAATTCGCCGCGGTCTTCGCTTTCAGCCTCGCGCTGCAGCGACGAATCAGCCGACTGGACCATGATCCGCGCGGCAGGAATGCGGGCCCCCGTCGCGTCCTGCACGGTCCCCCGCAATGAGCCTCTGGGATTTTGGGCGTGAACAGCGCTCGCCAGCACCGCGAGCGCCAAAAGGATAAGGATTGATTTTCTAGAGAAAAGCATTCGGACCATGGGACTAATGCAGGCTAGACAGGGAGCCTATCTTGAGCGAGCACCCTACTACCAGCAATCGTAGGAATGTTGCCGATGCAAAGCCCGCGCACTGTTTGGAAAATCTCCCGCGGCAATCGCTGCTTAATCCGACCACCGCTGCGGCGTCCGGTCCCACCGATGCTTCTTCAGTTCCGCAAGCAGGCTTTTATCAAGAGGCCCAACATCACTCGTGGCAACGTTCTGCCGCACATGCTCCGGCTTGCGCATGCCGGCAATCGTCGTGCTCACCGCTGGATGCGACAGGATAAAGCGCAACGCCATCTCCGGCAGTGTCATTCCAGCAGGAAGAATTTCGTTCAGCTTGTCGACCCGCTTGACTGTCTTCGCTAGATTCTCTGGACCAAAATATCCCGCGCGCCAATCACCTTTTGGAAAAGTGGTTTGCAGCGTCATCTTTCCGCCGAGGCTGCCTTCATCCAGCGGCACGCGGGCAATCACGCCCACATTCAGTTCCTCGCAAACCGGGAACAGATCATCTTCCGGAGCCTGGTCGAAGATGTTGTAGATCACCTGTACCGCATCCACCAGTCCCGTCCGCAGAGCCTTGATTCCATTCTCCGGCTGCCAGCGATTAATGCTCAGCCCGAAATACCGAATCCACTTATCGCGCTTCAGTTTCTCGACT
>Ga0265316_10003927_pt1 | contig 14901 bp, 11 predicted proteins | sample 4522metaG_FD_202092 | JGI IMG/M metagenome (GOLD analysis project Ga0265316, IMG submission 202092) | Rhizosphere microbial communities from Carex aquatilis grown in University of Washington, Seatle, WA, United States - 4-5-22 metaG | ecosystem: Host-associated > Plants > Roots > Rhizosphere >...
TCCGCATTGCCGATGTCCTCGGCGGCAAAGATCACCATCCGGCGCGCCACAAAGAGCGGATCCTCGCCCGCCTCCAACATGCGCGCCATCCAGTACACGGCGGCATCGGGGTCGCTGCCACGCATGCTCTTGATAAAGGCGCTCACCACTTCGTAGTGCTGGTCGCCCGCCTTGTCGTAGAGCAAGGCCCGTCGCTGCAAGGCCTCCTCGATGGTCTTGGCGTCGATGAGCTTGCGACCCTCGGCGTCGGGCATCGCGACGGCCGCAGCTGCCTCCAGCGTGGACAAGGCCCGGCGGGCGTCACCGCCAGCCTCGGCCGCAACCAGGTCGCGTGTTGCGTCGGGACACTCGATGGACTCGGCGCCCAGGCCGCGCCTGGGATCGGCGAGCGCGCGATCGATGATGGTGCGCAGGTTCTCCTGCGAGAGCGGCTTCAGGACTACCACCTTGGCGCGCGAGAGCAGCGGCGCATTCACCTCGAACGACGGATTCTCCGTGGTGGCGCCGACCAGGATGACCGTGCCTGCCTCCACGTGGGGCAGAAGCGCGTCCTGCTGGGCCTTGTTGAAGCGGTGGATCTCGTCGATGAACAGCAAGCTTCTCTGCCCGCGCATGTCGCGACGCTGGGCTGCCTCGGCTACGGCTTCGCGCACTTCCTTGACCCCGGCCATCACCGCTGACAGCGCCACAAAGCTGGCGTTGGTTTCCGCAGCCAAGAGGCGCCCGAGCGTGGTCTTGCCCGTGCCCGGTGGTCCCCACAGAATGAGCGAAGTCAGCTCCTTGCCGTCGAGCGCCCGCCGCAGCCAGCGCCCTGGGCCGAGCAAGTGTTCCTGACCCACATACTCGGCCAGCGACATAGGCCGCATGCGCTCGGCCAGCGGCTGCCCGCGTCGGTCTTTGCCGGCTGCATGTGCGAAGAGGTCCACGATTCGCAGTATACCCGCTGTGTCCTCTACGACGAGGCCGGCAGGACGCGCACGTAACCCTGATCGTCGATATCGACCAGGCGCTCTCGCAGCAGTCGTCCCACGGCCCGCTTGAAAGCCTTCTTGCTCAGGCCGAAGAGTGCGCGAATCTGTTCAGGGTCAGAGCGATCCCCGATCTGGGGCGCGCCCGGCCGTCTGAGCAGTTGCAGGATCTTCTGCGCGTCGTCGGCCAGCTCTTCGTGCGCATGCCCGCGCAGCGAGACCTCGACCTTGCCGTCGGGGTGCACGTGGGTCACGCGAAAGTTGGCCGCCTGGCCGCGCGACAGGCTGTGCGGCTCTTGCTTGGGCACCAGCCCGACAAATCGGCGTTGCAGAATCACGAACAGGCCGATGTCGGCGTCGTCGCGCCACGCTTCGCCCTCCACCCATTCACCGGGTACCAGGTCCCTGCTTCCGCCCAGCCACTCGCTCACGCGCATGGTTCCAGCCAGGCGTCCGGTGTTGTCGATGTAGAGGCCAATGGGCTGACGTTCGCCGACGCGCAACTTTCTGGTTTGCTCTGCGAACGGCACCAGCAATTCCTTGGGCAAGCCCCAGTCCACGAAGGCGCCAAAATCCGTGCACGCCGTCACCGTGAGAAACGCCACCTCGCCCAACCCCAGCTTGGGCGTCGCGGTCGTGGCCAGCGGGCGCCCCTCGGAATCTAGCGTGACGAAGACAGCGATTTCGTCACCCTCGCGAGCGTTTTCGGGAATCTCGGGCCCAAGCAGCAGCAGCACGGGTGCATCGAGGGCTGCTCCTTTCTCGACGAGAAAAGCGCCCGGGCTGCCGAAACGCCGAATCTCCAAGGTGGCAAAACGGCCGATGAGATCGTGAAAGGGCTGTGCTGAAACGGGCATCGGACGCAAGTGTGCCACGGATACCACGGCGCGATCAGATTCTCAGAATCCCCCTTCGACCCGAATCGCAATCTTCCCGCGCGCGCCGCTTGTTGTGAAATCCTCGATGGCGCCAGCGGCCTCGCGAATGGGGAAGACCCTGGCGATAGGAACCGACAGTCCCTTCCGCAAGGCTTGCGCCAGCCATTCCAGGTCCGCTCTGCGCGGCCTGACCACTACCAGCCTGCACCTTCGACGCAGCAAAGGTGCGAGCAGAAAGCCGCCGACCAGGCCAGCGCTGGGCAGCGTCGAAACATATGTCCCGCCGGGAACCAGAATCCTGCGCATCCCCAGCAATCCAAACGCGGCTGCCGCATCCAGCACCACCGAGTACTTCTCCTCGACCTGCGCCAGCCACGCCTTGTCTCCGCGGTCAAAGACCGTGCGCACGCCCAGGCCACGAACGAAATCCGCGTTGGCGGCGGACGTGACGGCGTCGACTACGCCCCCCAGCCTGCGGGCAACACCGATGGCGACCGAGCCCACACCTCCTGATGCGCCAGTAATCAACGCCGCCTGGCCCACTGTCATTCGACCGCAGTCCCGCAGGGCCTGCAGCGCGGTGATTCCCACGGTCGCGGCCGCGGCTGCGTTTTCATGGCTTACGTTGGCCGGCTTTGCCGCCAGCTGGGTTGCCGGCAGCACGGTGTATTCCGCCAACGCGCCGAACTTGGTCGTTCGTGAATAGGCATGAAAACCAAAGACTTCTTGTCCCACGCGCAGATCGACCGGGCCTGGTCCCACCGCATCGATCACGCCCGACAGATCCCATCCCACAACCAGAGGGAATACCTTGGCATGCAGCAGTTTGATCTTGCCGAGCAAGGTCCTGCCATCCGCGGGGTTCAGCGCCGCGGCCATCACGCGAACGCGCACTTCGCCAGGACCGGGTTCTGGCATCGGCAGTTCCACAACCTTCGAGTTCTCAATAGGTCCGTAGGCAGAAGCAGCCAAAGCGCGCATGGTCGTTGCCATACGCCTATCTTCCCAGGTCGCAGGCGCCCTGTCGAAGAACGGTGCTTGAGCATCCCCCTGGTTGCAGTCCTGGTCCCCTTCACGGTAGATCCGCGCGATGTTGCGCCACCAGCTCACGCTGATCTTCGCCCTCGGCCTCGGGACCCTGTCCGCCGTCGCTCAGGCGGCGAGCGACAGTGGTGCGGCGACCTCGGCAGCGACGCCGACGCCATTGTCCAGTGTCCCGCCGCCGGCCAATCCCGCGGAACGACCAGCGTGGCTCAAGGCGCGGTTGGATGCGCTCTTCAGCTCCCCGGCCCTGACCGGTGCCAAGATTTCCATCCTGGTCCTCGATGCGGAAAGCGGGAAGCCCATCTATGGCCGCAACGAGAAGAGCGCGCTCAATGCTGCTTCCAACGTAAAGCTGGTGACCACCGCGGCAGCGCTTGCCTTGCTCGGGCCCGAGTTCCGATGGAAGACGGCTGTGCTGGGCCTCGCGCCAGGCGAAGGGGGGCGTGCCATCAGCCCTGCGGGCGAATTGCAGGGCGATCTCTTTCTGCGCGCATCCGGCGATCCGACACTCACCACGCAAGATTTGGCCGAGCTGGCCAGCGAGCTCAGCGCCATCGGCCTGCGCAGGGTTCACGGCGGCTTGCTGGTCGACGCCACGGCCTTCGACAGCGCCACGGTAGGGCCGTCCTATGATGAGAAGGATGACTCGGCCGCGTTTCGCGCGCCCTCGTCCGCCGCCTCGCTGAACGGCAACACGGTCGCGGTGATCATCACGCCCGGGCCCAGCGCAGGCGCACCGGCCCGCGTGGTTCTCGACCCGCCGTCCGCCAACGTGGTTCTGACCGGCCGGGCGACGACGGCCAGCAAGGGGCCGGCTGCGCCCATCGTGCAAACCAGCGACGCAGGCAACGGCCAAACCCGTGTGACCGTCTCGGGCCGCATTCTTCTGGGCAGCGAGCCGCGCATCGTGCTGCGCCGGATCGTTCAGCCGGATCTGTTTCTTGGCCAGACCTTCAAGCAGGTCCTGCAAAAACGCGGCATCACCATTGACCAGCCGCTGCGCGTGGCCGCCGCTCCCAAGAATGGGCTGCGCACGCTCGCCACGCACGACTCGCCAACTTTAGCCGTGGTGGTGCACGAGCTGGGCAAGCGTTCGAACAACTTTGTCGCTGAGCAAGTCCTGCGGACACTGGGCGGCGAGGTCATGGGGAAACCCGGGACGTGGCAGAAGGGCCTGGATGCGGTAGCTCGCTACCTAGATGGCCTGGGCATTGCAAAAGCCAGTTTCACCATGCGCAACGGTTCTGGGCTGTACGACTCCAACCGTTTTTCCGCCGAGCAGATGGCCACAGTCATCCGCGCGGCCACGCGCGACTTTCGCATCTCCGGCGAGTATCTTGCCTCGCTGGCCGTAAGCGGTGCCGACGGAACTTTGGCCAACCGCATGACCGGCAGCGCAGCCGAGCGCTACGTGCGCGCCAAGACCGGCACCCTGGCTAAGGTGAGTTGCTTGTCCGGCGTGGCCGGCGCGCCCGGCCAGAAACCCCTGGTGTTCTCTTTTCTGATGAACGACGTGCGCTCGCCGGTAGAAGCGCGCGCCCTACAAGACCAGGCGACCGAGCTGCTGGTGGGGTTTCTCGATCCGACCTTGCTAGAACGACGCTAGTGAATGCCACGAGCCGCAGACCGAGACACGTGCCTGGCCCGCCGCCTTCTCACCGCAGCAGACTCAAGATCACCCCGGTCGTGATGATCCAGAGCACAATCGTGGCGATGAGGGGCCTATCCTTCAGGAAGACATCCTCGGGACTGCCGCCGGCGTTCTGCGCATGGGCCACGTAGACATAGCGGAACATGCCGAATATCACGAAGGGGATGGTCACCATCATCACGTGATTGGGCGGCAAATTGGGCGACGTGAACGTGTAAAGCGAGTAGGCCATGATGGTCGATGAGGCCACGATGCTAGTCAGGCTGTCGAGCAACGTCGTGGTGTAGCTCTCCAGAATCTTGCGGTGCTCGCCCGCCGAGCCCTCGAGAAGAACCAGCTCGTTCCGCCGCTTGCAGAAGCCCAGGAACAGCGACCCCAACAGCGTCACCGTGTAGAGCCAGGGCGATATGCTGGCGCCGAGGACCACCGCGCCGGACACCGCGCGCATCACAAAACCGATGGCCAAGATGAAGACGTCGAGCAGGACCACGTTCTTGAACAGGAAGATGTACCCGAGCTGCATGAACAGGTATCCCGCGATGATTCCCGCAAAGCCCGGGCTGAGGTCGTAGGCTGCCAGCAGGCACACGGGTATGAACAGCAACGCCGCCACGATAGCGATGGTGGGCGAGAGTGCGCCGGAGGCCACCGGACGGTTTCGCTTACTCGGGTGCTGGCGGTCCTTGTCGGCGTCCCTGACGTCGTTGATGAGATAGATCGAGCTCGAAATGAGCGAAAAGAGCGCGAAAGCTGCCGCCGAGCGTCCCAGGAGGCTCCACATGGCCGGCGTCAGCGGCCGCCAGCGCTCGTTGAGCGTGAAGACGAAGGCGCCGAAGACCAGCAAGTTCTTGATCCACTGTTTCGGACGCATCGCCCTCAAGAGCACGAGCGGCAGGGCCCATGACGGGGTGGTGGCTGGTAGGGAAGGCATCCGCAGGAAAATACCACGTACGCGGTCGGTTCAAGTACGCGTTCGGGTGATCGATACTCCTCCCTGACAGCCGACAGCGCATCCCAGGATCCCCTTGTTCCTGGGAACGCTTTCCGCCAAGATTCCGCCGCGATGAACACCAGCCCAGCCACCCAGCCCCGCACCACGCCGCTGTGCCAGTCGCACCGCCGGCTCGGCGCCAAGATGATCGACTTCGGTGGCTGGTTGATGCCGGTAAACTATCCCGCGGGCATTCTCGAGGAGCACAAGGCCACGCGCACTGCGGTTGGCATGTTCGACGTCTGTCACATGGGCGAGGTCCATTTTCGCGGCGCCCGCGCGGCCGAGGCGGTGCAGCGCCTGGTCACGAACAGCGTCGGCAAGCTCTACGATGGCCGCGCCATGTACACGGTGGCGTGCAACCCCAAGGGCGGCATTGTCGACGACCTCATCGTCTATCGATTGAAATCCGACCACTTTCTCATCGTGGTCAACGCCGCCAACATCGCCAAGGACTATGGCCACTTCGTCCAGCAAGTGGGGTCGTGGTGCGAGATCCGCAACGCCTCGGACGAAACCGGGCTCATCTCGTTTCAGGGTCCCAAGGCGCAGGCTTGCCTGGCGCCGCTCACGCGCGCCCCGCTGGCCATGCTCAAGCCGTTTCACCTCTTGCCCGATGTCGAGGTTGCGGGCCGGCCCGCGTGGATCGCGCGTACGGGCTACACCGGCGAGGACGGTTTCGAGATCTTCTGCGCGGTCTCCGATGCTGAGCCGCTGTGGCAGGCCCTGCTCGACACCTGCGCTGGCGTGGGCGGCAAGCCGGTGGGACTGGGCGCACGCGATACGCTCCGGCTGGAGGCGCGTCTCTCCCTGTACGGCAACGACCTCAACGACGAGACCACCCCGCTGGAAGCGGGCCTGGGTTGGGTGGTGAAGTTCGACGCGGGCGACTTCATCGGCCGCGAGGCGCTGCTGCGGCAGCGGGATGCGGGCGTTGCGCGCAAGCTGGCTGGCTTCGTCATGCTCGGTCGCGGGATCGCTCGCCACGGCTACCCCATCCACGATCCCGCGACGGGCGCCAAGGTCGGCGACGTGACCTCGGGCACGGTGGGGCCCACCGTGGGCAAGAATATCGGGCTTGGCTATGTGCCGACGGCGCTGGCCCGCGCCGGGGCGCGGCTGCTCATCGACTGCCGCGGCAAACAAACCGAAGCCGAGGTGGTGGAAGGCCCCTTTTATCGCCGCTAGTGTGCAGTACAATCCCGCCAGCGAAGGAGAGCGACCGACATGAGCGAGAATGTTCCCAATGACCTCCTGTACACCGAGGACCACGAGTGGGTCCGCCAGGAAGGCAACCTGGTTACCATAGGAATTACCCAGTTCGCCGTCGACCAACTGGGCGACGTCACCCAGGTCGATCTTCCCAGCGAAGGTGAGACGATCAAGCGTCGCGACGTGTTTGCGTCGGTGGAATCGGTCAAGGCCGTGTCCGACGTCTACGCCCCGGTATCGGGCAAGGTGGTCAAGGTCAATTCCCCGCTGCAGGATTCCCCCGAATATATGAACGAGGAGCCCTACGACGGCGGATGGATGGCGCAGGTCGAGATGTCCTCCCCTGACGATCTCAAAGGGTTGATGACCAGCGCGGCCTACGAGGAATTCCTCAAGGACCACGAAGACTAGATGCCATCCCCATTTGAACCGACAGAGCTATTTTCTCAGCGCCACATCGGGCCCGACGACAGCGACCTTCACGCCATGCTCAAGGTGGTGGGCGCCCGCTCGCTCGACGAGCTGGTCAGCCAGACGGTCCCGACCTCCATCCGCGCGACCGCGCCGCTGGACTTGCCCCCGCCGCTGTCCGAAACGCAGCTTCTGGCCGAAGCCCGCCGGCTGGCGAGTCACAACCGCGTGTTCCGTTCGTATATCGGAGTGGGCTACCACGACTGCATCGTCCCGCCCGTCATCAAGCGCAACATTCTTGAGAACCCCGGCTGGTACACGGCGTACACGCCCTATCAGGCCGAGATCTCGCAAGGCCGTCTTGAGGCGCTGCTCAACTTCCAGACCATGATCATGGACCTGACCGCAATGGAGGTCGCGGGCGCGTCCCTGCTCGACGAGGCCACCGCGGCGGCCGAGGCCATGCACATGTTTTCCGGCCTGGCCGAGCGCGACGATGCCAACATCTTCTTCGTCTCGGAGTTGTGCCACCCGCAGACTCTGGCCGTGGTCGGAACCCGGGCCGAGGCACGCGGCATCGAGATCGTGGTGGGCAACCACGAGCGCTTCGCCTTTGACAACCGCGTCTTCGGAGCGCTGGTGCAGTACCCCACCACCGACGGCAGCGTGGTCGACTACCGTTCCTTCTGCGAACGTGCGCACGCGGCTGGCGCACGCGTGGCCGTGGCGGCAGACTTGCTCAGCTTGGCGCTGCTTGTGCCCCCAGGAGAGTTCGGCGCCGACGTGGCGCTGGGAAGTACGCAGCGCTTTGGCACGCCTCTGGGATACGGCGGTCCCCACGCCGCGTTCTTCGCGACCCGCAAGGAATTCGTGCGGCGCATGCCTGGTCGACTGATTGGTGTGTCCGTCGATGCTCACGGTCGGACCGCTCTGCGCATGGCTCTGCAAACCCGCGAACAACACATCCGGCGCGACAAGGCCACCAGCAACATCTGCACGTCGCAGGTCCTGCTCGCGGTGATGGCCAGCATGTACGGCGTGTACCACGGGCCAGTCGGAATTCGCGCCATCGCGGATCGGGTGGCCCGCTTGACCGCGGTGCTGGCCGAGGGCCTGGCGCGCCTGGGGCTGCGCGTATGGAGGGGACCATTTTTCGACACGGTTCGGGTGGAGGGCTTGGCCGCTGACGCCAAGGCCTGGCACGAACATGCCGAGGCCGCGGGGATGAACTTCCGGCCTTTGGGACCGGCGGCCATCACCATTTCGCTCGACGAGACGACCAGCGAGGCGGACCTGACGGAGATCCTGGCCGTGCTGGCACCCGTGGGCCGCAGACTCCCCGACGTGGTGGCCCTGGCCAAAGAAGTCGACCCGCCCATACCCGCAGCACTTCTGCGCAAGAGCGCATACATGCAGCACCCGGTTTTCGCGCAGTACCATTCCGAAACCGAGATGTTGCGCTACATCCGACGGCTGGAGGCGCGCGATCTGTCGCTGACTCACTCCATGATTTCGCTCGGCTCGTGCACCATGAAGCTGAATGGCACGGCCGAAATGATCCCCATCAGCTGGCCCAAGTGGGGCCGGCTACATCCCTTCGCACCGATCAACCAGGCTGAAGGCTACCACACGGTGTTTCGCGAGCTGGAGCACGTGCTGGCGACGGTCACGGGCTTTCAAGGCGTGTCGCTGCAGCCCAACGCCGGATCGCAGGGCGAGTACGCGGGCCTGCTGGTGATTCGGCGCTACCACACCCGACGAGGCCAGGGCCATCGCGATGTGTGCTTGATTCCAGTGTCGGCCCACGGCACCAACCCGGCATCTGCGGTCATGGCCGGGTTCAAAGTCGTGGGCGTCGCCTGCGACGCCGGGGGCAATGTCGACGAAGCGGACCTGGAAGCCAAGGCGGTCGAACACAAGGACCGTCTCGCTGCGCTCATGCTGACCTACCCGTCGACTCACGGCGTGTTCGAGGAGAGCGTCAAACGATTGTGCTCCATCGTGCACGAAAACGGCGGCCAGGTGTACATGGACGGCGCCAACATGAACGGCCAGGTTGGACTTTGCCGACCCGCCGAGATCGGCGCCGACGTCTGCCACATCAATCTGCACAAGACCTTTGCCAGCCCTCATGGTGGTGGCGGCCCAGGCATGGGCCCCATCGCGGTGGCCAGTCACCTGGTCGAGTTTCTGCCCGGTCACCCCGTAGTGCCGGTCGGCGGGCGCGACGCCATCGGCGCAGTCTCTGGCGCGCCTTGGGGCAGCGCCAACATTCTTCTCATCGCGTGGGCCTACGCGCGCCTGATGGGAGCGGAGGGACTCAAGCGCGCCACCGAGTTCGCCATCCTCAACGCCAACTACATCGCCGAGCGCCTGCAGCCGCATTACCCGGTGGTGTATCGGGGCAAGAACGGCCGAGTGGCTCATGAATGTATCGTTGACCTGCGGGCACTCAAAAAGAGTGCGGGCGTCGAGGCGGAGGACGTGGCCAAACGTCTCATGGACTACGGCTTTCACGCCCCCACCATGTCCTTCCCCATCGCGGGAACCTTGATGATCGAGCCGACCGAGAGCGAATCGCGGGCGGAACTGGACCGCTTTTGTGAGGCGATGATCGCCATCCGGCAGGAGATTCGCGAGATCGAGTCAGGCGCGCAGCCCCGCGAAGACAACCTGCTCAAGAACGCCCCCCATACGGCCGAGTCGCTGCTCACCGCCGAATGGACGCACACCTATGCGCGCGAGCGCGCCGCCTATCCCCTGCCCTGGCTGCGTGGTCGCAAGTTCTGGCCGTCGGTGGGACGGCTCAACAACGTGCAGGGCGACCGCCAGTTCGTCTGTTCCTGTCCGCCGGTCGAGGCCTACGATCCGCGTGGGGAGCCGACCGGCTTTGCCGGCCGCGCACCATCGCGGGACGGTTTGGCGAGGCCGAGCGAAGCGAGTGGGGAGGCGGTGGCGGGTGGGGGCCGAAGGGCGGAGCGAACCCTTTGAGGGTTCCCATTGTGAAGCAGCAATGTCTAGCACCAACCTGACTTTCTCGTCGCGCGAAGCGCACAGAGCCTGGCTCGATACCCAGGCCGTGCTGCCGGCGGGGTTCCGCGTAGGCACTACGTCTCTGTCATTTGTTCCGGCGGAAGTCCCCAGGCCCGCCAAGATGAACCTGACCTTGGTCGCGTTGGATCGGCCCACACCGAATTTCGCCGGGGTCTTCACGCGCAACGCCTTTCCGGGTGCGCCGGTGATCATCGGACGGCGGCGTCTCGACGAGGAAACGGTGGGGGCGCTGGTGGTGAACAACAAGGTTTCGAATGTGTGCGCTCCCGACGGTGTCGCCGTCGCCGAGCGCTGGTGCGAGGCCGTGGCAGGCAGGCTGGGTCTGCAAGGCCGCCAGGTGCTGCCCAACTCGACCGGCGTGATCGGTTGGCGTATGCCGGTCGATGCGATGCTGGCGGCCCTGCCCGCTGCCGTGGCGTCGCTGGGACAGCGATCGCTGCTCGACGCTGCGACGGCCATCATGACCACGGATCTGTATCCCAAGGTCCGCCGCGCGACGGTGGGCCGGGGCAGCGTCGTGGGTTTTGGCAAGGGCGCCGGCATGATCGAGCCCAACCTGGCCACCATGCTGGTCTTCCTGCTGACTGACATCGCCATTCCGCGGGCCGATTTGCGCCGCATGCTGGTCCCGGCCGTGGACGGCAGCTTCAACTGCATGAGCATTGACTCGGACACCAGCACATCGGACACAGTGCTGCTGCTCTCGTCGGGCGCCGTGCCCTGCCCTGACCCGGCTGCGTTCGAACATGCGCTCTCACAAGTCTGCCAGGATCTCGCCGAGGACATGGCCCGCAACGGCGAGGGCATTCACCACGTGCTGCGCGTGCAAGTCACCGGCGCGCCCAGCGAGGCTCTGGCCCGAGGCGTGGGCAAGTCCGTGGTCAACTCGCCCCTGTTCAAGTGCGCAGTTTGCGGCAACGACCCCAATGTAGGCCGCCTGGTGTGCGCCATCGGCAAGTACATCGGTCCGGCCGCACCCGGCCTGGACCTGCGCAACCTTCGCATTCGGATGGGCGGGCTGCCCATCTTTGCAGCGGGCAGCTTTCACCTCGATACCAAGGTCGAGGCCGCCCTGGTCGCACATCTCAAACAGGCCGAGCTCTACGCCAGCGCGCCGCCCGTCGACGGCGTGTTCCGTCCGCCCGTCGACTACCCCAGGCACGAGCGCTGCGTGGAGGTCGAGATCGAGCTAGGCGCGGGCAAGGCGAACGCCACCGTGATCGGCGCGGACCTGAGCCACGAGTACGTCAGCGAGAACGCGGACTATCGGAGTTAGTCTTCGAGGGCCGCGGGATCCGCGAGGACGCTCAGGCGTGCCGCGATCTTGGTCAGTCGCTTGTCTGCCGTCCAAATGACATGCTTGCCGGCCATCACGCTCGCAAGCAAGTGTGCGTCGATCCACCCGATGCCCGACGCGCTCAGCTGTCTTGTCTCAATCATGGCGAACACCTCGTCATCGCCAATGACCGGCGCCCGGGGAAGTTGCGAGAGCAGCCGGAGGACCTCGTCCCGTCTCGCGATACTGCCAAGGGCGATCTCACCCCGCACTGCCGGATGACAAACCACGCGATTCGCCGCCAGCAGGGATCGAAGCTCCACGGCAGAGGAACGCCCGGCCAGAAAGTCGATCCATATCGTCGTGTCGGCCAGAATCACGACCGTCGATCCAGTCGACGCCTGGCTGGCACCTTTGCCCCAGGGTCGGAACCGTAGAGCGAGGCCAGTCGCTCGCGCGCGGCCCTGGCCAAGAGTTCGCGCAGGCCCATCTCAATGGCGGCCGTCTTGGTAGGCGCGTGTGTCGCGTTCATGGCCTGGGCGACCAGATCGTCATCAAGGTTAAGGGTCGTCCGCATGCATATGATTTTACCCACATCATCTGCATGTGCAAGGCATATGCCGAACCGCGATCAGTCGACCTCCGCGTCCTCTGTGCCCTCTGCGCTGAAACAGCTAACTTCCCCTGGCACGCGCGCTGCATTCACGCAGGTCATGCGCCTTGTGTTTGATCAAGGGACGATACTCCTCCTCGAACCTGAATCCTCGTCGGCGCTCGCTGATCTCCCGGGTGCGTTGTGGGATCCGCGCGTAGGGGCGTTGCGCTTGCCGGCCCGATTGCATCAGCGGCTGCTGGTAGAACTTGGCCGGCGTGGTGTCCGGTTCGAGGACGAAGTGGCCGGCCCAGCGGACGGGTTGCCGACTCTGCGCCCCACCGATCTACGTCCGTACCAGGAGGCAGCACTGGCAGCGTGGGCGCTGACTGACCGACGTGGAGTGACTGTGTTGCCTACGGGCTCGGGCAAGACGCGGCTGGCGATTGCAGCCATCGCGCGTCTGCGCGTGCCAGCTCTGTGTTTGGTGCCCACGCGCGTGCTCCTCGACCAATGGGCGCGCGCTATCCATGAGTGCACCGGCTTTGCGCCGGGCCGACTGGGCGACGGCGAGCACCATGTCGAGCCCATCACCGTGGCAACCTTTGAGAGCGGGTGGCGAACCATGCGCCAGCTCGGCAACCGTTTTCAGCTTCTGGTCGTCGACGAGGCCCACCACTTCGGCGCGGGTCTGCGCGACGAAGCTCTGGACATGAGTATTGCACCCATGCGTCTGGGGTTGACCGCCACACCACCCAAGGGTCAAGCCGCCGCGCGCCTCGCCGAGCTGATCGGCCCCACCGTCTACGAGCTGCGCATCGACGATCTGGCCGGCGAATTCCTGGCTCCCTTTGACTCCGTCGTTTTGCACCTGGATCTGACCACAGCAGAACGCGCCGAATACGAGGCGCTCATGACAACCTTTCGCGAGGTCCTGCGCCGCTTTCGCGCCATTGATCCGGACGCCAATTGGAGAGAATTTGCGCGTGCCGCAGCCAAGACCGACGAGGGGCGCCGGGCCTTGGCCGCCTGGCACCGCTCGCGTCGCTTGCTCGCCTTCCCTCAGGCCAAGCGCCAAATGCTGGCCAACTTGCTGGCCCGCCATGGCGAAGCCCGCGTGATCGTGTTCACCGCGGACAACGTCACCGCCTATGCCGTCAGTCGCGAGCATCTGATCATGCCGCTCACCTGCCACATCGGCCGCAAGGAACGCGAGCGCGCCTTGACTCTATTCAAGGAGGGCAAGCTGCGCGCCCTGGTTTCGGCCCAGGTGCTCAACGAAGGATTGGATGTTCCCGACGCCGAAGTCGGCATCGTCGTGGCAGGCAGCAAGGGCGAGCGCGAACATGTGCAAAGGGTTGGTCGTGTCCTGCGGCCGCGGCCAGGCAAGCGGGCTTTGGTGTACGAGCTGGTGGTGCGCGCCACTGGCGAGGTCGGACAGTCCCGCCGCCGGAGAAACGCCCTTGCTGCCTGAAGCTGCCATTCCCGCGCGCATCCACAGGGGCCGCGTCCTACCCGCCTTTCTCGACGAGCGCGATCAGCCCTGGCTGCACGTGCTCATCGACGAGGTGGATCGGTTTCGCGGCCGGGCCTTGCGCGAGCTGCTGCAGCGCCTGCGCGAGCCCCTGCCTTGCACAGTTCCTCATTTCAAGTTGCGTGCGGCTGCGCAGCTTCTGCTACGCATGGGCAACGCTGAGATCAAGTCCGAGATTTCTCCGGCCGAGGCCCGCGAGGCGCTCTTCGTCGAGGCGGCCGTGCAGGCCGGCAAGCCCCGCACGGCAATTGTGGCCGCCGCGGCTGCGACCCTGGGTCTGGCACCGGCCGCGCTGGAACGGGCGCTCTTCGCCGATCTGCCCGGTGAGCGCATCTTCACCGGCCCAAGCAGTCCTGTGTCACCACACGAGGTCGCCCTGCGGGTCAATCAGCTCATCGCGCGCAGCTTGCTCTTTCGTGCCAGCCGCGTGCGCATCCGTGCCGAGGGAGCCCTGCGCCCAGTGGTTCGCCAGGCCAAACTGCGCGGACTCATCTGCACCGTCGAGGACGGCCAGCCGCCGGTGCTGAATTTGTCCGGTCCCTATGCCGTCTTTCGTCGCACTCTGCTCTATGGCCGAGCCTTGGGCGAGCTGCTGCCCTTTCTGGGCTGGTGCGCGCGTTTCGAACTCACAGCCACCTGCATGCTGCGTGGCCAGGAAGGCGAGCTACACTTGCAGAGCGGCGACCCGCTCTTCCCCGCCAGCACGCCCAAGCCCTTTGACAGCAAGCTGGAGGCGCGCTTCGCCCGCGATCTCAAGAAGGCTGCGCCCGACTGGGATCTGGTGCGCGAGCCCGAGCCCGTGCGCGCTGGCGGCACCATCATCTTTCCCGACTTTCTGCTGCGCCACCGGTTCGATTCCAGTCGCCAGTTTCTCGTGGAAGTCCTCGGCTTCTGGACGCCTGAATACCTGCGGCGCAAGCTATCGCTGCTCCGGGCAGCGAGGCTGCACAATCTGATTCTGTGCCTCGACGAAGAGCGCTGCTGTGCCGACGGCGAGATCCCGACCGGAGCGCGCGTCGTGCGCTTTCGCCGGCGCATTGACCCGGTGGCTGTCCTCCAGGCCGCGGGTTGCAGTGGATAGCAACGTCACGCCCGCAACCCCGGCGCTTCGTGGCCGCTGCGGGCCACGTATTCCAGGTAGCCGCCGCCGTAGGGGATCACGCCCTCGGGCACCAGTTCCAGCACGCGGTTGGACAGGCCGGCCAGGAAGCGTCGGTCGTGCGATACGAAGAGCATGGTGCCCTCGAAATCGCGCAAGGCCGTCAGGAGCATCTCCTTGGTGGCCATGTC
>Ga0265316_10003931_pt1 | contig 14889 bp, 9 predicted proteins | sample 4522metaG_FD_202092 | JGI IMG/M metagenome (GOLD analysis project Ga0265316, IMG submission 202092) | Rhizosphere microbial communities from Carex aquatilis grown in University of Washington, Seatle, WA, United States - 4-5-22 metaG | ecosystem: Host-associated > Plants > Roots > Rhizosphere >...
ACCTCGAAGACCGCTTGCTTCGCCCAGCCCGTGGCCGCGGGCGCGGCGGCCCACCAAGCGGAGATCGTGTACGTGTCGTCGGCACGCAGGCCAAGATCCCACTCTGCGCTGTCGCTGCCGGAGGCTAGCTCGTGGCTGCCGCCGGCCCAGTCGTGGAAATAGGGGCCGGCCGCCATCCATAGGCCGCTGTCGTGCGTAGCCGCCTGCCAGGACGCACTCGCGGCAAACGCGGCGTCGGCGTCGTCGATAATGGTCTGATACAGGGGCGCCTGCGTACCGGTCAAGCGCGACAAGCCCACGCCCAGGGCGACGGTCTGTTCCGCGCGCGAGCCGTTCAGCACCACGGCGCCGCGCTGGAAGTCGCGTTTGAAGACATCGGCCGGGTGCTCGCGCAACGAAACTTCGTCCAGCCACACCGTGCCCGTACTGGCACCCACCTCGAAGCCGAGACGGCCGTCGCTCGCGGTCTCGGTCGCCTCGAAGGTGACCGTGATGCTGGTCCACGAAGTGCCGACGTCGACGGTGCGGGACAGACCATAGCTGCGCCAATCGTCCGCCCCCTTTTGCAGATTGAGACCGATGGTCCGCGCAGCCGAGGCGCGCGCCGAATAGACCAGGTCGTAGGACACGCCCTGCACGACGGAGATTCCACTTTGCGAGAACAGGATCTTCCAGTCCGTCGCATCGCCTGCGTTGGCGATGTCGATCTTTGCCGACTTCGCGCCCGCCACTGGCTGGGTGCTGTCGCTCGACATGGTTGCCACCGCGCCCGTGGTGTTGTCGGCCCACAGGTTCCAGTTCGTGGCCAGCGTGGCCTCGAAACCGCCATCGCGCAGATGATCGGTGGCCGCGGGCGCGCCAGTGATGGCCACCGGCTGGGCTGGGCCGCAAGCCGCGCCCAGGTCGGCATCGAATTCGTCGTACCACCAGTCGTTGCCGTGAAAGGTGTCGCCGAATTCGTAAGCGTAGAAACCGTCGCCCGTCAGCGCGACGCCAAGTCCGAAGCGCATGTTGCGATAGTCCGTGCGCCCGAATTCCAGTGCGCCCGCCGGGATCACCGACATCGGGTCGTAGCCGTAGCCATAGCCGATCTGGTAGGGCGGCGCGCCCTCGATCATGGTGATGACCGGCTGCCGACCCACCGTCCACCAACCGTGATAGGTGTCCCACAGATCGGCGAATCCAATCCGACTTTCGATGACCTCGGGCACATCAAATCCAATGCTGTCGCCGTTGAACAGCGCGCCCACGTCCGCCGTCGGCGGCCGCGGCAGGTGCCCCGAAGCGTACGCGTAGGGCATCAGCTTGCGCCACTCGGCCAGTTCGGCGAACACGCCAGCGCGCCAGGCGGCGTCCAGCCAGGTGGGATCGTCCAGCTTGCCGTCGCCGTCGGCATCGACCTGGACAGGATTGCCCTTGTAGTCCGTGGTCAGCCAGGATTGCGAGGTGAAGAAGTTGTCGAAGAACATCCCGTCCTGCGCAAGGTTGGCGGCCAGAATCTGGTTGTAGGCGAAACGCGCTTGCATGGTCGCGACCTCGGGCCGGGTCAGGTTCACCCGCCACGCCCCCGGCCAAACTTCGATACGATTGCCTTTGGTGTCGTGCAGGTACGCCGACTCGGGCACATCGGGCTCGCCGTTGCGCTCGACGGTGTTGATCGAACCCAGCACCAGCACGTCGGGGTTGAGGCCGCGCAACTGCGCGATCTCGGCCTCGCTGAAGCCCGCCCCCAGCCACAGAGGAATGCGCGCGCAGTGCGGGATGCCGCCGTTCTTCTGCACTTCCCACGAACCCCACAGATTGCCGATGCGCGGATAGCCGAGATTGGCGGCCGGAAGTGCGCGGTAGCGCAAGTGCAGCGGCCAGCCCGTGCCGCTGTCGCAGCGAACATAGACTTCGTTGACAACCTTGGTGTCGGCGGAAAGGCCGGTGATGGTCGTGCTGTGGGCTGTGGCGCCCTCGCCCACGACGAAGGCAGTGGTCTGCCCTGCATCGCCGATGGACCACGCGCAGTGGGTAGGCGCGCCGGTGGTCAGACTGAAGTCCACGCTGGTTGCGCCCGCGGGCAAGAGCGTGCTGGGCGGCGTGGGATCGCAGTAGCTTGCGTCGCAAGTGCCGGTGGCAACGACCACGTCGCCTGCCTCAGCGGCACCCGACACATCGCCCACCGGACCGTCTCCGCCGTCGCTGGCCACCGTGCCGCTCTTCGTGGAACCACAGGCAACGAGGAGCAGGACTAGAACCAATCGCACGATGCGCATGCTTTGACCTCCTGTCATTGGCCGAATATCTGCCCCCCGCCGGGCTTGCCATCCAAAGGCCAAGCCAGCAGCCAGCGCCCGAATCATTGCATATCAACATTGAACAAAGAAGCGACCGCAAAGGGAAGCGGCGCAGATCAAACTGTCGAAAGCTGCGGGGGAGCATGTCATGAAAACCCACACGCCCATTGTCCACGGCCGGACCAGCCTGGAACTGGGTGTCCACTTCTGACGACTCCTCAATCCGCACGACGACGTGGTCCGGACTGGAATTGCACGGCTTCGATCCGCGACAGGCAAGCGGCAATTCGAGGTAAAGTAGTGGTCGGACCGCGACAACATGGCCATGGCGAAGGAGCAGGTTCGATCCGCGAGCAAGACGCTCAGTCCGCTGCTAAGAAGGCGTGGAACGTCGCCCGCGGTCGGCTCGGCCTTGCGGCGCGCGGTGCAGGCCTTGGACAAGGCCATGACCGAGGGACAAGAAACGCCAGCGGAGATCCGTCAGGCGCTGGCCGAATTGCGCAGTTGCATGGTGCTCATCCACGAATCGACCCGGCCGGCCGATCAAGATCAACTCGAAGGCGTTGCCGCGGCGCTGTCGTTCCTAGCACCGCTGGAAGCCGGTCTGCCCGCGGCGCCGGCCGAACAGGTGCCAAGCCAGGTCGCGCAAGCGCCCTCGGTTTTCCAGACGGTCGTGCCGTCCAGCCTGCCGCCGCCGCCCGTGAGCCTTACCCCGCCGCCGAGGCTAGTTCGAACCAAGAGAGCGCGGCGGAAGGTATCGGCGCTCGAAGTGGGCGCAGTCGAAGTGCAACTAGGCGGACTGCACGGATGCTTCGACACCCTTCATGCCGTGCTGACCGGAGTCGCACATCGCCTTCGCGATCTCGACAACGCCGCGGACAATTTGCACGCGCACTTGCGCGCCATCGGGTGGCTGGGACACGCGCGCACGCCTGCGTGGGTGAAGGCCAGCCGCGAGGCCAAGGAGCCCGAGCGGCGGCTGGTCGCCAGCGCGGTGCTGGTTCATCTGGAAGCGCCGGGTGGAGCCGAACGATCGCTGACCGTGCTCGAAAGGGCGGCGCAGGGCGCACAGCCGCTTTCGCCCATGACCAGGACGGTTCTGCACACGCTGACCGGCCAGCACTTCCTCGTATGCGCGCGCACCGTGTTCGAGCAGACGAAGCTGGACACGGTTCGCGCGCTGCTGTTGCCGCTCCTCGTAGAGCGCGGGCAACTTGTGCCGGAGCAACTCTTGCCACTCTTGGATCATGTCGATGATGGCGTTGGCATCGCAGCGGCCTTGGCACTTGCCCAGATCGGGGACACGCAACACGCCGAAGCGCTTGCCCTGCACGCCCGCCGCGCGAAAAGCCGGCGTCGATCGAATGCACTGCTCTTCGCCGCCACCGCACTCGGTTCGGTTCAAGCCTTGGCCGAGGTCCGGACCCGCTTGCGCGAGGACTTCGACGAGCGCCTGATCGATGCGCTCGCCATCGCTGGCGACGATTCCGATGCTTCCCTGCTTGTCGAGCTGGCCTCGCGTCCCGACGCAAATGCCAGCCACGCGATCCTCGCGGCGGCCAACCTGGGATGCACGGCCACCGTCCGCGCGCTCTTAGCCTTGGCGGATCTTGTTCCGAGGGCGATCGTCGACGAGGCCACTCGCATGATTCTCGGCGACAGGCCACTGCCCAACGCCAGCGAACCGCGCCTGCTGCGCGGCCAGCCCTGGTCGGTGGCCGGGCTACTTGCCCGACTGGCAGCCAGCGATGAAACCATCGGTTCGCAAAGGCGACTCGCGCTAGAGCTCCGCGTGCGCACCGGACTCTTTCCACCGGCCGCTCTTCCATCCTTCGCGCCCGCCCAAGCCCGAGCCGCGGCGCTCGCGCCGTGGGCCGATCACTTCGCCAGGGCGAGCGGACGGTTGCCCGCGGGTCAGTGGTACTACCAAGGCAAGCCGGCCAAGCTCGCGCGCGGGGTGCAGGCATGATTGGCGAAACCGCGGGCGGCTACCGACTTGTTCAGAAAATGGGCGAAGGCAGCATGGGCGAGGTATTTCTCGGCGAGCACGGCGGGCAGAAGGCGGCGGTGAAGATCCTCTTCCCGACATTTTCAAAGGAGGGCACCGCGCTCACGCGCTACTTCGCGGAAGTCCGTTCGACCAATTTCTTCGCACATCCTGGCATTGCGCAGATCTACGACTGTGGCATCCACGCCAGCGGTCGCGCCTATCTGTGCATGGAGTACCTGCCCGGCAAGTCGCTCGCGGCGGCCATGGGCGATATGGACAACGTCGGCGAAATTGCGACTCTGGCCAACATCGGCGGCCAAGTGGCGGGGGCACTGCAAGCCGTGCATGGCAAGCGCATGATCCACCGCGCGCTCAGGACCGACAGCATCTTCATGACCTCGCCCGCGCCGTATCCGGTCATCAAGTTGCTCGATTTCGGCGTCGCCAATTTCACCCAGAGCGTACGGCACAGCCAAACCGGCAGCTTGCTGGGGGCGCCTCTGTACATGTCGCCCGAGGTAGGGCGGGGCCTCGGCAACGTCGATCACCGCGCGGACATTTATTCCCTGGGCTGCATCCTGTTCGAGATGGCGACCGGGCGGCCGCCCTTTGTGCGCGAAGGGGTTGGCGAATTGATCGTCGCCCACTCCACCGAGGCAGCGCCCGCCGCGCGAACCTTCGAGCCATCGCTGCCCCCCGAACTGAACGATCTCCTTGCTCGCTGTCTGCGCAAAGATCCCGCGCAGCGACCGCAAACCATGACCGAGATCGCGGCCCTTTTGGGACGGTTTTCGAAGTCTGTCGGCGTAACACCAGCGCCTGCGCAGATGAGCGCTCCGGTGTTCGCGCCTGCGCCGATTTTCTCGGCCAACCCGTTTCCAGCTCAAGCCGCGGTGGTACCTTGGGCGCCTCTGGTCCAAGCACCATCCGCGGCTTCGCAAGCGGCAGCCACCAGCACGCCTCCGCCAAGAAGGTTCGAGCCGACTGCGTTGCTTGCACCGTCTGAACCAGCCGCGCGCACGCCGCCCGTCGAGCTTCCGAGCAGACGCCAACATCAACCGACCGCCCTGCTCGATCCGCCGTCAAGGCCTATCCCGATCCGTGCGCCCATTTCCAAGCGCGAGTCGAGATCCGCTCCCACGTTTGTCGTATCGCCAAACTCGCGCTTGCTCAGCCTGCCCCTCATCGCCCTCGGCGCGGTCATCGTTCTGTGCGTGGTGGCTAGTGTCGTCTTGCTACTCCTGAAGAAGTCGCCAGCTCCCAAAGCCGAGCGGACATCACGCACCTCGTCCGGTGCTTTCGCTCCCGCGCGCGAGGAATTCCAACCACCGCCCTTGGCGCAGCCGCCAAGAATGCCAGCCGCATCTGAGGACGGACCCGTGCGGCCAGCGACCGAGCGCGCGCAACTGGCTCGCCCAGCAGGAAAGGTTCCTTCGCCTGCTCAAAGTCCGAAATCGCACCCATCGACCGAAAGAACTGACGGGAAAGCTGCTACGACAAGGACCGTCGGGGCCCCGCTCTGGTAGGCCGAGGCCGGGTGTTCGACCTATTGGTACGATGCGCGCGGAATTGTACACAAACGCTCGCACATTGGGATAAGGAACGCGTACCATCACCTCAAGGTGAAAGAGGTATCAACAAACCGCGTTTTCCCGGCGTGGTGGCTGTGTTGTCTTTCTCTTCTGCCGCTCGCGCTGGCGGCTTGCAGCGGCAGAGGATCGAGGACGGGAGATTCGGGTGGCAGGATCGCCGATGGAGGGGCGGTGGCTTCGGGTGGTCCGAATCCGGTCGGCGGGACAAGCGGAAGTGGCGGCGCAACCGGGAACGGCGGCATCGCGGGAAGCGGCGGCGCAAACGGGAGCGGCGCCATTGCGGGAAGCGGTGGCACGAAGGTGACCGGTGGCGCGACGGAAAGCGGAGGCGCTACCGGAAATGGCGGCAGCACGGGAAACGGTGGTACCCCCGAAACCGGCGGCGCGAGGGCCAGCGGCGGTACCGCGGGAACGGGCGGCGCGAAGCCCAGCGGCGGCATCGCGGGAAACGGTGGCGCGGCCGGCGCCCTATCCGTCACGGGAGGCGCCACAGCCTCCGGTGGCACGAGCGCGACGGGCTTCACCCTGCCCGTGCTTCCTCCCATGCCCACCATCCCGACGGCCAAGGCACTCGGCTCTGTCGCCCTAGGCGATCCGGCCACCTTCGCCGAAGTGAAAATGGACTTTCCCATCGAGACGGGATCTTTCCAGCCGACCTGGGCCTCACTCGATGCCAACTATCCGACGAGTGACATTGCCTGGTTACGCCAGGCCAAGTTCGGCATCTGGGTCCACTTCGGTCCCCAAGCCGCCGGCCAAAGTGGCGACTGGTACGCACGGAAGATGTACATCGAAAATACCACCTGGGGCGCCCCCGCGTATGCCAATCACATTCGCGACTTCGGACACCCATCGGTGGCCGGCTACAAAGACATTCTTCAGACCTGGAATCCCACCGCCCTGGATCCTGCGGCGCTGACCAAGACCTACCACGACGCCGGCGCGCGATTTCTGATGGTTCAAGGCGTGCACCACGACCAGTACGACAACTGGAACTCACGCTACCAATCGTGGAACTCGGTCCACCTCAGCCCGCATCGCGATCTGCTGGCCGAGTGGCAGACCGCGGTGCGCGCCCAGGGCATGCGCTACGGCGTCACCTTCCATCATGAATACAGTTGGTGGTGGTACCAGAGCGCCTTTCGCGCCGATGTCACCAACGCCCAGGGCAAGCTGGGCGTGCCCTACGACGGCGCGCAGATCTCCCTCGCAACGGGCGCGGGCCAGTGGTGGGAGGGTCTCGACCCGCGCATGCTGTATGGGATCAACCTGCGCGAATACGTCGGCGTGTACAACGGCATCGACAGCATGAACACCACTATTCCCCAGGGCATCTTTGGCAATCACCTCGACTACGCCCATTGGTACGTCACTTGGTGGGCCCTGCGAATGATGGACGTGATCGAGAACTACGATCCCGATTTCATCTTCACCGACGGCGATTCCACGCAGCCGTTTTCGGGAATCAAGAGCGGCACGGGGTACAAGGCGGACGGAATTCAGCGGGTTCTCGCCCACTACTTCAATCGCACCCTGGAAAGGCGGCCTTCCCTCGACACCTTCGGCATTGTCAAATTCCACGGGCCCAACAAGGGCATCGTCACGACGCTTGAGAACACCTACCCAGCCGCCGTGAAAACCGACCAACCCTGGCTTGGCGAGGTGCCGGTCGGCGATTGGTTCTACGACACCGGCTTCAATTACGACCCCGGCATGGTGATTCGCTACCTGCTTGAATGTGTCTCGCGCGACGGGGCTGCCGCGATCTGCATCGCACTCAAGCCCGACGGCTCGCTCGATCCTGGCAGTGTCACCCAGCTCAAAGCCATCGGCGATTGGATGACTATCAACGGTGCTGGCATCTACGGCAGCAGCGCGTGGATCCAATACGGCGAGGGCACGCACACCCAACCCACAGGGAAGCTGACCAGCACGCAGGCCAATGCCACCTTCGATTCCGGGGACTTCCGCTTCACCGTTGGTCAAGACGGTTACCTCTACGCCTATTGCATGAAGGTGCCGGCGGCTGGCGCCAAGATCACCATCACGTCCCTCGGCACGGGCCAAACCGCGCTTTCGGGCCGCATCCAGTCCGTGTCCCTGCTTGGCAGCAGCGCCACCTTGGTGTGGACCCAGACGGTAAGCGGACTCACCATCACCTGCCCGGCGTCCATGCCTTTCCAAACCGCGGTCGGCTTCAAGATCGGACCCGCGAATCTGGCCAAGACCGCGGTGGCGAACTAGCTCGTCGCCAGGTGCAACATCTCCCGGGGGATGTGCTCGAGGCCCAGGATGCGCTCGGCGGCGCCTAGTTCGACCGCGGCGCGGGGCATGCCGTAGACCACGCAGCTCGCTTCGTCTTGGGCCACGGTGGCGGCGCCGGCTTGGCGCATTTCCAGCAACCCCTGCGCACCGTCTGCGCCCATGCCAGTCAAGATGACTCCCACGGCATTGGCACCCGCGGCGCGCGACACGGAACGGAAGAGTACCTCGACGGCGGGACGCTGCCTGTGCACCATGGGGCCGGTCTTGACCGCCACGTAGTAGCGCGCCCCCGAACGTTTGAGCAGCATGTGGAAGTCGCCCGGCGCGATGAGCGCCACGCCGGGAACCACCGAGTCGCCGTCGACGGCTTCGCGTACTTCCATGGCCGAAAGCTGATCCATGCGCGCGGCGAACTGCTTGGTAAACATGGCGGGCATGTGCTGGGCGATGACGATGCCAGGTGCGTCCACGGGCATGCGCGACAGGATGTATTCCAGCGCGACCGTGCCGCCGGTGGAGGCGCCGATGGCGACCACCTTGTTGGTCGTGCGCCCGAGGGCGCCGGGCTTGTCCGCATTGCCCAAGGCCTTGCGCCCGACCTTGGCGGAGGCGGCAATCTTGACCTTCTCGACCAATTCGCTGGCCATGTCACCCACGGTGAACGCCGCGCCTGGCTTGCACATCACGTCCACCGCGCCGGCCGACAGGGCTTCGAGTGCCAGCTTGCTGCCCTCAGGGGTCAGCGACGAGACCACAATGACCGGCATGGGAAAGTAGTGCATGAGCTTGCGCAAGAAGGTGATGCCATCCATGCGCGGCATTTCCATGTCCAGCGTAATCACGTCCGGCTTGCGTTCCACAATCAGGTCGCGCGCGACGAACGGATCGGGCGCCGTACCCACCACCTGAATTTCGGGATCGGCCGACAGCGCGCCCTGCAGGATCTGACGCACCACCGCCGAGTCGTCGACCACGAGAACCTTGATCATGCACCACCCTTGGCGGTGAGTGCGACGGCAAGCGCATGACCTTCCTCGGTAAGTAGATTGGCCCAGCAAGTGGACCTGGCCAGCCGTTCGCCGACGGCGCGCGCGGTTTCGAGAGTGACCACGGGGATGCCGATGCGACTCACGACATCCTTGCCGAACAATTCGACCGCCAGTGCACCAGCCAGAATATTGGCCAGTTCGCCCAAGGCATCGACGGAGGCGGCCCGCGCTTCCCGCGTCTCGCTTTCTGTCCCAAGCAAGTTGGCCGCCAGCACGTCGCCCAGCTTCTCTTGTACGCACACGCACAGTTCCCAGGTCTCGTCGTGCGCGAGGGTGAGGCGAGCCACGAGCGGATTTTCATCCGCCGGCAACGGGGTCGTCGTGGTATCGGCAAAGACGAAGGCTGCGTCCGCGAGCAACCCAATCAACGTGCGTGAAAGTGATTCCGAATTCGGTGCGCTAGCCATGGCCAGCCTCCTCGCGTTCACGCAGGATCTCCCCAATGACCTGCTTGATCTGCTCGGGCCTGAAAGGCTTGCCAAGATAGGTGTGCACGCCCAGGCCCAACATTTCCTCCATGCGCTTCTCGCTCTTTTCCGACGAGATGATGATAACGGGCGTGACCTGCATGAAGTCCCGCTTGGCCATCTCTCGCACCATTTCGGCCCCGTTCATGACCGGCATGTTGATGTCCGCCAGCACGATGTCCACCCACGACTTACCCAGAAGATCCAGCGCCTCCTGGCCATTGCTCGCCTCGAGGATCTCGCTGACATCGAGTCCCGACATGATGACGGCCCTGCACACCATGCGCCGGGAAACCGGCGAATCGTCGACCACCAAAATGCGATAGCTCATGCGCTCGTGCCTTTCCTCTGCGAACGTCCGAATTGCGACAGCCCTTCGATCTCGGGCAAGGCGCGGCTGGCCACGTGTTCCAGGTCGATGTGGCGCAGGCCCAGCCGCGCGATGGCCGCATCGTCGACCTGCCGGTTCATTCCGCCCACGTCCGCTCCGAAGCCCATGGAATGCGACAGGCAATCCGCGGCGTGCACGAGATCCACGAGAATGTCGCCGCGGCCTTCGTTCACCACGTTTGGCGTGTGGTGAGACGCAATGACCTTCACGACCTCTTCCGGCAGATTCCAAACCGCGCCCAGATCGGCGCCGATCTGGGCATGGTCAGCGCCTAGCAGCTTCTGTTCGCACGCCATGAGCGACAGGCCGCCCGACGCCAACTCGGAATGCAACGCCTCGATGCGATCGGCGAGAAAGCTGCTGATCACCAGCTTGCCGATGTCGTGCAGAAGACCAGCGGTAAAGGTCAACGCCGGCGTGGCCAATTTGCGCTCCTTGGACAACCGTTCGGCGATCACAGCCACGGCCACCGAGTGGCACCAAAACACGTTGGCATCAATGCCATAGCCGGGCAACGTCTCGGGCACGACCGCGTCCACCGCGGCCATGGCACCCAATTCGAAAACGCGGCGCACGCCCAGCAACGTGATGGCCTCGCGAGCGCTGCCGATCCGGCGCGACAGTCCGAAATAGGCCGAGTTGGCCATTCGCAGAAGATTCGCAGTCAGCGCCATGTCGGGCTGGACCACAGCCTCGAACTCGCCTGGTCCGGCCTCGGGGTCATTGACCAATGACGACAGGCGCACCACCGTCGATGAGAAGGCGGGCAGTTTCTTGATTCCAGCGAGTATTTCGATGCGTTCAATCACAGCTCTGTCTCCTCGCCGACCGAATTGATCGTACAGCGGCCGGTGCCAACGAACAGCCGTGCCGTGCGCGACTTGGACCCGCCGACGTCTTCGGCTGCAATCATGACGCCAGCTTTCCAGAACATCTTGCGCAAGATGGTGTAGTTGCGCTGGCCGATTGCGAAATGTCCGTGGTCATCGTAAAGCGCGCCGCCCCCCGCCGCCTTGACGATGAGGTCGGTCTTCTTGCAGCCCATTTCGTACATCGTGTGAAAGAGCAGCGGGATCCCGGTGTCGGCGAACATGGCCGGGCGCTCCTTGGCCTTCTCGGGCGACGTCTCGCTCATAGGCAACATGTAATGGATCATGCCTCCTGCCTTGCGCACGGGATCGTAGACGATCACGGCGATGCACGAGCCTAAGGCATAGGTGACAATCACAGCGTCAGGATCCGTACTGGTCTTGAGATCCGCAATCTCGACCGTCACTAGAGTCATGGCGCGACCTCCGCTACCGCCTCGGATTGCAGAAAGACCGAAGGCCGGATCATACGCAGTCCGGTGCGCACGCCGGATAGCGCTTCGGCGTGACCGATCAACAAATAGCCACCCGGCCGCAACAAGCGCTCCATGCCCGAGATCACGCGCTGGCGCACCAGCTGATCGAAATAGATCATGACGTTGCGGCAAAAGATGATGTCGAAGGGACCGCGCATGGGATAGGGCGGAGTCACCAGGTTGAGTCGGCGAAAGGCAATCTTGGCCCGCAGCGCGGGTCGCACCGTGCGTTCGTCCTTGTCCGGTCCGCGTTCGAAGAACCGATTCAGTTCGCCCCGCGCAAGTCCAGTTAGTTTGGCGTCGGCAAAAGTTCCGACCTCGGCTTTGGCCAAGACTTTGGTGGAAATGTCGCTGGCGAGAATGCGCCAGTCCACGTCCGCGCCTTCCAGGGCATCGGCGATGGTAAATGCGATGGTGTAGGGCTCCTCACCGGTCGAGGAGGCCGCGGACCATACGCGCAGGCGGCGCATCCCTTCTCGCCGCCAATCACAAAGAACCGACCGCAAGAACTCGAAGTGGTCGGGCTCGCGGAAGAAGGACGTGTGGTTGGTCGAAATGACATCGAGGAACTGGACGATTTCTTCTCCGCTGGGATCTTTTTCGAGAAGTGCCAAATAGTCCTTTTCGTTCGCCACTCCCAACGCACGCATGCGCTTGCCCACCCGCGCCTCGACCAGCGCTTCCTTACTGTCGCCCAGCGTGATACCCGCCTTTTCGTAGGCGATAGAGCAGAAACGGCGGAAGGTCGAGGTTTCCATGGCCAGATATTTCACCACAAAGGCACAGAGGGCGCGGAGGGCGGAAAGGAAGGGGTTTCCGGATCTAGGCTCCGAACCCCTCCTTCCTCTCCAAACTCTTGAGTACTCCGTGCCTCAGTGGCTAAGATCTCCTAGCTAGAAGTCCTTGAACGTGGCTGCTTCATCATCGAGCGGAATGATGTCCTCGGGCTTGAGCGACGAGGCGCCGTTCTTGCCGTTCTTGCCGTTGCTGCCGTTCGAACGTTGTTGACCGCGCTGTGCGGGCGGCAGTCGCCTGTCCACCTTGGCAGCGGCCATGTGATGGCCGGCGCCGCTGGTCTGGCGGGCCAACTGGAACGCGCCGATCATGGCGGCCAGTTCTTCGGACTGGCTCGACAACTCGGCTGCGGCCGAGGACGATTCCTCGGAGTTGGCCGCGTTTTGTTGCGTGACCTTGTTCATTTCCGTGACCGCGCGGTTGACCTGGTCGATACCGCCCGATTGCTCTTTCGCCGAGGCCGAGATCTCGGCCACAATGTCGGTGACCTTGGTGACGCCGGTGACGATCTCGCCCAGCTTCGAGGACACTCCCTTGGCCGTGACTTCGCCCTCTTCGGCTTGCCGTACCGACTCTTTGATCAGCACCTCGGTCTTCATGGCCGCTTCCTTGGACCGCAAGGCCAGGCTGCGCACCTCTTCTGCGACGACCGCGAAACCGCGTCCCGCCTCGCCAGCGCGCGCCGCCTCGACAGCAGCGTTCAAGGCGAGCAGGTTGGTCTGGAAGGCGATTTCGTTGATGTCCTTGATGATCTGGGATGTCCCTTCGGCGGACGCCCGGATCTTGGTCATGGCCGTGCCCATTTGCTCCATCGCCGAGGCGCCCTCGGTGGCCGCGCCCTTGGCTGTTTGGGCCAAAGCATTGGCCTGTTGGGCGTTGTCAGCCGACCGCTTGGTCATGGCGCTCATGGATTCGAGGCTGGACGAGGTTTCTTCGAGAGCGCTGGCCTGTTGCGAAGCACCGTCGGCCACGCTCTGGCTGGACGAAGCGATCTGCCCAGACGCCGAGGACACCTGATCCACCGCGACCGCGACCCGCAAGAGCGCGTCGTGCAGAGCTTCACCCGTGGCATTGACCGATTCCTTGATCTTGGCGTGGTCGCCCTGGTAGACGCCCTTCACGCGAGCACGAAGATCGCGCTGGGACAGCTTCTCGAGTACCCCGGCTGCCTCGTTGATGGGTTCGAGCACGGCATCCAGGGTCTGATTGACACCTTGGACGATCTTGCGGAAATCGCCCGCGTGTTTCGTCGCATCGGCACGCGTGGTCAGTTTGCCTTCGACAGCGGCCTGAGACAGCATCACCGCGTCGGCGACCAGGATGTTCACCGCCTCGATACACTGATTGAGGTTGTTCTTGATGAGGTTGAAGTCGCCATTGTAGTTATCCGTGATCTTCGCCGGGATTTCGCCCTTCGAGATGCTGTCCACGTACTTGGCCGTCACGTTGAGCGGCCCGATGACCGCGTCCAGCGTGTCGTTCACGCCTTGCACGACCTTACGATAGTCGCCCTTGTGCTTCGAGGCATCGGCCCGCGTAGCCAGCTTTCCATCCACCGCCGCCTTGGACAACATGACCGCATCCGCAACCAGCATATTTACGGCGTCGATGCACTGGTTGAGATTGTTCTTGATGAGGTTGAAGTCGCCGTTGTACGTGTCCGTGATCTTCGCCGGGATTTCGCCCTTCGAGATGCTGTCCACATACTTCGCCGCCACATTGAGGGGCCCGATGACCGAGTCCAGAGTGTCGTTGACGCCCGCGACGACCTTGCGATAGTCGCCGTAGTGCTTGGAGGCGTCGGCCCGGGTGGCCAGCTTGCCTTCCACCGCCGCCTTGGCCAACAAAGCCGCGTCCGCGACCAGTGCGTTCACCGCATCGATGCACTGGTTGAGATTGTTCTTGATGGTGTTGAAGTCGCCATTGTAAGTGTCCGTGATCTTCGCGGGAATATCGCCCTTCGAGATTTGATCCACGTACCTCGCCGACACATTGAGCGGTCCAATGACCGAGTCCAGGGTATCGTTCACGCCCTGCACCACCTTGCGGTAGTCGCCGAAGTGCTTGGAGGCATCGGCACGTGTGGCCAGCTTGCCTTCCACCGCGGCCTTGGCCAGCATGGCCGCATCCGCCACCAGGGCGTTCACCGCATCGATGCACTGGTTGAGGTTGTTCTTGATGAGGTTGAAGTCACCATTGTAAGTGTCTGTGATCTTCGCGGGGATATTTCCCTTCGAGATACTGTCCACGTACTTTGCCGCCACGTTGAGCGGTCCAATGACCGAGTCGAGGCAATCGTTGACCCCTTGAACCACCTTGCGGAAATCGCCGAAGTGTTTGGAGGCGTCGGCGCGTGTGGCCAGCTTGCCTTCCACGGCGGCCTTCGAGAGCAGGCCGGCGTCCGCCACGAGCATGTTCACGGCATCGATGCACTGGTTGAGGTTGTCCTTGATGGCGTTGAAATCGCCATTGTAGTTGTCCGTGATCTTCGCAGGGATATTGCCCTTCGAGATGCTGTCCACGTACTTCGCTGCCACATTGAGCGGTCCAATGACCGCATCCAGTGTATCGTTCACGCCCTGCACGATCTTGCGGAAATCGCCTTGGTGCTTGGAAGCATCGGCCCGCGTGGCCAACTTGCCTTCCACTGCTGCTCGCGACAGCATGCCGGCGTCGGCAATGAGTGCCTTCAAATTGGTCCGCACTTGCTCGA
>Ga0265316_10003932_pt1 | contig 14889 bp, 8 predicted proteins | sample 4522metaG_FD_202092 | JGI IMG/M metagenome (GOLD analysis project Ga0265316, IMG submission 202092) | Rhizosphere microbial communities from Carex aquatilis grown in University of Washington, Seatle, WA, United States - 4-5-22 metaG | ecosystem: Host-associated > Plants > Roots > Rhizosphere >...
GGCTTGCGTCACGTCGGCGGTCGACGCGTTGACGGCGACCACCACCAGACGTCCGGTGACGGGGTCTGTGAACGCGCTCACCAGGACGTTCGCCGTCGGCGATTGCGTGGCCTCGACGCGCACGAAGCCAGGCCGCACGAAGCGGCTCCAGTTGCCGAGCACATACGCGCGCTTGGTCAGATTCACGCCGTCGGTCAGGGCCCCGTTCCCGGCGGGACCGCGCGGGTTCAACCACCAGTAGTGCCAGGCAGCGACGTTGCCGGTCACCAGGTCGACGTGGATCTTCGTCGCGACCTTCAGCGCGGAGCCCATCCCGGGATCGGTCACGGCACTCTCGTCGGAGTATTCCGTCTCCCAGACCGGCACGCCCGAGGCATCGACGGAAGGCAAGCGGTGGGCCGCGCCGCCGTACGAGTGCGTGGCCAGGGCGCGGACGTGGCCGACCGCGTTCGGGTCGGCCACAATCGCGCTCGCGAAGCGGTCGAACTTGTTCCAGTCGCTGGTCTCGGGCGCGATGACGGGGACCGTGAGACCGGCGCTGGCCAGCGACGGGATGAGCGACCCGCTGACGAACGCCGCGAGATCCGCGGGCTGCCAGTCGCAGGTCTCCCAGTCGGCCGCGAAGCCAGGCTCGTTCTGGGCCGACAGCGCCATGAGCGGAACGCCCGCGTCCGCCATCGTCTTCACGAAGGACGCCAGGCGATCGGCCCAGGCCCCGAGATAAGCAGGCAGGAGCTGCCCGCCCTGGTTCAGGCTGCCGTTGCTCTTCCAGGCCGCGGGCGGAGACCACGGGGCGGCCCAGACGGCGACGCCGCGCGCGACGGCTTGCTGCGCGGTCGCCAGCTCGTCCGTCGTGCCGTCGGGGGTGATCCGCACCCGCAGCAGCGTCAGCCCGAGGCCCAACGTGGTGAAGAACTGGTCGGCGTGCGCGTCGTCCATCGTCGGCGTCGTCCACGCGCTCGACGCACCAAAACCCTCGATCGTCTGCTGAGGAGACGACAGGTCGATGCTGGCCGCCGCGGCGGAAACGGGGGGATCCGTCGTCGGTAGCCGCGGCCCAGAGCTGCTCACACAGCCGAGCACGGCTCCGGCCGACAGCGCGGCGGCCGCCGCCAGGCCACCCAGGTCGTTCGCGCTTCCCCACTTCATGACGGGGCGACTATATCAGCCCGGTCCGGCCCGACCTTTGTCGAGCCTTCCTTCGAGCCTTCGCAGACGGCGCGTCAGTTTCCCTTGATGACGGTCCCGTGGCTGATGTTGTTTCCGACGTTGGGCAGCGTCTTCGGGGCCGTCCAGGTCTGGAATATGTCTTTGCTGTCGCTGTACATCTCATGCCCCGTCGAGCCGGCGTCACAGAAGAACCGCCAGGTCCCGTCCGCGAGCTGGATCAACGCGCCCGCTTCCTTGTGGGTCCCCCAGCCCGCCCAGTTGTTCTGTCCCACGAACGTCCAGGGACCGTCGAGGCTCGTGGACGTCGCGTGCTCGATGTAAGTGGCCATGTTCTTCGTGAACGCGTGGTACGTGTCGCCGATTGTGAGGATGAAGGTGTCGATGTAGCCGGGGCCAATCCCGATCCAGGTGGGTCCGCTGAACATGGTGAGGCTGTCGTTCATCGCCTTGTAGCGGTACGTCTTGCCGTCGACGTTGACGATCGCATAGATGCTGCCGTCCTTGTCCTTGAACCACTCGGGTGCCCAGGTGTTCTTCACGCCGGCGACGCCCGAGGGGACGGTCGTCACGGTCGTCCAGTCCTTCAGGTTGGCGCTCGACGCGATGGCGAAGCTGGACTCGGGTCCGCAGCACCCGGCGTCGGGGGGAGTGGTGAAGGCAATGTAGAACTTCCCGTCGGTGTGCTTCATGATGCTCGGATCCCGCAGGGTTCCGGTGGGGCCACCAAACTTCGTGTCGTAGAGCAGCGTAAAGTTCAGGGCGTCGTTGGACGTGTAGATGATGAGCGTGGTCTTTCCGACCTGGGCGTCGTTGAAGACCGAAAAGATGTACGGGTAGCTCGGTCCGCCGGTGTTGGGGCTTCCGCCCGTTCCCTTAGCGCCGCCCGTGCTGGATTGACCCGCGCTGCCCCCGGCTCCGTTGCCACCTGCCTGCGAGCCACCGGGTGCCCCCGCCGTTCCCCCCGAGCCGACTCGGCCGCCTGATCCAACCGGCTGGCCGCCGCCGCCAAGGGCTCCCCCCGATCCAGGGGCGATGGCGCCACCGGCGCCTGAGGCCGTGATGCCCCCCACACCAGTGGTGCCACCAGAGGGCGCGCCGCCGGAGGCTGTCGCGCCGCCCGAGGCGCCGGTGGCGCCCCCCGTCTGCGCGCCGAGCGCGCCGCCACTCCCAGGGCTCCCGCCGGTCGCGGCGCTGGTGCCGCCTGTCGAGACGCTGGTTCCCCCGGTCGAACCATTGGTGCCGCCCGTCGAGGTGGCGTCGCCAGCGCCGCCGCAGCCGGCAAGCACGCCCAGAACGATTCCGCCGGCGAGCGGCGAGGCGAGACGCCTCCAACCGGGCACGCGAGCAGCCTGCGCTAAGGCTCCAATGATCCCCAACCGATGAGAGAGCTTCATGTGGGTCATCCTATCGCAGGCCAGACTGGATATCGGGAGATGCAGCCACAAAGGTAGGCTGGGGTCGGACAACATCGTACCGCCATCTCCTGCGCGGACGGTGTTAGAGGTTTCCGGTCGACCGAACCTTCGAACCGAGCAACAATAAGAAATGCGGTTCGTAGCTGGCTGGGGCCGTTCTGACCTGTTCTCCGCGGCGGTTGCTACTGCCCGAGCAACCCGCATCATTCGCATCCCCGGCGATGCACTCGGCATTCTTTTGCGGCAACCTGCAGCTCTCACCGGTTCCGGAGGCCTCTGACATGAAGAGATTTCCATCCGTTCTTCAACTGACGGTCGGACTGATCGCGGTGCCGCTGTCAATCGGATGCACGGGAAACGTGGGCGACCCGGGCATCGTTCCGCCAGGGAGTGGGGCGGGTACGGGGGCCACGAACGGGGGCTCGGCGTCGGGCGGATCGTCGTCGAATGGCAGCGGGAGCGGATCGGGAAACGTGGGCGCGACGGGCAGCGGCGGCAAGGGAGCGGGGGCGGGAGCGGGATCGGGCGGCCTCAACTCGTCAACTGGGACCGGAGGCGGGAGCTCGACAGCGACGGGTGGTATCACTGGCAGCACGGCGGGGACCGGCGGCAACACGGTCGTGGCGGATCCGAACGCGGCGGGCGTCAAGCCGGCCCGGCTCCTCTCCGCCCGCGAGTACGTGAACACGGTCCGCGATCTTCTGGGCGACACCACCATGCAAGTGTCGGCGCTGCCTCAGCCTGACGAGGATCCCGATGTGGTGCCGTCGTTCGCTTTCCATGAGCCTCACGCCATCGCCACGCTGGATGCGAACCTGCTGAAGACGGCGGCCGAGACCTTGGCCCGGAGCGCGGTCTCGCACCTGACGACGCTCTTGCCGTGCGCCGCGCCCCCAGCCACTTCGGCCGAGGCCTCTTGTCTCAGCACCTTCATGACGACGTTCATGCCCAAGGTCTACCGTCGGCCGCTCACCACGACCGAGACTGCCCATTTCATGACGCTCTATCAAACGGGCCGGTCGACGCTCGCGCTCGGCTTCAACGACACCATCGGCGTGCTCCTCGAAGCGGCGCTGCAATCGCCCGGATTCCTGTACCACTGGGAGCTCGACCCCGGGTCGGCGATCAAGAGCGGCGCGGTCGTGCAGCTGGGTAACTACGAGCTGGCGAACCGGCTGTCGTACTTCCTCTGGGGGTCGATGCCCGACCCTACTTTGATGAGCGCAGCGGCCATGGGCCAGTTGCTCGACCCTGCGAACGTGGAGACCCAGGTGCGGCGGATGCTGAGCGACGCCAAGGCGTCAGACACGTTCGTCGACTTCTTCACCGATTGGCTCGATATCAACAACCTCGCGTCGGCTCCCAAGGACGCGAATGTTTACCCCATGTACAACGACGCGCTCGTCACCGCGATGACCAGCGAGGTGACGAGCCTCGTCACTGGGATCATGACGGGCTCGGGAACGCGCCTGTTCAGCGACCTGATTACAGGATCGAACTCGTACGCGAACCAGGCGCTGGCGACTCTCTATGGCGTGACCGGTGTGACGGGGACCGCCCTGAAGCCGGTGACGCTGAATCCGGCGCAGCGGAAGGGATTGCTGACGACGGCGGGGTGGCTGGCGACGACCGGAGATGCAGCGGAATCGAACCCGCCCCGACGGGGCAAGGCGATCTACACGAAGTTCCTGTGCGGACTCATGCCGCCGCCCCCCGCGGCCGTGCCGCCGCCCGCCGACCCGTCCACGGGAGGCACGTTGCGACAGCGCATGGAGACCCACGACAAGAACGACTGCGCCAAGGGTTGTCACGGCATCATCGAGCCGTTTGGGTTCGCCTTCGAGGAATACGGCGGCATCGGCGAGTACCGCACCACGGACAACAATTCGCCGGTCGACTCGACGGGCTCGCTGGTCCTCGACGGCCAGACGCGCACCTATTCGAACGCGCCGGACCTGGTCACCTTGCTGGCCAGCAGCAATCAGGTTCAGCAGTGCTTCACCACGCAGTGGCTGAGATATTCGCTCGGGCGCGGCGAGACGGACGCCGATCAGGCGTCGATCAATGCCGCCATGAGCAAGTTCATGGCCGCGAACGGCGACGTCCGCGAGCTCATCGTCGGTTTGACAACCTCGAGGACCTTCCGCTATCGCACCCCGGCTCCGGGGGAGGTGCTGCAATGAGATCCGAACGGTATTCGCGACGCGCGTTGCTCAAGGGATTGGGAGTGGGCATGGGGATGTTGCCCCTGCTCAATAGCGAGCGAATTCGCGCCCAGAGCGGTGGGGTGGCCAAGCGGCTCATCGCCATCGCCTGGACGAACGGCGTGGCCACCACCAGCTTCTATCCGCCCGCAGGGGCCCTCACCGCGGCCCTCCCCGCCTCGTTGGCCCCCCTCGAGATGTGGAAGTCGAAGATGTTGCTCATCAGCGGCAAAAGCCAGGGCGGCATCGACTCGCAGGTCATGGTCGACGGCAACAACCGCTTCGGCGGCCACTCGAACTACCCTTCGTTGTTGACGGGGACGGCGAAGGGCACGCAGGCGTCCATCGACACGCTCTACGCCAATCAGCTCGCCATGAACGGGTTTCCGAAGGCGCAGCTCAACGTGGGTTGCCGCCCGAGTGGCCGGGGAATCAGCTGGAGCGCGGGCAGTCACACCAACACGCCGGAGACCGATCCCTATCGTCTCTTCACCACGCTCTTCAGCGGCGTCAGCATGACGCCGGCTCAGATGGACACGCTGATGGTGCGCCGCAAGAGCGTGCTCGACTTCTGCGTGACGGAGCTGACGGCCTTCCAGAATCGAATCGGTACGGACGACAAGAGTCGCGTTCAGGCGCACCTCGATTCGATCCGAACAATCGAGAGTCAGCTTTCCGCGACGGGCTCGAGCCCGAGCGCCGGATGTTCGCCTCCCGCCAACACGCCCGCGGGGCTGAACTTCAAGACGGTCACGAACTACCCGGACCACGTCAGGCTGATGATGAACCTGGTCGCCGCGGCCGTGAAGTGTGACGTGGCCCGCTCCATCACGATGGAGCTCATCGACGACGGCGGCGGCAACAGCTTGACGTTTCCCTGGATCAACATCCCGAGCCCGGATTATCACGCGATCGCGCACAAGGGCGCGGGTGACTACACGGACAAGACCCCGATCGATGCCTGGTGGTTCTCGCAGGTCGCCAACCTGGTTGGCCAGCTCGCCGCCAACCCGGAGGGCGGCTCGACCACCCTCGACAACACGGTGGTGTTGACCGTCAACGACATGAACGAGGGCTCGAACCACGACGTCACTCGGCTGCCGTACATGATTGTCGGCAGCGGGGGCGGTTTCTTCAAACAGGGAACCTGCGTTCAGCTCGCCAAGAACGCCCCGAATAACCAGGTGCTCACCAGCGTGTGTCACGCGCTGGGGATGACCAACGCCAGCGTTGGCGACACCTATACGGGCGATCTCGATTCGATGTTGAAGGCCTGATCCGGAGGCATCGGTGACGGTGCCTCGCGCACGCTGGGTGCTCGCGGGCGCGGGTCTGGCGCTGGTGGGGATCGGCTGTGGCAAGGGTGCCGGGGCGACGCCAGGGTTCCCCACGAGCGTGACAGTGGCAGAGGCCGCGGGGCGCCTTGCGGCGGGGGCCAGCCACACCTGCGTGGCGGGGGGAGACGGTCGAGTCGCATGCTGGGGCTCGAACGCCGACGGCCAGCTTGGTGACGGTAACGAGATGGACGGCGCCTCGCCGGCCGTCATCTCGTCGCTAGAGGGGGTGAGCGCCGTCGCCGCGGGCAGCTATCACTCGTGCGCCCTGACGACGACCGGCCGGGTGGTCTGCTGGGGCTGGAACGTGGGTGGCCAGATCGGCGACGGGTCGACCATGAATCGCCTCGCCCCCTATGAGCTTCCGGGGCTGGACGCGATTCTGGGGATCGCCACCGGCGGCTATCACAGCTGCGCCGTGGTGGCGGATGGTTCGGCGCGCTGCTGGGGACAGAATGACAACGGCCAGCTTGGGGACGGATCCGAATTGAACCGGGGCGCGCCCGTCGGCGTGTTCTCGCTGCCGCCATCCGTGGCAGTGGCGGCGTCGGGGCGGCACACCTGCGCGCGCGTCGATGACGGAACCGTCCAATGCTGGGGCGGCAACGACCACGGGGAGCTCGGCGACGGAACGATGGACCCGCACGAGTTCCCAGCACCGGTGAACGACCTCGTCGACGCGGTCGCGCTCGCGACCGGCTTCAACCACGTGTGCGCGCTGCGGGCCGGGGGTCAGGTCGTGTGCTGGGGCTCCAACGTCTATGGCCAACTCGGGGATGGCACCAACACCGATCGCGCGGCGCCTGGCGCGGTGCTCGGGCTGCCGAACGGTGCTGTCGCGGTCGCCGTGGCCGCTGGCTACAACCACTCATGCGCGGCGCTCGACGACGGCAGCGCGTACTGCTGGGGCTGGAACGCGGCAGGCCAGCTCGGCGACGGCACCAAGATCGATCGGGTGTCGCCTGTCCTCGTGGCCGGACTGGCGAAGGTCGTGTCCATGGCGGGCGGCGGCTTCCACACCTGCGCCGGGCTCAGCGCTGGCTCGGTTGCATGCTGGGGCGACAACGATGCGGGCCAGCTCGGCGACGGCACCCTGACCAGCCGCGGGATACCCCAGGTCGTGCCTGGCGTCCATCTCTGAGGCTCCTCTAGGGCAGCGCGACAGGGCAGACGGTCGCCAGGACGTCCGGGCAAACGCCCCACGTGGTGGCGTCGCCGTTGCCCTGCGGCGCGGTCGTCAACGCCCCGGCGAAGTCGCTGCCCGCGATGATGGTGCCCGCGTTCCATCTGACTCCGTAGGCCGACACGTGCAGCAGGCTGGCCCCGCTCGCCGCCGTGGCCGCGGTCGGGATCGCCAAGCCGAGGCTCGTCGCGGTGCCGGCGTAACCGGCCAGCGTGTTCGGCGACGCGGCGGCCGTGCAGCGCATGGGCAGGCTCACGCCGACGATGGTCCCATCGCTGCCGATGTCCCAGTCACCGCCCGGCGACGTCCCGACGGCCGAGGTGCTGATCCGCTGCGGCACGCCGAACGCAAGCTGGGCGCGCCCGTTGCAGGCGAGAACGTTCCCGAGAAAGCTAGACATTCGGATGCGTGTACACACCGCGTGCTCCGTGGAGACCTCCTGCGGATCCTCGCAGCCCAGATCGCTCACCTCGAGGGGACGCGCCTGGGCCTCGTCCGTGGCCGTCGGGTTGCTCGCCGCGAAGTAGATGCCGCCCGCGACGGGCTCGATGCCCGTCGGCGGCACCACGACCAGGTTGCCCGTCACGACGTTACCTTGCAGGCTGACGTCGGTGACGTCGTCGTCGAGTAGAGCAGGGTCGTGGTCACGGGCCTCGGTCACGTAGATGCCGACGCCGGTGTTGTTTTGAACGCGGGTGTCCTTGATGAACGCCGACACCTTTCCGCCCACGTTCGTGCGTCCGCCGAAGATGCCGACGGGGATCGGGCGCTCGGACGTCGCCTCCCCGAGGCGCTGGCCCACGATCGGGCCGGGCGCCGCGCCGGGGCGGCGCCCGCCGCCATCGATGTCGAAGCCCGTGCCGAGCCCGCAGACGCGGACACCCCCGGAGGCGTTGATCCGGTTCACCAGGGTGTCGTCGCCCCCCGACAGGGTGATGCCGCAGCCGGTGTTGCCGCTGACGGCGCTGCCGATGATGTCCACGGGGAAACCCGCGCCGCGCGCGCCGAGCGCGCTTCTCTGAATGTCGATTCCGCCCGTGCCGTCGGGAAACGAGGGCAGGGCGCTGCCGGCGAGCGGCGTCCCGTTCCCGATCACCTGAACGCGCTCGAGAACCACGGGGACGACGTCGCGAATCAACACGCCCGATCTTCCGTTGCCGGCGAACGAGGCTCCCGTGATGCTCACGCGGGCCGCGGCGTCGTTCGGATCGGTTCCCGACAACGCGAGCGACGAGAAGATCTGGAGCCCATCGCGCAAGTTCGCGCCGACGACGATGTCATCGCCCGACGCGACGACGTGCCCATTGTTGACGACGATACCGTCAACGTAGTGGGTCACGTGAGTGTGGTCCGCGATGGTCAAGTGGGGCAACAGGGCGTCCGCCGCAGGCGCCGCGGGATCGATGACCTCGTGTTCGTCCCCGAGACCGACCTCTATGCCGGCCGCCGCCGCCGCGGTGCCGAGCGGTGAAATCACGTCGAGCACGGTGGGAGCTTCACGCGTCCCCGTCAATGTGACATCGCCCGCGAGCGTGGCCGTGCCCGGGCTCTGTCGGACGCTGACGCCATACCAGCCGTCGGCGGCGCTGATGTGGGCGCCGTCAACGCTGGTCCAGCCGCCCATCGCCAAGATCCCGATTCCCCCGCTGCTGGTCCCCGCGGCGCTGATGCTGCCCCGCCTGATCGTCACGCCCTCCGCCCCGGGCCCACGCGTCCGATCGATGCGATAGCCGAAGAAACCCAGCGGGCCCCCCGTGATGTCGAGGCCGGTCACGGTCGCCGTGCCGTTGAAGACGTGCACGCCCACGCCGACCGAGCCGACGTTCACCTCGTGCGGCGTGAACGCATCGGGGCCATCCAGGCCTGGCTCGTTGGTCACCGTCAGGGCGTTGCCCGCGTCGGCGTTGGCGGGGCCCGCGACACCCGCGACGCCGTTGTCGGCTCCCCCTGTTCCAAGCTCGATGCCGACCTGTCCCGTGCCGCCCCTGACGCTGACGTTCAGGTGCCGGGCGACGAGGCTGGCGGTGGTGCCGGCGACCGGATCGGTGGCGTGGTCGATGACCAGCCCCCGGGCGGTGCTGGCGCCGCCCACGATCGACAGGAAGTCTGCCGTCCACGCCGCCTGGCCCTGAATCAACAACGCCGTCTGTCCGTGTGCCCCGCCGGCCGGCGCGCGTGCGCCGGCGAGGATCAGGACCTGGTCGAGGTACGCGCTGACAGGCGCGACGGCCGGTCGGCCGGACCACCCCCCGGTGATGGGACTGACGATCACCGCGACCACATTCGTGCCGGCGTTGACCCCGGTGGGTTCGGTCCCGCTGGCGTCGATCGTGTAGCCTTCGAGGGACACGCCGTCACCGAGGCGGAGCGCGTAGCCCTTGCCGCTCGTCGCGTCGACATCGATGACGTAGTGATCGGGGTTGAAGCTCCCCGCGTCGCTCGTGTAGAGGTGAACGCCGGCCGGGATCTCGAGCGGGAAGCTCTCGCAGGAGTTGGCGGCGTTGCAGTTCGCGTACCCCGGCGAGCCCCGCAACGTCTTGAAGTGCACGTTGCTCGACGATTCGTGGGTGGCGATGACCTCCTTGACGCCGCGTTGGGCCAGCGCGGTGGTCAGTGTCCGATACCGACAGGCCCCCGGGAATTGAGCGCCCGTCGGTTGGCCGGTCATGAACGTGGCCATCGCCGGCTCGGGATCCACGAAGTATTGATCCGCGACGGAGGGTGGCTTGCACACGCAGGCGGGACGCGAGGTGACAGGGTCGTTGCCGCCCGTCAGTTGCTGGGTCTGGCATGCCACCTGGAGCTGCCAGGTCGTGCAGTCCGCCACCGCCATGCAGATCAGCACGGCTTCATCCAGGGCCGAGCCCACGCGGGCGCCCGCGGCGGCCTGCGAGGGGGAACAGCCGGTGCCGAGGAGCTTGGTGGTTTGTCCGGTCTGATCACCGACAGCCGGCGGACAGCCGCAGGCAGCGCCGGTCGGGACGAGCAGCGCCGGGTCCGGGATGTCGCAGACCAGGGTGCCGGCGCAGGCCACCGCAGCGGCGACGGTGAAACACCCGTCAGCGCCCTGAAGGCAAGTTGCATGCGTCGCCGCCCCGGCGGTGGGGCAGAAGTCGCCTCCGGCAGGCGGCCAGCCGCAGCGCGGGTCGTCGTGGCACGCGCAGGTGCCGTTCTCGGGCACGCAGGTTTGATTGGCGCTGCAAAGGGCGGGCTGGCCGGTCGTCGTTCCCCAGAACGCGCAGCCGCGAGCGTCGACCTTGCAGGACTGGGGCGCCCCGTGAGGACCACACCGAGAGTCGCCAGCCACGCACGGCGCCACCTTCTCGCAGGGGCTCGGGCTGCGGCCGGCGTTCCCGCCGCCACCGTCGCCGCCCCCACCTGGGCTCGCCGCTCCAGCGCCACCGCCACCGCCCGCGGAGGCCGGGGCTCCGGCGGCACCACCCGCTCCGTCGCCGGCGGTACCACCCCCGATTGCTGAAATGCCCCCAGGACCGTCGGCGCCCGCGCTTCCCCCGTTCCCGGCGGAGGCGCCAGCCTTCTCGTTTCCGCACCCCACCGCCCCCCAAGCAACGCAGATCAACAATGACCACGACCGGAAGGGAAGTCTCGCCAAAGATAGCCTCGCGGCCGCCCAGAGGGCGGTAAACCTTCAAGTATTGGGGGCGGAAGGGCGGTGGTCAACGAAAGTTGACCGCCGGGTGCGCTCGCCGCGGCGGTGGACCGCGCGACCCAGCTCCCCTGCGCTGGCCGGCGCTTCAGAGCCCCTGGAGCAACTGGCGCACTTCCTCCTGGGCTGGCTTGCCCCTCGGCGTGTAGCCGACGCTCTCGGCTCCGCCCCAGCCGTACCAATTCCAGACGTAAGCCCCCTCGAGCCGCGAATCGCCTGACCAGACGCGCCGGAACGCAGCGAACGCGCGTCGCTGTTCGTCGCCATCGGGAGCGCCGCCGGGACTCTCGTCCCAGGGGGCGATGGTGCAGCCCGCACGCGATCGGTAGCCGATCTCCGTGAGCACCAGCGGTCGGGAATGTCCCGCGTGCCACGACAGGAGCTCGCGCTTGTGTTTGCGCCAGGCGGCCTCGAGAGCCGCGTCGGTCGCGGGCTCCTTGGCGCTGTCGCGGAGACGGAAGTACGCCACGACGCCCTCCTCGTCCACGAGATCGAAGAGCCGGGCGTCACGATAGTGATCCCAGTTCGCGGAGTACACCAACCTCCCGGAGAACATCGCGCGCATCCGTTCGACGAGCGGCCGCCAGCGCGACAGGTCGTCGTCCAGCGATGACAGCTCGCTTCCGACGACCAGCCGGGTCGCGCCCGTCTGTGCGGCGATGGCGGCGAGGTCGCCGAGCACGCCGCCGTAGCTGCGGAACCACGCGTCGCGGTTCGTCGGCGCCAGCGTGCCGCGCCACTCTCCCTCGGCGGGCCGCAGCAGGCGCACGATCGGGAACAGGGTGACCTCGAGATGCTCGCGGGTCGCGGCCCGAATCGTGTCGGCGACCAGCCCGAGCGTCGGCGAAAATCGCGTATGCAGCGCCAGCTCCGTCGAGCTCGCGTCGGTCTGATAGATGGGTATAACGAGCGAGACGTGGGTCGCGCCGAGCGCGGCGATCTCGCGGAGCAGCGGGACGTACGAAAATTCGACGTCCTCGGCGAAGAGGCCGAGGGCGACCCCGCGTTGCTTCGCGACCAGGGCGTCATCCCCGGGTGCCCCGCCGTCGGGGCCAGGGCTCGACAGGGGCTCCCGGCGATCGGGCCGGGGCGCGGTCCGAGACGCCGGCAGCGCGTGGCTGACCGGCGTCGACGCCCGTCCCGACGCGCAGATGCCGGCGATGACGCCGAGCACGGCGACGCCAGGCACAGCGGCGGCCGCTATTCCGTGAAGCCGCACGCGCGCCCCGCGTTCTGCTTCGCCAGCTCCTCGACGAGGGGTTGATAGAACGCCATCATCGCGCGCGGCGAGATCTCCTCGCCGGTGGCATCCTTGATCACGGCGCGCCAGTCACGGGTGGCGCCGAGCGACAGGATTCCGCGAAGGAAGTCGCCGACGGCCTTCTGGCCCGCGTAGTTGCACGCGCGCACGTCCTGCTTGAGGATCTTGCCGCAGATGTGGTCGTGCAGCTGGAACTTGATGAGGCTGGCGAGCGTGTAATCGTAGTACTGCGCCGGGTCGTCGTTGATGTGCGTCTTCGTGCACGCGTCGCACAGCTCTTCGGGACGGGCATTCGGCGGGACTATGCCCTGATAGCGCGCGGCGTACTGCCACCATCGGCCCTGCCAATCCGACGGCGGCAGCTCGTCCTCGTAGAGGTCGCGCTCGAAGTGGCTCATGGTCCCCGCCGAGAACGGAATGAACACGATCGAGTCGAGCGCGGACTGCAGCAGCCAGCCCATCGGATCGGGCGTGACGGTCGCGGGAAGCACTCCGATCTGGTGCAGGTAGGGCGTCTCCTCGCTGGCGAGGCGAGCCAGCTCGCCCACCGCCTCGTGAAACGCGCGGTTCGCTCCCTCGCGCAGGAGAGGTGGAACCTCGGGGCGGCTGTAGGCGAGGAAGTAGTAGATGTGCCCGAGCTCATGGTGCGCGGTGCCGAACCATTGCTCGTCGGACTGCACGCTCATCAACGACCGCACGTCTTGATCGTGATCGATGTGCCACGCCGAGGCGTGGGCGTTCTTCTTGCGCGCGGCCGTCGCGGCCACGGGATACAGATCCGAATTCTTCCAGAACGACTCGGACAACGGGGGGAACCCGAGCGACGTGTAGAAGGTCTCCGCGCTCTTGACGATGGTCTCGGGCTTCGCGCCCTTGAAGTACGCGTCGAGGCTCACGTCCTCGACGAGCCCCGGCCAGCGCTGGCCCCAGCGGTTGCCGAGCCAGTGGGCGGGAATGGCCTTCGGCACGGGCCGCGCGAAGCGCTTGGCCAGCGTGTTCTTCGCGAAGCAGTGCAAGGACTCGTAGAGCGGCCGCGTGGTCTCGAGCGTCGTGTCGAGCAGCGCCATCATCTCCTTGACAGTCATTCCGTAGTCGGCAACCTGCAGACCGAAGAACGACGAATAGCCCATCTCGCGGGCGACTTGATTGCGCAGCTTCTGCAGCTCGACCAGACCGGGTTTGAGCGGGCGTCCAATCTCCTTGGAGGCGTTCCACACGTGCAGCCGCTCGCCGAGGTCGCGCGACTTCAACAGGGTCGCATCGATGTCGTTCGCGCTCACCGGCCGCAAGCAACCGCCACCGGGCCTGGCCTGCACGCAGAACGTGAAGCCGTCCTGGACAGCCGCCTGGTGCGCCTCCGCGTCGACCCGGTGGGCGACGATCTCGGGAATGGTGCCGGGGGCCTCGGCCGCGGCGAGCAGCAAGCGTCGAAGCTGGCGCGCGGTGACGGGATCCAGCTCCTTTTCATGGCGAAGGAGCGCCTTGCTGCGCTCGATGATGGTCTTCGCGCCGGACAGCGCAGCCAGCGTCTTGTCCGCGCCGGCGCGCGCGCCGGTGTGTTCGGGGGTGACGTCCGTGGCGGCGGTCCACTCGACTTGCCCGGCGACCGTCTCGGCCGGCAGGATGAGGGGGACGACCGCTTCGAGAAAGGCGCGTGCCTCCTTCTCGGCGGCGGAGACACGTCGGGTGGCGGCGCGCGGGCCGGCGGCGCGCGCTGGCCTGGCCGACGCGCCATCGGTCGTCGTGGGCGCCTGGTTCTTGCCGGATGCGTCGGATGCGCCGCCGGCTCCCGTCGGCGCGACGGTCGCGGCCGCGGACGGCGCCGCTGGGGCGGCCATCGTGTCAGTCGTACCGGCGCCCACGGCGACAGCAACGCTCGCCACCTGGAGAAGCCTCGCGGAGCGGAGGAGTTCGCGCATCCGGAGAAAGTATCCGAATTTTCGCGCCAAGACACGCGCCCTGAAACGGCCGGCGGCCTCGAATGGCGGAGGATGCGATGTGACGCGGGCAGTGGACGCCTCGCCCCCGGCCGTGCTAACCGGACGGTCCCACCATGAACTGCACCCTGTCCCTCGATTTCAAGGCCACTCGTTCTCGCTTGTGGCGAAACGCCCTCATCCTCATGCTGGCGGTCGGCGGCGGGTTCCTCGGGTGCAAGCAATCGCGCGGGGAGCGTTGCCAGCAGTCATCGGACTGTGGCGATGGTTTGACCTGCCTCGGATCCTGCACGAACACCGAAACCTCCTGCACCTGTCAGCCCGTCAACGGCGTTGGTACTGGTGGGACAACGGTCCCGCCCGGCTCGGGCGGTACGGGAGGCGGCGGCACAGGCGGCGAGGCTCAGGGTGGAACCGCGGGAATGGCCGGAACGGCGGGCGCGGGAGGCGCCGGGGGCGGAGCGGGGAGCGCTGGCGACGCGGGAGGTACGGCCGGCGGAAATGCCGGCGCGGGGGGAGTCGGGGGTGTGGCCGGAGCCGCGGGCGCGCCGGGCCAAGGCGGCGTGGCTGGCTCCGCTGGCGGTGCCGGCGGGGCGTGACCCGCCACCGATCGACGACGGCTGCCAGGTGCAGCGCCCCGGAAGCTCGGGACCACATCCAAAGTAAAGTATCCAAGTTACGCGCGAATCGGGTCCTGCTTCAGCATCTGGCACCGTGG
>Ga0265316_10003939_pt1 | contig 14876 bp, 9 predicted proteins | sample 4522metaG_FD_202092 | JGI IMG/M metagenome (GOLD analysis project Ga0265316, IMG submission 202092) | Rhizosphere microbial communities from Carex aquatilis grown in University of Washington, Seatle, WA, United States - 4-5-22 metaG | ecosystem: Host-associated > Plants > Roots > Rhizosphere >...
GTGCATGGCGCGCTCGACCTTCTTGCCGGCGCCGGGAGAGTATTTGCGGGCCATTGGTCCTTCTCCTTGTTTATTGGCTCAGCGGTCAAACTGCCGCGGCAGCATTTCGTTCCCGATGAAGGTTCCGTCGGAACGCGTTCGGGCTTGCCGAGTTAATGGGCCGACAGGCAAAGCCGAGCGGGGCTTTTGAACCTTGGAGCTACGAAGATGCGTAAGTACCTCGTCATTGCAGGCTTGGCCTGCTCATTGGCGGCGAGCTATGCGCTGCCGTCGTTGGCCGACTCAGCGGTCGGCAACAGCACGACCAATCCGCCATCCAACCCGTCAACGGCCGCCCTTACGCTCGACCAGATCGACGCCAACAAGCCATTCGGCGACATGAGCGTCGACCAGACGAAGAGCCCGGCGGACGTTTATGCCGGGCTGTCGGTGGACCAGCGCGTGAACCTCCAGGCCCGCTGCGACCTGATCGCCAAGAATCCGCAGCAGTTTGGAACCGTGCCGACCTGGTGCATCACGTATCTCGACTGGCAGCGGAACAACCATCCCAACAACGACTAGGCGTTGCGCTTAGGGAGGAAACGGCCGGAGATCGCTCCGGCCGTTTTCGCTTGGAGCGAAGACGGACACGGCGCTCAGCAGTGCGCCGCGCCTGCCTGTTCCCCGATCAGCTCCGGCCGCCGATGGCCTGGCGGCGCACACGGCGCTCGATGATGGTCTGCAGCACCACCGAAACTACAATCACCAGCCCGAAGCACAGCTGCGTGTAGAAGGCGTTGATGCCGGCCGAGACGATACCGGCGTTGATGGCGCCGATGATGTAGGAGGCGACCAGCGTGCCCACGATCGAGCCCGTGCCGCCGAAGACGGAGGTGCCGCCGAGGAAGACCGAGGCGATGGAGTTGAGCAGGAAGCCATCGCCGGTGGTCGGCCAGAAATAGTATCCGACGAACGACGTCATCAGGCCCGCGAACACGGCAACGACGCCGACCAGCATGAACGCCAGGGTCTTTACGCGCACCGCATTGACGCCCATCAGGCGGGCGCTGGTCGGGTTATCGCCGACCAGGAAGACGTGGGCGCCGAAGCGCGTGCGGTTGAGCACGATCCACAGGATGACCGCGACGAGCACCGTCCACAGGGTCTCCACCGGAACGCCAAACGGATGGGACGTGAAGACCGCCGCCAGTACCGGATATTTGTCAGGGGTGAGCGGCACGCCGGTGCCGTTCATCAGAACCAGTTCGACGCCGCGGTAGAGAAACTGCGTGCCTATGGTGATGACCAGCGATGGAATGTTCAATCGCGCGACCAGCGCGCCGTTGATCCAGCCGCACAGCGCGCCGGTAGCCAGGCCGGCGAGAAGCGCGATCCATTGCGGCCACTCGGCCTTGACCAGCAGGCAGAAGACCGCCGTGCCCAACGCCATGACCGACGGAAACGAGAGGTCAATCTCGCCGGTGATGACGACGAAGGTGAGCGCCAGCGCGATCAGCGCGAAGAGCGGCGTCGTCTCGGCGAAGGCCTTGTAGATGTCGATGTCGAGAAACACGCGCGGCGCCAGCGCGACGAAGGCCAGCCACATGGCGATGCCGACGCCCATGATGCCGAGCTGCGAGCCGTAGCGGCGCAGGAACGACGGCGGGGCGACGCGATTGCCAACCGGACGGGCGCCGAGAGTCTCAGTGGTCATGATGCGGCCTGCTCCTCCATCGAGCCGGAACGCGCGACGCGGTAGAGGCGCGCGATGAGCTCGTCCATCGAGATCTCGCTCTTGTTGAAGACGCCGGCGACCTTGCCGCGATCGAGCACATAAAGACGGTCGACCACCGGATAGACGTGGAAGATGTTGTGGTCGATGAAGATCGCCGATTTGCCGGCCTTCTTGATGCCCTCGATGAAGTCGAGCGTCTTCTTGGTCTCGCTCAGCGACAGGCCCATGGTCGGCTCGTCGAGCACGACCAGCTCGGCGTCGAAATAGAGGGCGCGGGTAATGGCGACACCCTGCTTCTCGCCGCCCGACATGGTCATCACGACGTTGTCGGGATGCACCGCCGCCGAGGTGAATCCCATGTGCTCGCTCATCAGGCGCGCGGACTCTTCCCGCATCCGCTTGACGTCGAGCAGGCCCCACTTGGTGTGCGGCTCGCGCCCCATGAACATGTTGCGCCAGATCGGCTGTTTCTCGGAGAGCGCGCGTTCCTGGTACACGGTCTCGATGCCGAGCTGGCGGGCCCGCGCCACCGACCAATCGTGGATGCGCTCGCCGTGGAAATAGATCTCGCCGCCGGGATCGGGGCGGTAATAGCCCATAATCGTCTTGACCATGGTCGACTTGCCGGCGCCGTTGTCGCCAAGCAGCCCGACAATCTCGCCGGGATAGACCTTGAAGTCGACACCGGCGAGCGAGCGGACTTCGCCGAAAGTTTTCGAAACGCCCTTCAGTTCAATGACCGGAACCCGGTCGGCTCCCCTTGCGTCCGCCATTTCTTGTTCTTGTCCCGTAAGAATTGGGCGGGGCCCGTGAAAGCCCCGCCCATCGATTATCACCCGTCCGCTGCGACTTAGCGAATCTCCTGAGCCGCCAGCGGAGCCACCGCGGCGACGTTGGTCTTGTCGACGAACGCTCCGGCGGTGTTGATGCTGAGACCGGAGAAGCCGTACTTCTTGGTCAGGCAGATGTTGAGGATCGGGATGTAGCCCTGCAGGAACGGCTGCTGGTCGATGACCAGATTCTGGTAGCCGTCCTGGATCGACTGGGCCGTGTTCGGCGACATGTCGAAGCCGGCGAAGTAGACCTGGCCGGGCTGCAGCGACGCCGCCTTGGCGTAGACGCCGACGTTCGAGGTCAGGCCGCCGTGATCGGTGACCACGATCTTGATGTCCGGGTTGGCCTTCATCACGCCGACGAAGGTCGCCGTGCCGGCGTTCGGATCGGCGTTGGTCGCCGAGTCGATCTCCTGGTAGATGACGCTGGCGCCGACCTTGGTGAAGGCGTCGATGACGCCGACCGTGCGCTGGCCGCGGTCGCCGCCCTGGCCCTTCAGGCCCCAGACGAAGACCTTGTCGCCGCTCTTGAGGCCGGCGCGCTTGGCCGCCTCGGAGCCGAGCGCGAAGCCGGCGTCGTAGTTCGGCGCGCCGACGTAGCCGAAGCCCTGCGGAGCGTACTTCGCCTGCGCCGTCGGCAGCGAAGTGTTCAGGCTCGTGAAGATGGTGCCCTGCTGGTAGGCCTGATCGACAAGCGGATCGGTGGCGTCGTCGCCGCCGAAGCCGTAGGTCGCGATACCGTCGACCTTGGTGGCCAGCGCCTGCTTGATCTGGGTCAGCATCATATTCGGATCCCAGTTCGAGAAGTAGTAGGTGACGGTGGGACCGAGATCGAGCTCTGCCTGCTTGAAGCCGTTATAGACGTTATTGGCGAAGACGCCGCCCTGCGGGCCGCCCGGGAACGCCGCGATCTTGACCCCCGAGCACCACTTCGCGACCGGGTCCGTGGCGAAAGCCGCGGACATGCCACCGAGCGACAACGCTACCGTGGCCGCGGCCAGGATAGCTGGCCGCATGAACCTGTTAGTCATTGATATTCCTCCCTGGAATTCAGCGCCTGCGCGCTGCGAAGGACGTTATGGGAATCAGATAGGTGTGTAAAGCTTGTGACGGATGCGGCGGCGCGTCACCCTCAGCGAGGCGTCAATTGACGACCCATAGCCGCCCAACCCGCCGTCCGGACGGTCGAATTGCTCGTGCATCCGTTCGACGCGCCGTCACATTGACAGGCGGAACGTATCTGATATGTGCGACCCATGAAAACGGCGATCCCCGCGGTTCATTCCCCGGCCCGCCCGACCGTGGAACGCGTCATCGCAGGGCTGACCGAGACGGTCGTCGGCGAGCTGACCCCGGGGGCGCAGCTACCCAGCGAAGGCCAGCTCGCGGAAGACTACGGCGTCAGCCGGCTGACCGTGCGCGAGGCGGTGAAGGTGCTCGCCGGGCGCGGCCTGCTCGAGCTCGCGCGCGGGCGGCGCGCGGTCGTGCGCGAACCGGACGGCGCCATCCTTGGCGACTTCCTCAGCGCCGTCCTCAAGCACGATCCGAAGGGCCTGTTCGAACTGATGGAGGTGCGCCAGGCGCTGGAGATTCACTCCGCCCAGCTTTCCGCCAAGCGCAAAAACAAGGCGTCGATCGCCGCGATCGAGGCCGCCATGCAGGGCATGCGCGAAGCAGCCGCCGAGCTCAGGCATGATTGGAACGCCGCGACCGAGGCACGCTTCCACGAATACGACGCCGGCTTCCACGGCGCGCTGGCGCTCGCCAGCGGCAACCGCATGCTCTCGTACCTGCTTGAGGCAATGGCGGACCCCTTGCGCCAGTCCTTTCACCTGTCGATGCAGGGCCATCGCCTGCGTGGCCACACGCCCGAAGACACCATCGCCGCCCACGACCGCGTGGTTGACCGCGTCAAGGCGGGCGACGCGCGCGGCGCCGGCCAGGCCATGCGCCAGCACCTGCGCGACAGCGAACGCGACATCCGCGCTGCCCAGAATGCGCGCCTCAGCGCAACGATCGCCCCACCCGTACGGAGAAGGAAATGAAGATCACCGCGATAAGAACCGTCGTGGTCAACGCGGAGATGCGCAACTGGATTTTCGTCAAGGTCGAGACCGACGCGCCCGGCCTTTACGGCTGGGGCGAGGCGACGCTGGAATGGAAGACGCGCGCCGTGGTCGGGGCGGTCGAGGATCTCGCGCCGCTCATCGTCGGCCGCGACCCGCGCGACATCGAGCAGGCGGTGCGGGTGATGCACAAGCACGCCTTCTGGAAGATGGGCGTGATCGGCACCACCGCCATCTCGGGCATCGAGGTCGCGCTCTGGGACATCCTCGGCAAGGACCTTGGCGTGCCGGTTTGGCGGCTGCTCGGCGGGAAGACGCGCGAGCGCATCCCGGTCTATACCCACCTCGGCCTCGGCGACATGCGCGCGGTCTATGAGACCATGCAGGTCGACGAGCTGGTCGAACGCGCCGACGCTGTGATCGAGCGCGGCTACCGCGCCCTCAAGGTCGTGTTCATCCCCTACACCCACTACACCACGACCGTGCGCGGCGTCGATCACGTCGCAAGGCTCATGGAGGCATTGAGGGCGCGCGTCGGCGACGACGTCGAGATCATGGTCGATTTCCACGGCCGCCCGGCGTCAGTCGCCGCGGCGCTGGATTACATCCGGGCGCTGGCGCCCGGCCGCCCGCTGTTCGTCGAGGAGCCGGTGCCGCCGGGCAATCCCGAGCTGATGAAGGCGGTGACCGAGCGCTCGCCGGTCGCCATCGCCACCGGCGAACGGCTGATCGGGCGCGGCGACTTCGAGCCGCTCTTCCGCCTGAACGCCATGCACATCGCGCAACCCGACATCGCCCACACCGGCGGACTGGCCGAGGCCAGGAAGATCGCGGCCGCTGCCGAAACCGCCGGGGTCGGCATCGCACCGCACAATCCGCTCGGCCCGCTCGCCGGCGTCGCCGCCCTGCACTTCGACATCGCCACCCCCAATTTCGTCATCCAGGAAGAAATGTCGGGTTCAGTGCCATGGTACGGCGAGGTGGCGGAGACGCCGATCCGCATGGTCGACGGCGCATGGCAGATTCCGGAGGCGCCCGGCCTCGGCGTCGAGGTCAACGAGGCGGTGGCGGCGAAGCACCCCTTCCAGCAGGAAGTCCTGCACGCCGTCCACGCGGTCATGGACGACGGCACCGTCGTCGACTGGTAGGCGTCGCCCCGCCGATCCTGCCCCGCCACCGATATTTTGTGTCAGCGGGGTAGCGTTTGCCTTTACACTCCGCTTTCATGATTGAGCGGCATACTTCAGCGCTTTGTTGCGGCTAACGGAAGCGAACCGGGGGGCTTGCGCCGCGCCGCCCGGACGACGGGGACTTGTGGCGTTGCGTTTGTGCGTATCACCTCGCCAGCTCGTGGCGCTGCTCCTTGCCTTGTCGCTGGCGACCGGGCTCGCGGCACCATCCATGGCTGCGCTCAGCGATTTCTGGCCGTTCGGCCACAAGGCGGCGCCCGAGGTCATTCCCGATCCGGTTGTCTATGCCGCGACACTTGCCGTCACCGGCGCCGATTCCCGCCTCGAGAAGAATCTGCGCAACGCCTCCGACCTGCTCAAGCTGCAAGCGACGCCGGCCTCGGGCCTGACCGGATTGCTCGCCCGCGCCCGGCAGGACGTGGCGCGGCTCACCGGCGTCCTCTACGAGAACGCGCGCTACGCCGCCGAAGTATCCGTCCTGATCGGCGGGAAGCCGCTGCAATCGGTCGGGCCGTTCGACACCATCCCTTCTCGGCCGGTGCCGGTCAGCATCCGCGTCACCGTCGGCCCGGTATTCGTCTTCGGCCGGATCAGCACGACCACGCTTCCGCCCGGCGTCGATCTCAACCGCATCGGCCTCGTCGCCGGCAAGCCGGCAAGCTCAGCCGTAATCCTCAACGCCGAAGCCGCGATTGCCGACGGCTGGCGCAAGAACGGCCACCCCCTCGTCCAGGTCGAGCCGCGCGACACCGTCGCCGACCACCGTACGGACATGCTCGACGTCGCGCTCAACATCGAACCCGGATCGCTCGCCAATTTCGGCCGCGTCACCGTCACCGGAACCAAGGACGTCAACCCGGCGCTGGTCCTCGCCCGCTCGGGCATCGCCCGGGGAGCGCAGTATTCCTCGGACATCACCACCCGCGCCGAGAACCGCCTGCGCGACCTTGGCGTCTTCGATTCGGTACGCGCGACGCCGGGCGAGACGCTGGATCCCGATGGCACCATCCCGGTCACGATCACCGTTTCGGAAAGGCCGAAGCACGTCATCGGCGGCAGTGTCACCTATTCCAACACCGAAGGTCTCGGCGTCTCGGCCTTCTGGCGCAACCGCAACCTGTTCGGCAATGCGGAGCAACTGGAGTTCACCGGCGGCGTGTCGCGGCTGCTGGAAGGCGTCCTCGACCCTGACTTCCGCTTTGCCACGACCTTCATGAAGCCGGCGGTTCTCGACCCGCTTACCGATTTCACCCTCACCGCGCAGGTCTATCGCGAAACCACCGACACCTATCGCGTGACCGCCGCCGAGGGCGATGTCGGGCTCAGCCACATCTTCTCCGACACCCTGACCGGCTCTGCCGATTTCGATCTCACGCGCTCACAGACGACGACCTTCGCCACGGCGACCAGTGAGGATCACCTGATCACGACACTCACCGGCAAGCTCGATTGGGACACGCGCGACAACAAGCTCGACCCGAGCAGCGGCTTCCGCGCCGAGCTGATGGCCGCACCGGCGTACGACTTCCTTCAGAACCAGCCTTTCGCCACGTTCCACACCGACTTTGCCACCTATCTCGGATTCGGCGATGCCAACCAGTTCGTGCTTGCCGGAAGGGTCGCAGTCGACGTGCTCACCGCGGACGACATCGACACCGTTGCGGCCGACCGGCGCATCTATGCGGGCGGCGCCGGTTCCGTCCGCGGCTATCCCTACAAGTCGCTCGGGCCGACCGATGGCTCCGGCAATGTCATCGGCGGGCGAAGCGCCTTCGCCGTCTCGGGCGAACTGCGCTACCGGGTCAACGATCAGTTCGGGCTGGTCGGATTCGTCGATGCGGGAAACGCGTTCTCCTCCATGATGCCGAGCTTCGACAACCTGCGTGTCGGCGCCGGTGTCGGCCTGCGCTACCTGACGCCGATCGGACCGATCCGGCTTGACCTCGCGGTGCCGCTGACTAGGCGTCCGGGCGATCCGTCGTTTGAACTCTACGTCGGGCTCGGGCAGGCCTTCTGACGATGCTGCGCCGGCTCATCTATCTCATCCTCGTCTTTGTCGCCGTGGTTGTGGTGGCGCTTGTCGCGCTGGCGACGCCACCCGGCCGCGGCTTGGTCAGCAACGTCATCGAAAAAGCTGCGTCGGGCAGCGGCCTCACGGTCACCATCGACGATCCCAGCGGCTGGCCGCCGTTCTCATTCGGTGCGGGGAAGATCCTGCTCGCCGATGCCGACGGCACGTTTGCGGAGATCGACGGAGCCCACGTCGGCGTGAAGGTGCTTGCGCTGCTCGGCGGCAAGCTCGCGTTCTCCTCAATCCGCGCCGACCGCGTCGCGCTGGACCGGCGGCCGAATTTGCCGGGAGGTGGTAGCGGCGGTGCGGCGCTGCCCTTCGCCGCGGATAGCGTCACGGTAGCCCGCGTGGATCTCGCCGCGGACGTGATCGGCAGGGCGGCGGCCCTGTCGCTGGAAGGCTCGCTCGTCGCCGGGCGGAGCGGAGCCCTCAGCGGGCAGGTGAACGCCACCCGCGTCGACGGCATCGACGGCTCGCTGGTGGCCAACTTTGCGCGGGCGAACGGAAGCGCGCCGTTCGCGATCGACGTCACGGCGTCGGAAGACGCCGACGGCATCCTGGTCGGCCTGCTCGGTCAGAGCGCCGGCCCCGCCTACAGCCTGTCGGCGAAGACCAACGTCAACGGCAATGCCGTCGCCGGCACCGTCCAGCTCCAGTCGCGCGGCGCGGCGCACTTCATGGGCGACTTCAGCTGGGCGCCGCAGGACGGCGGGCCGATCCACGTCATGGCGAAGGCGAGCGGCGACCTCGCCGAGCTGGTGCCGACCGACTACGCCGACCTTCTCGCCGGGCCGATCGCGCTTGATCTCGACGCCGATTGGACGCCGCCTGCCGCCGGAGGTCTTCCGGCGGTTGCCGTCCGGCAGGGAGAATTTTCGACCGCCAACGTGCGCGCAAACCTGTCCGGGTCGCTGTCCGGCACAGCCGCCAACCTCACGCTGAAGGCCGATGCCAGCAAGAATGGCGGGGGGGCCTTGGCATTGCCCTTCCTCGGCGATGGCGCGAGCGCGCAAAGCTTCTCGCTGACCGGCCAGGTGGCGCCGAAGGACACCGCCATCCGGCTCGACCTGATTGGCCATGCGCAAGGGCTGGTTGTCTCCGGCAACACGCTGCCGAGGCCCGACTTCTCGCTCGCGGTCGAGGCGCCGCGGGCCGCGCCGCTCGCCGGCGGCAGCCTGCCTTTCGGGCTCCGCGTCGAGACCGACGCCATCCGGACAGCAGCCGGACAGATCACCGCTTCGGCGAACGCGCCCATCGTCGTGAACGCCGGAGGCACCTTCGACACGGCTTCGCGTGTGGTGAACACCGACGCGAAGTTCGCCATCGGCGGCGGTGTCGGCTCCTTCGACGGCTCGATCGCCGACGGCACGGTGAAAGGCACGGCGAGCGCCGAGTTTGGCGACCTTTCCGTACTGTCGCCGCTTGCTGGACGGGCGCTCGGTGGCTCTTTCTCCGCGACTATCGACGGCACGCTTGTCGGGCCGCAATCAGCGTTCAAACTGACGGCGACCGGGCACGATCTCGACGTCGGCGAGCCTGCCGCCAAGCGGCTCCTGTCCGGAGAGACGCAGGCGACGGCGGTCGTGGGAATCAAGGACGGGGTGGTCAGCCTGGACGATGTTTCGGTGTCCGGACCGGCAGTCACGGCGACGGGCAGCGCCTCGCTGTCGCCGGCCGCGGTGTCCGCCTCGCTGTCCGGCGGCATCTCCGACCTGTCGCTGCTCGCCGACAATTCGTCGGGCGCAGCCACCTTCGAGGCCACGGTGAGCGGCTCGCCGCAACAGCCAAACGTGGACGCGACGATCAAGGTCGCCAGCGGCCAACTGGTTGGCAAACCTATAGAAAATGCCAGCGTCCGGTTCACCGGCTCGCCGTCGTCCAGCGGCGGCTGGCAGGGCGAGCTGGCGCTCGCCGGACAGTTCGCGTCGGGCCCGCTGTCGGGCACCGCCCACGCCGCGCTCGACAGCAGCGGAACCCTGTCCGCCCCGGACATCGATCTCGCCATCGGCGCCAATCGCATCACCGGCGCCGTCGTCCGGAGTCCGTCCGGGCCGCTGTCCGGGACGCTGAATATCGCAGCCGACGACATCAAGACGCTGGCCGCGCTCTTCCTGATCGATGCGTCCGGCACCGCCGGCAAAGCCGCGCTAACGCTCGCCCCGGACGGCGAAAAGCAATCGCTGCACGCCACCTTCAGCGGGTCGCAACTGGCCTACCAGACAGCAAGCACACAGACGCTGTCCGGCGACGTTTCGGTGGCTGATCTTTTCGGCACGCCGGTCATCTCCGGCAATGTCTCGGCAAGCGATGTCGCGGTCGGCGATTTCCATCTTACGTCGGCGAAGGTGACGGCGAGCGCGGAGGGCGCCGCCACGCGGTTCACGGCGTCGGCGCAAAACGCGGATCTCAATCTTTCCGGATCCGGACGCTTCGCCCAAGCGAACGGCGGCAGCCAGGTCACGGTCGATACGCTCACCGGCACTGCCTACCGGCTTCCCGTTCAACTGACATCGCCGGTCACGCTCAACCTCGGCTCCGACACCTCGCGGCTGAGTGGCGCGACGCTGGCGCTCGGCGGCGGCACGCTGACCGCCGACGGAACGGTCAGCCCGAACCTCAATCTCACCCTGGTCGCGACCAGCGTCGGCGCAGCGGTCGCCAACGGCTTCGTCGCGGACCTCAATGCGGAGGGCAGCGTCAGCGGCCGCGCCACGATCACAGGCACGGTGGCCGCGCCCAGGTTCGCCTGGCAGGTCAATTGGCAGGGGCTCCGCGTCGCGGCGACGCGCAACGCCGGACTGCCGCCGCTCGCCGTCACCGCGAGCGGCAGCGGCGACGGCAAGAGCACAACGCTGTCGGCGACGATTGGCGGGCTGAACGGACTTTCGCTGACTGCGAACGGGCAGGTGCCGTATGCGGGGCCCGGTCTCAGTCTCGCCGTCAGCGGGACTGCGCCGCTGGCGCTGCTGGCGCTTCAATCGAGCTCGACGCTCAACTTCGGCGGTGATGCTCGAGTCAATCTCACGCTGACCGGCTCGTTCGCCGCGATCGCCACCAACGGCACGATCGATCTCAACGGCGCCACCATCGCCGATACCAACACCGGCTTCGGCATCTCCGGCGCCAGGGGACGCATTACCTTCAACGGCCACCAGGCGACGACGCAGCAGATCAGCGGGCAGATGATCCAGGGCGGCAGCATCACGATCGCCGGCAGCGTCACGGTGGACGCGCCCGGCCTGCCCGCCAACCTCACCGGCCACGTCGCCAATGGCCGTTATGCCGATGGCCGCGTGATCAATACGGCCTTCTCGGCGGACCTCGCCCTCAACGGACCGCTGCTCGCCGGCGGCACGCTCTCGGGCACGCTGACGCTCGGCCGTACGGAGATACAGCTTCCCGACCGGCTGGCGGGAACGGCAACCGCCATCCCCGTGAAGCACATCAACACGCCGCCGGGCTTCCATCCGCCGCAGCTACGCCAAGCCGGGACCGCCGCGGGCACGACCGCGAGCAACGGTGGGCTGCGGCTTGACCTCACGATCAACGGCGGCCAGTCGATCTTCGTCCGTGGCTTCGGCATCGATTCCGAATTCGGCGGGTCTCTCCGGCTGACCGGCACGATGGGCAACCCGACGACGATTGGCGCCTTCACGATGAACCGCGGCCGCATCGAGGTGCTCGGACGGCGCTTCGATTTCCAGAGCGGCACGCTGACCTTCTCCGGCACGCTTGTGCCAATCCTCTCGTTCACCGGCACGACGACAACCACCGACAGCACCGTGACGCTGACGGTGAGCGGCCCGGCCAACAACCCGCAGATCAGCTTCAGCTCGTCGCCATCGCTGCCCGAGGAAGAAATCGTTGCCCGCCTGCTGTTCAACCAGAGTGTCGGCAAGCTATCGCCGCTCCAGGCGGCGCAGCTCGTCGATGCGATCGCGCAGCTCACCGGCGCGGCCGGCAACGGCGGCATCTTCGCCCGCATCCGCGAGGCGACGGGGCTCGACGATCTCGACATCCGGCAAAGCGCCACCGGCGGAACGACCGTCGGCGTTGCCAAGCGGATCAACGACAATCTCCAGGTCGGGGTCGAAGCCGGCACCGACCCCAACGCCGGGCGAGTGACCATCGATCTCAATTTGTCGAAAAACCTCAAGGCGCGCGCCGCGGCCGGCCAGAGCGGCTCCGGCGAGGTCGGCCTGACCTACGAGCGCGAGTACTAGGCGCGAGCCGTCGCGTCACGAACCGGTCTGTGCGATGCTGCAGCCGGAGGCGCGACGGGGGAAAGCGCGCGGGGAGCAATGGCGCACGAAGAACCGAAAATCCGCATCGAGTCGCGCGAGGAGCTGATCTACCTCCTCGCCGAAGCCGAGGCGATCGAGCACAACCTGATGTGCTGCTACCTCTACGCCGCGTGGAGCCTGAAGCGCGGCGAGCGCGACGGCCTGACGCGGCACCAGGCCGAAGCGGTGTCGCGCTGGAAGCGGACGATCATCTCGGTGGCCATCGAAGAGATGACGCATCTCGCGCTGGCCGCGAACCTGACCACGGCGATCGGCGGGTCGCCGCACTTCTCGCGACCGAACTTTCCGATTCCGGCAGGCTACCATCCGTCCGGGGTGGTGGTGGAGCTGGCGCGCTTCTCGCCGGCCGTTCTCGATCACTTCATCTTCCTCGAGCGGCCGGAGGGAAAGGAGCTCTCCGACTCGACCGAATTCGTCCACCCCGCCGAATATCACCGCACGCAGCCGAAGGGGCGGCTGATGCCGCACGCGCAGGACTATGCGACCGTCGGCCATCTCTATCGCGGCATACGCCATGGCTTCGAAGTGCTGGCGCACCACATCGACGAGCGGGCGCTGTTCTGCGGCGGTGCCGAGCGCCAGATAACGCCGGCGGAAGTCTCGCTCCCCGGCATCACGGCCGTGACCGATCTCGCCGGGGCCAAGGCGGCCATTGAAACGATCATCGACCAGGGCGAGGGCTCGCCCGGCCACAACGAGGACAGCCACTTCAACCGGTTCCTGCGCGTGCGCCGGGAATACGACGAATTCATACAGAGCGACCCGGCGTTCGAGCCGGCGTTTCCGGTGGCGCACAATCCGGTCATGCGCCGGCCGATCGACCCGGTGCAGCGCGTCTTCATCGAGGACACGCAAGCGGCGAGCGTGCTCGACCTTGCCAACGCTGCCTACGGCCACGCCCTGCGCTGCCTGACCCAGGCCTACGGCCGTGCCGCCAGCGACACCGCGATCAAGCGGACTTTTGCCGACGCTGCGATCGACCTCATGTTCGTGGTGACCGAGATTGGGCCGTACCTAGCCTCGTTGCCGGCAGGAAGCGGCCATCCCGGCGTCAACGCGGGGATGACCTTCACCACGCTGCGCGACCTGGCGAAGCTGCCGGCGGGGCCGAGTGAAACCCGCATCATCAGCGAACGCTTCCTCGAAATGGCGAAGCACGCTCGGGGCATCTTCCCGGCCGGTCACGAACTTGCCGGCCTCGCCGACACTTTCCTGCGGATCGGGGCGAAGTTCGGCGCCGGCGACGTCAAGACCGTTGCAACAACGGCCCACGACCCGGCGCCCGCGGCGACCAGTCCAGCCCCGGCATCCCAGGCGAGCGCGGTGGCGAGCACGACGACACCGGCCCCGGCGCACACCGGCGAAGTGCCACCGAACGGGAATGCAACCGCCGTCGAGATGGCCGAGGGCAAGGACATCACCATCGCCTTCGACGGGCGTCGCTGCATTCATTCGCGGCATTGCGTGCTGGAGGCGCCGAAGGTGTTCCGCGCCAACACGCCGGGCGCCTGGATCTACCCCGACGCGATGCCGGTCGATGCGATCGTGCGTGTCGCTCACGAGTGTCCGTCGGGGGCCATCCGCTATCGGCGCAAAGACGGCAAACCCGAAGAGCAGGCGCCGCCGGTCAACACCCTGAACCTCAGAGAAAATGGCCCCTATGCGGTCCACGCCGACATCAGACTCGGCGATGCCGACGTCGGCTTCCGGGCGACGCTATGCCGCTGCGGCGTTTCCAAGCGCAAGCCGTTCTGCGACGGTTCGCACAAGACCATCGGCTTCACGGCAACCGGCGAGCCTGACAGCCGCCAATCGACGCCGCTCGCCGTCCGCGACGGGCCGCTCAACATCGAGCCGCAGCGCAACGGGCCGCTGCAAATGACGGGCAATCTCGAAATCTGCACGGGGACCGGGCGGACCGTCGATCGCATGACGCGCGTGCGGCTATGCCGCTGCGGTCACTCGTCGACCAAGCCATTCTGCGACAACACCCACCTCAAGGTGGGCTTCGAGGCGGACGGCGCCTGAGAAGTCGAATCGCCGGGCCCCTGTCTTTCCCGAAACGGGGTAGGACTCGCGAAGCGTGGCAGGCGAGGTGAGCTTTGCTGCCCTCATCCCCACCCGGTCCTCCACTATGTTCGGACCACCCTCCCCGTTCCGGGGAGGGAGCACCGGACGATACGGCGTCCGACCATGGGGCTCGGGGACCACGAGCTCAGGCGGCGGCGCTGTCCTTGCCGATGGCGGCAATGTCGGCGAGGTGCTTGTGAAGCGCGACGTGGTCGAGCTTCTCGAGCGGCAGGCTGACGAACGCTGCGATGCGATTGGCAAGCAGGCGGTAGGCCTCGTCAAAGGCTTCGGCGATCTCCGCAGAGGTCCCAGCGGCTTTGGCCGGGTCGGTCACCGCCCAGTGGGCGGTGGCGGGATGGCCCGGCCACACCGGGCAGGTTTCGCCGGCGGCGTCGTCACAGACGGTGAAGATGAAATCCATCTCCGGGGCGCCGGCTACCGCGAACTCGTCCCAATTCTTGGAGCGGAACGCGGTCGTGTCGTAACCCAGCGTCTTCAGCAGCGTCAGCGTATGCGGATTGACGCTGCCGGCGGGGTGGCTGCCTGCCGAATAGGCGTGAAACCGCCCGCGGCCTTCCTTGTTCAGAATCGCCTCGGCCATGACCGAACGGGCCGAGTTGCCGGTGCA
>Ga0265316_10003943_pt1 | contig 14870 bp, 8 predicted proteins | sample 4522metaG_FD_202092 | JGI IMG/M metagenome (GOLD analysis project Ga0265316, IMG submission 202092) | Rhizosphere microbial communities from Carex aquatilis grown in University of Washington, Seatle, WA, United States - 4-5-22 metaG | ecosystem: Host-associated > Plants > Roots > Rhizosphere >...
GCTGCGCTGTTGGCGGCGTGCGCCTTGAATTTCAACCCGAGAGTTCTCGCCGCTTTTACCGCTCCCCGGAATTTGTTCATCTGCTGGGCCGTGAATCTCTCGTCGCAGTCGGCGCAGGCGAAATGGGTGTAAACGCCTTCCATCAATATCTCTTTTTTTGAGGCTATCCTCTCGAAGAGCGCCGGCGCAGTCGAGGGCGAAACGCCTATGCGCCCCATCCCGGTATCGATCTTGAGGTGGAATGAAAGCCTTCTCTCCAGCCGGGCGGCCAGCCTCGAAAGAGCGGTAAGGCCCCAGAGGCTGGATATGGTAGGTATAAGATTGTGTTCCGCCGCGGCTTTTAGATTTTCCAGGGGGAATATGCTGCCCAGGATCAATATCTTGCCCTTGATGCCGCTGTCTCTCAAGGTTATGCCCTCTTCTATGGAAGAAACCCCGAGCGCCCAGGCGCCGTTCTTGAGAGCGATAGCGGAAAGCCGGGAGGCCAGGTGTCCGTAAGAGTTAGCCTTGACCACGGCGATGATCTCGGCGCGCGGTTTTAAGTGGCCTTGAATTTTTATGAAGTTTTTTTTGAAGGCACGGCTGTCGATTTCCGCCCAGGTCGGGCGCAGGACGGAGGTTTTGGCGGGTTCCCACGAACAGGAATGGATCTTCCCTCCTCCGGTGATGCCTGAGCTTTGAGTGTCTGAAGCCGTGTCTTTTCTCATTTTAGGTGAACGTATTAACGCCCGCCGGGTGCCTCGACCCCCACGTTCTCGTCCATGGGAGTGAAGGTTTCAAAACGCGTGAAGTCGCGTTCAAAGATAAGGCTTATATCTCCGGTCGGGCCGTTGCGTTGTTTGGCTATTATGAGATTGGCGGTTTTGTCGGATATGTCTCGTTTGTAGTAGCCTTCCCTGTAAATGAAAGCCACGACGTCAGCGTCCTGTTCGAGCGCTCCGGATTCGCGCAGGTCGGAAAGCTGGGGACGGCCCTCGCGCCCTTTTTCTTCGGGTTTTCTCGAAAGCTGGGAGAGGGCTATCACCGGTATGTTCAGGTCGCGGGCGAGGCCCTTGAGCGAGCGGGAGATATCGGACATCTCCTGCTGGCGGCTCTCGACGCGGCCGAGGCCGCGCATTATCTGGATGTAATCGATGATGACGAGCGAAAGCTCCTTGCCCTGCACCTTGAGTTCCGTCGCGAGGCGCCGGGCGCGGGCCCTGAGCTCCAGGACGTTGAGGCTGGAACTGTCGTCTATATAGATCGGTGCTTCTGAAAGTTTGGTGGCTACGGTAGTCAGTTTTGACCAGTTCTGCGTGCTGATGAAACCCTGGCGCGTGTTGTGAGAATTCACCCTCGCGGCCGAACACAAGAGCCTGAGCATCAGCGATTCTTTCGACATTTCCAGGGAGAACATCGCGACCGCTTTCTTCTCGTTCATGGCGATGTGTTCCGCGATGTTCAGGGCGAGGGCGGTTTTGCCCATCGAGGGCCTGGCCGCTATAATTATCAGTTCGGAGGGCTGCAGGCCCGCCGTCATTTTATCGAGGTCGGAGAAGCCCGTCCTCAGGCCCGGCACTTCGCTCTTGTCGGAGGCGATCTTTTCGAGGTAATCGAGGGTAGGGTGCACGAGGCTCGCCAGGGAGGTGAAACCGCGGGCCGCCCTTTTCTGGGCGATGGAGAACAGAGCCGCTTCGGATTTATCAAGTATCTCTTCAGCGGTGCTTTTTTCGTCGAAAGCCGAAGTCACGATGTCGGAACCCGTGCCGATGAGCTGGCGCAGGATGGATTTTTCGCGCACTATGCCGGCGTAGTACTCGACGTTCGCGGCCGTAGAAACGGAATTGATGAGCGAGGTGATGTAGCCCGCTCCGCCGATCTTGTCGAGCTGTTTTCTTTTCTTCAGGGCGTCCGCAACGGTTATGGCGTCCACCGCGCTGTTGTCGAGATAGAGGTCCCTGATGGCCAGAAAAAGGAATTTATGGGAACTCTCGTAGAAATCGAGCTCGCTCACGATATCCATCGCTTTTACGACGGCCTCTTTCTCGATGAGCATCGAGCCGATGATGGCTTTTTCTGCGTCGGGCGCCTGCGGAGGGATACGGTCTATTTGTTCGGCCATGATTTTTTCCCGAATTGCAAACTACCCTTTTGGGTATTCGAATTTTGTCTTAATTTATTCCGGTTTCTTTTCTTCTTCCGTCTCTTCAGGTTCTTTTACTTCTTCCCTGGATTCTTCTTTCTCCGCCACTATCCAGACTTTCGCTGTAGCGATAACTTCCGGGTGGAGCCTTATCTCAACGTTAAAAACACCCGCTTCCTTCAGAGGTTCCCGAAGGAGGATATTGTGTTTCTCGATGGTAAAACCGTTGTCCTCGAGGGCCTTGGCTATGTTGGAGTTCGTCACGGAACCGAAAAGCTTTCCGCTGTCGCCGACTTTCACGGTGATGGTCAGGGAGGCCTTCTCTATTTTCAGAGCGAGCTCTTTTGCCGTTTCGATTATCTTGTCTCTTTCCTTGGCCAGCTTTTCTTTCTGCTTCTCCCACAACTTGAGGTTGGCGTCGGTCGCTTCCATCACGAGTTTCTTGGGAATAAGGAAATTGCGCGCGTAGCCCGGCGTGATCTCCTTGATCTCTCCCTGTCTGCCGACATTAGTTATATCGGTGCACAATATTACTTTCATTTAAAACCTCCCCGCCTCACCGGCGGGCCAGCCGAAGCGGCTGGCGAATTTTATTATTTTGCGGATCATACAACGCTAAACGGTATCAGAGCGAGCATCCTGGCTCTCTTGATCGCGGAATTGAGAGTTCTCTGGTGTTTCGCGCAGGTGCCCGTGATGCGGCCGGAAAGGATCTTGCCCCGTTCGGTGATGAAGCTCCTGATGAGGCTTACGTTCTTGTAATCGATCTCGATCTTGTCGGCGCAGAAACGGCAGACTTTTCTTTTTATCGGGCCTCCGCGGCGGAACTTTCCCGGTCCGCCGGGGCCAGCGCCCTGCGGCCTGGTGCCGGGGCCTTTGTGAAATGACGGTTTGCTGAATGCCATATGACCTCCTAAATAGTGATAAGCGATAAGTGGTAAGCGTTAAGCGATCCCACCTCGGACAGCGGCTGATATATTAGTGTTAGAACGGTATCTCTTCGTCGTCCGCGGGGGCGGCAGCGGGCGCGGCGGGAGCTGCCGGCGCTTTTGAGTGCTCCGGCGACTCGGAAGTTTCGACTTCCGCGTCACCCGTGACCTTCGATAAAAACTGCACGCGGCGGGCGATGACCTCTATGGAGGTCCTTTTCTGCCCTTCTTTCGTTTCCCAGTTGCGGCTCTGGAGCCTTCCTTCAACGTGAGCGGGGAGGCCTTTTTTGAGCCTCTCTCCGCAGCGGTTCGCCGCCTCGCCCCAAACGACGACGGGGATGAAGGAGGTGTCATCCTGCCAGACGCCGGTCGCGTCTTTATAACGACGGTTAACGGCCAGGTCGAACCTGCATACCGCCTGCCCTTTAGCGGTAAAACGCACTTCAGGGTCGCGGGTAAGGCGTCCTACTATCGTTACGCTATTCTGCTCCGGTAACCGAAGGCTTTGCTGTGTCATCTGTTTTTACCTCCTCGGGGACCTGACTCTTGATCTCTTCCGTCGCTGCGGGCTCTGCGGGCGCTCCGGGCGCCGCGGGTACCGCCGCCGCCGGCTTTACGGGTTTCTTTTTGCCCGCTTTGACCGTGAGGTAGCGGATAATGGTATCATTGACCTTGAAAAAATTATCAAGAGCCGTGATCATTTCTCCGGGCCCCGAAAGTTCGAAATAAATATAGCTGCCTTCGCGGAATTTCCTTATAGGGTAAGCGAGCCGTTTCTTGCCTAGCTGCTGGGTGATAAGGATCTGCCCCTTGGAGCCTTCTACTACTTTCTTGATCTTTTCTACGATTTCATCGATCTTTTCGGCGGGTAGTTCAGGTGAGCATATAACAGTACTCTCATAAGTAACCATCTAAAACACCTCCTTTCTGGATTTCTTCCCGCGCTGGGGCGGGGAGTTTAGCCCTCCACACTCGAGGTGAGAGAGCAAAAGCGTGTCGTGTTAAACTAGCCCGGCTTATGGACACGTCAGGCCATTGGAACAGCCGGGGATTGGTAATATATACCAAATTCCGCCCTGTTTTGCAATAGGCGGAACAACTAATATCAATATGAAATGGAAGATCTTTAACAGGTGAGCGGGGGAGGGACGGGATACGGCTAGATATTCTTGATGATGTCTATCAAAACACCGGGGTCGATCGGTTTAGAAATATAACTTCTCGTGCCGAGTTTCTTTGCCTGTTTTTCGATCGCTTCCCCTCCTATGCCGGTAACCATGTGCACCACGGCGGCGGGATTGATCTCCCTGATCTCCTTGAGCACGCTTAACCCGTCCATATCGGGGAGCGCTATGTCAAGCAGGACGCAGTCCGGCTCGTTCTCCCTGAATAGTTTTATTCCCTCAAGGCCCGTGGCGGCCCCGAAAACGTCGAGCCCCTGCCTCCTGACGAGCCTGCACATGAAGTCAAGCACCACCAGTTCGTCATCCACGACCAGCACGGACTTCGTTCTAGCGGCGGCGGGCCTGGCAGCCGGAGCGGCTTTCTTTACCGCGGTTTTCGTGCAGAGGTTATTGTTGAGCAGGGTGAAATATTTCAGGCACCAGTAACGCGCGGCAAGGACGGCCTTCCTTTCGCTCTGCCGCGCCTTGTAACCCGGCTCGCGGGCCAGTTTATCACGCAGCGTGAAGAGCTGGCTGATATCCGTCATAAAATCGCCGCCGCCCAGGTTCTCGAACCTGTCAGCCAGGGACTCGCCGCAGACCTTTTCAAAAGCGAGCGCGAGGCTCTCGAAGCCCCTGCCGTTCTCCAGGGCAGGGCAGGAAGGCCGGGAAGCGCCCTGCGGGGTTTTTGCGCGGCCTATCAGGATACTTTCAATTATGTTCTCTACGGCAAAACACAAAAAAACCGCCGCCAGCTGCAGCTGTTCCGGCGAATCCACGTCCTGGCAGGACGCGGTCTCGAGGAGTTTTGTTACGGCGGGCGAAGGCCAGGCCTCGCCCTCAATACCGCTCGCCCCGCAGCAGGGCGTCCGGGTATCAACTCCCGCTTTGGCCCATTCGGCTTCGGGCAGAATCCTGCCGCAGGCGCCGCAGCGGCAGTAGGAATGGGTCTGTGATGTGTTTGGGATTTTTTCAATCATAGGGGCGGCCGGGCCGCTCTACTAATATATCAGACAAGGGGATTTGTGGCAATGGTTATTTGGAAGTGATCTTCCACCTATCGTCTTTGACCGCGGTAACGTTTGAGGCGGGACGTCTTACCATTTCTTGAAAATAACGAACACCGCGCCAATCATCATAAGGAAACCCACGGCGTAGTTCCATTTCAGGTCCTCTTTTAAATAGACCACCGAAAACACCGAGAACACTACAAGCGTTATTACTTCCTGTATAGTTTTGAGCTGTGCCGTGGAGAATTGGTAACTGCCTATGCGGTTGGCAGGCACCTGGAAACAATACTCGACCGAGGCTATCAGCCAGCTGATCAGAATAACTTTCCAGAGAGCGGAGTTCCTGTATTTCAAGTGCCCGTACCAGGCGATTGTCATGAATATGTTCGAAACGGTAAGAAGCGCTATCGTCTTCATTTTTGGCTCCTTAATACAAAACCCGCCCGTTCCTGCGGCGGATTATCGCGGCATCCGCACAGGGCGGCGGAGAGGGAGTCCGCTTTTTATAACATCTAAAGGGAGCGGCACTTCCTCGTTGAAACTCGGTCGGGATTTTTCAAACCACATTGTGTAAAAACTCTGGCGGAGAGAGAGGGATGCCGCTTTATTTATAACATCTTTTTAACGGTGCGGGACTTGGTCACAGATAAATTCCCTCACGGGAATTTTCCGCGACCCCGGCTCGCGGTCCGAGCCTTTACCTTCGGTCAAACTCGGACATCGCTGCGCCTTTCAAATCCCTACGCAAGCAAAGCAGTTTGCTTGCTCTCCAACTTATTTAGAAAAACTCTGGCGGAGAGAGAGGGATTTGAACCCCCGGTACCCTTTCGAGTACACTGGTTTTCAAGACCAGCGCCATCAACCGCTCGGCCATCTCTCCACTATGTGAAAAACATAAAATTATTAGAACTATTTTACAACATCCCTGCGGAGGAGTCAATGTTAACCGGGGCCGGGGGGTCAGTTCTTCAGGCGGATCTCGGTGCCGTCGGGGGCGACCAGGATGAACTCGACCCTGCGGTTCACTCTGCGTCCTTCCCTGGTGGAGTTGGAGGCGGCCGGCCTGCCGTACCCGAAGCCGGCGGTCGTGACGGCGGCCGCGGGTATGCCTTTGGAGACGAGGTATCTTTTCACGCTTTCCGCCCTCCGGCGGGAGAGCTTCAGGTTGTACTCAAGGGGCGCCCTGTTGTCGGTATGTCCCTCCAGGCGCACGGTAAAACCGGGATATTTTTTTATGGTCTCCGAGACGCGGTCCGGCACGCGCTTGAATTCATTCCTAATGGTGTATTTCCCGGTTTTAAATTCTATGGGCCCGGTCTCGGCCTCGAGCCGCGCGAGGTCCGCGGTAAGCTCGCTCACGGGAGTAACGCACTCGGCGCGGTCAGACGCCGGGCCTTCACCGTAAGGAGTAACCACCTTTATTATCCGGGCATACGTGGTCATTTCCTTGAGGGACGTTTCAAGCCAGGAAGTGGCGTTCGGCGGCAATTCCTTCAGCAGTCTTTCATCTTTGGGTTCGTAGACCCGGTATCCGGCCGCTTCCTTGACGCCGTTCCACTCCCACTGAATGGCCGAGTCCGAAACAGTCGCGCCCGAAAGCTGAACCGCGGGCAAGGCCTCCGGCAGGGTGCGGCCCGCGGCGCTGGAAGAATACCTGGACGGCATAACGCCGTCTTTGCCGAACGCGCGCGCCTTGAACCAGTAATCCGTACCCGGTGAAAGACCGAAGATCTCGGCCGTCGTCCCGGTCAAATTATCGTCGGGAGCGGCCGCGACGGTTATATTCTTTACAAAATCGTCTTTCGACTGGATTATCCCGTACCTTGTTCCGGCGGGATTCCCGCGCGCGTCCCAGGCGAGTTTAACCGTTGTCCTGCCCGTATCCGTAACCCTGAGGCGCTGAGGCTCCCGGAGTTTCGCGCAGCCGGATCCGATGAACAGCGTGAGCGTTACCCTGTGGGTATCGCCGAGCACGGTGAACGGCGCGTAGGCGTAATCGATGCGCATGTTGGCGAAAGCAACGCCCGCGCCTGCGGTAAACCCGTCGGTATCGTAACCGCCGCGGTATCCGGCCCGCAGGAACAACTCTTCCTTATACCCGTATTCGAGACCGCCGCGCAGGTGGAAATAGTCGTCTATGGGCGCGACGCCGTCGGCGGCCAAGAGCAGGGAAGAAGCGCCCAGAAAGAATTTATGGGACGCGCCGAGGGCCGTTTCCTGAGCCAACTGCTCCTGCACCTGGTCGATCTTGTTGAGGTTGCCGAAATTGCGCCCGGCGACGCTTATCACCGTATTCCTGCAAGGAATATAGCTTACGCCCGCGTCACCGGCGTAACCGGCGGCGCTTGACCCGTCTATGGCGAGGCGCAGGGTTTTCACGGCGACGCCGGCATACAACGGTTTTTTGAAAAGGGTAAAGCTTCTCGCGTAGGCGAGCGCGAGGTTCATGTCGCTCGCGCCGAACGTTCCGTCTTCGATAGGCACGCCGTAAGCGTCTTGGCCGCTGACCCTGGTCAGAGTTCCATAATCTAGATAGGTATAACTTAAGCCCAAGCCCGCGTGTTTGCCGGCGGGCATGGCAAAGCCGAAATTTCCGTAATTGGTATCGGCAAACCAGTTGCCGTAAGTAGCGCTCAGTTGCGTGCACGGGATCACCGCTATCCCTGACGGATTCCAGTCAATGCTCGCGGGTTCTCCCGGGACGGCGGTGTAAGCGCCTCCGAAACCGCTGGCACGGGCCGAGGGCCCGATCTGCAGGAAAGAGCCCGCGCGCGTCCCGGCCTCGGGGTTTATTGCCGCGAGCAGCAAGGCGGAGCACAGCGCCAGGAAAAATACGGCGGCGATAGAGAAGACTGTTTTTCTCATTTTATTATAGCCAGTTTCTTCATAAACTGTTTGGAACCCAGTTTGTAGCGAACGATATAAACACCTTTCGCGAGCTTATTGTTACTGCCCGCCACCGTGCCGTCCGCGGCGTCGTACTCACCGTTGCCGCCGTTCCACTGGAACTGGTGGCGTCCCTTCACGCGCTCGCCGTTAACGAGCACCGTTGTCTTCTGGCCCGATATGGCGTAGATGTCAATGATCACCTGGCCGTCTTCGGCCATATCGTAAACAAAGACGGCGTTGCCTCTGAGCGGGTTGAACGGGTTTGGGGAAGGCACGTAGCCTTTTTCTTCGGTGACTGAAAATATATCGAGCAGCAAGCCGCTTTTGGGGTTATAGTATTTTACATATTTCCCGCTTCCGTCCAGATCTATCCCCCAGTCCGTAGTGCCGTCGCCGTCGTAATCGAACTGTTTTATCGGGGTTACGATTTTCGAGTATGGGTCAACATATATAGTGGGAACCCTGCCGGAAAGCGCGGCGCGGCCGGGCGCGTTCGTTGCCTGGCTAGCGCCGGCGTTGGTATCTATGAGATGTTCTTTTTTCCCGTCGCCCTTGGCGACCACAGCCACTATCGAACTAGCCCTGCCAGAGGAATCAACATAAACTTCGTAGCCGTCGGTTCCGCCGTTAAAATCGAAGAATGTGCCGGGCACGCCCGGGACGGTGGTCAAAGTGTTAGCGCGTACGACGGCCCTTGTTATCGGGTTATAATAGCTGTCCGCCAGGCCGTCGCCGTTGGAGTCGAAAAGGTAATCGGCAACACCGTCGCCGCTCATATCTTCCACAATAAGCCTGTATTTCCGGGCGTGGTCCGGATCCCAGTAATATTCGGGCGCCGGGTCTCCAGCGGTAGAAACAAGGAAATTTGTTTTGCCGGTCCCCGTGCCGTCGATCCTGTACGCCATCGTGGAACCGGCCGCGAGGTAATCCTCGTAACCGTCGGCGGGATCGCAGTTGTCATCGCAGGCGTAGGAAAGGATACCGCTGCCGGCCAGATCGATGCAGACGAAAGGCGGGGTGGTAAAGAGATACTTAAGGCTAGCGAAACCGGAAGGAGAAAGATCTTCGTTAAAGGCTCGCACCCTTAACCAGTAAGTGGTCTCCCTGGTGAGGCCGGTAACGATGGTCGATGCCGTCTTTAACCCCGCCGAGACCTGCACCGGCGTAGAAAAGCAAATCGAGAAGTTATCGGTAGAGACCGAAACCTCGTAGCGCGTATAACCGGGATTGCCCGCGCCGTTCCACGAGAAACGCGCGCTGCTCAATCCCGCCTTGCTTGCGGCAAGCGAGACCGGCACGGCGGCCAGGGTAAGAGCCCCCTGAACAAGCACGGCATAATCAGGGATACCCGCTCCGTTTAGAGCCACGACCCGGGCATAATAAGTGGTGTTCGGCGTAAGCCCCGCCACGAGCGCTCCGTTCATTGACCGGACCGTGGCGCTGGAATATACGCCGCCCGTAAAATTCTTGTAGGTGGAAAGCTGGGCCGCGTAGATCGTGCCGGGCCTGTTAACGCTGGTATCGCCCGCCCAGGATACGGCTATAGCCGTGCTCACAACGGCGCCCCAGGAGATCCCATTGGGCGCGTCAGCCAGCGTCACCGCCGAAGCTGTGTTAGACATGGCGCCCGGCCTGCCTGAACTCTGGAAAGGACATACCTTAAACCAGTAAGTTGTGTCCGCTGCAAGACCGTCCACGGCGGTAGTGACAGCCGTAAGCGCAGTAGCGAATAGAACTGTCGTAGAGAAATACAGACAGAAATTATCAGACGAAGAGTATAATTCGTAACGGGTATCCGGAGGGTTGTTGTTCGTGTCCCAAGAAATAGTGACCGATGACATGGCTATATTGCCTACTGCCAGGTTAACCTTGGCTGGCAGGGTCATCGTAGAGACAATGCCTGAGAAAGAAGTAGGGGTTGAAGCGTCGGTGGAAGCGAAGGCCCGGACCCTGGCAAAATATGTCGTATTCGGCACGAGGCCGTATAAAGTCGTGTTCGTTGAGGTAAAAGCGGAACCCAGGGTGACGGGAGTGGAATAATTGAGAGCGAAGCCGTCGGTTGAAATAGACAGCTCGTAACGCGTGGTTGCAGGATTGCCGCCGGCATTCCATGACAACGTGGCTGATGATGAAAACACTCCGTTAAAATCAAGCGGACCGGGAACTGCCGCATAGGTCATTGCCGCGGCACTTGATGACGCGCTGGTTAACACGCTCACGCAAGCTTCAACATACCTGAAATATGTTGTGTTCGCGGTCAGTCCGCCTTCATACCATTCAGTGGTAGTTGCCGTAAGGTTAGCGGATAGCGCGCCGCCGGTTGATGACCTTACGCGGTAACCGTTTACACCGGCTGAGTTTTGCCACTGCCAACGTATTGATCCCGTAGATAAAACCGCGCCTATAAAACCTACAGGGACCGGCGGCGGGTCCGTGACTTCATAAGCTCCTATGTCGGGAACTCCTACCCTCGCAAAACCGCGCTGGTCGGTCTCGGGCACGGCTACGCCGCCGTTGGCGACCGCTGAGCCGGCATCAATAACTATACTTGGTGCTGATACCGAAAGGGTTTGTGTTCCGTTTAAAGTGTTGTTTGGCGCGAGCACGCCGCTGATATTCAAGTTGGGTTGATAGCCGGTAATATCGTGAGTTCCATTAAAAGTATAGCCATGGGTAGACACAACTATGTTGTAACCGTTGTCATTAACAATACCGCTTGCCATCCAGAAATCATTTGAGCCGTTATTAGCGATAAGAGTATTCTTTATGAATAACTGCGCACCGGCATTTGACATATAGAAACCACCCCCCTGATTGGAAGCGGAATTACCTGCTATAGTTACGTTTGTTAAATAGAATTGATTGCTTGCTGCACAATTAACCCCCCCGCCATCCACAGTGGAATTGCCGAATATTGTGCAATTAGCTATTTGATAGATCCCGCCCGAAGATGTCAATGCAAATTGGATCCCACCGCCTAGAGTGGCTGAAATATTATTATTAATAGCAGAGTTCGTTATTTTTGCCGTGGTGCTAGGGTTCTCAACAAATATTCCGCCGCCGTAGCTCGCGGTATTGCTCGAAATTGTGCATTTATCAATGATTAAAGGGTATGTAAAGCTGGGATTGCCGTACTGATCAGCTATTCCGCCTCCGACCCCCGCATTCGCATTATTACTTGAGACATTGCAACCGTACATTGACAGGCCGGAGCCAATAACGTAGATACCTCCTCCACCATTAATGCATTGATTATTCTTTATCGTGCAGCTTGTTAAAACCATAGTTGCTCGATAAGTGGTGAAGTGTATTCCTCCGCCCGTAAATGCGTTCCCGTCCGTTATTGTACAATTCGTCAAGGCAAGGGATTGGCCGGTTCCCGGATTACCTGCGCAGTAAATTACACCGCCCAGGTTAGCCCCCCCCAAGTATGGTGATGACGATATATTGCCTCCGATCATAACAAGGTTATTCAACGAAACATTTTTTGACGGGTAGAGATACAAATTAAACACGCGCCATGCCGACACACCGGGATTTGTTACCTTTATAGTTACTTCCGCCCCGCTACCCGAGGAATTGCTTCCGTCTATGGTCAGACTCTTGTTAAAAGCCAGCTCTGAAGCCAGGGTTATCGTTTCGTTGCCCGCGGATAAGCTAAAAGTAATAGTTCCACTATCGCACACGACCGAGATCGCTTCCCTGAGCGTACCGGCTCCGCTGTCAGCACTGCTTGTCACTACAAAGCTGGAGTAGGAACCGGTTACCGCAATAATTTTGGCCGAAAACGCGGACGGGTTACCAGAGGCGTCATAGGCCCTGATCCTGGCATAATACGTGGTGTTTATCGTGAGGTTGTATACCGTGGTGGTTAACGCGGTTAATCCGGCGGCAAGCGCGGCTGGCGTAGAGAAATTCGCGGTAAAATTGTCGGTTGAGAGAGATACCTCATAGCGAGTGTTCGAAGGATTGCTATTGGCGCTCCACGATATAGTGACGCTCGTGACAAATACGCCGTCAAAAACGGGCGCCGACGGTATCGCGGCGGATGTCAGCTTCCATGCCGGAGACAAAACCGAAGATGAGTTAACTCCGCCGAATGAGAGCGCTGAAACCCGCCCGTAGTATGTCGTGTTCGGGGTCAGAGGCTGGACTAAAGCGCCGCTCGCGGCCTTTAGCGTGGAACTTGAATAAATAGTTCCCGAGAAATTAGCCGCCGTTGATAACTGCGCTATATATGTAGTATTTACCGGGTTATTAGTGCTGTCCGTCCAGGAAACCGCTATTGAAGTGCTCAATATTGTCCCCCAAGAAATATTGTTAGGCGCTGAGGGTGCAGTGACCATAGAGGCAATACTTGAGAAAGTCGTAGGCGTAGCGGCGTCATTGGAGGCGAACGCCCTTACGCGGGCATAATAGGTCGTATTTGGCATAAGTCTGTATACCGTGGTATTGGCCGCGGTTAAGGAGGAGGCAAGGACGGCAGGCGTAGAGAAATTCGCTGTAAAATTATCGGTTGACAGAGAGACCTCATAGCGGGTATTTGGCGGGTTATTATTGGCGTTCCACGATATAGCGGCACTTGAAACAAAAACACTCGTGAACACCGGCGCCAGAGGTATGGCCGCGGGCGTAAATTTCCAGGTTGGATTTAACGCTGTCGGCAGATTTACTCCGTTCGATGACGCTGTTACCCGGCCGTAAAATGTCGTATTGGGAATTAACGGTTGGACCGTCGCTCCGCCTTCAGCTTTTACCGTTGAGCTTGAGTAAACAGTTCCCGAGAAATCAGGCGCGGTGGATAACTGCACTATGTATGCGGTGTAAGGCAGGTTGATCGTATCGTCTGTCCAGGAAACCGCCGCTGAAGTGCTGGCTATTGCCCCCCATGAAATATTATTGGGCGCGAAAAGCTGAGTGATCGCGGAGACTGTATTTGAGAAAGTCTCGGGTATCCCGGTATATTGAAATGAGCGCACCTTAAACCAGTAGATCGTGTTTGGCGCAAGCGAGTAGACTGTTGTAGTTAACGCCGTAAGCCTTTCGGAAAATACTATGGGGGTAGAAAACAACGTGCAGAAGTTGTCCGAAGAATAGTAAACCTCGTACACCGTGCTTAACGGGTTGCCGTTAGGTAACCACGACAAGACCGCCGTCGAACTGCTGACCGTTAGCACGGAAAGAGTAACAGGCACAGGGGGCAATGTCATTGTACTAATAATGTCCGAAAATCCTGAAGGATTGCCTAATATATCATAGGCCCTGACCCTGGCGTAATAGGTAGTCGCAGCCGCAAGGCCGTATGCCGTTGTATTTAACGCCGTAAATCCGTAGGAAAGCGCGATAGGAGTAGAGAAATTCGCGGTAAAGTTGTCGGTTGAGAGAGATACCTCGTAGCGGGTATTTATGAGAGGATTATTGTTGGCGGTCCATGACAGGGCGGCGCTGGAAATAAATACGCTGTTGAACGCGAGTGCCTGAGGCACCGCCGCGGAAGTAAGTGTCCACACGGGAGACAACGCTGAAGCGGAGCTGACCCCTGTATATGAAACCGCCGTGACCTGGCCGTAATAAAAAGTGTTCGGCGTCAGCGGTTGGATCATTGCGCCGCCTGCCGCTTTTACCGTGGAACTTGAATAAATAGTCGCTGAGAAATCAGGCATAGTGGATAACTGTACAATGTATGTAGTGTTGGCGGGGTTACCGGTATTATCTGTCCAGGAAACCGCGGCCGAAGTGCTCGCTGCCGCCCCCCAAACAATATTATTGGGAGCCACAACGTTGGTCAAAACCCCGGCTATTGTTGACGAGCTGTAGTATCCTCCCATAAAGGCTTCTACATATCTGTAATATGTTGTATTTGGAGAAAGCCCGCCCTCAACCCAGACTGTGGTATTTGGAGTGAGGCCAGTTGACATCTGCCCGCCGGTTGAAGACATTACCTGGTAATGCGTCGCGCCGGTGGAAGCCTGCCACTGCCAGCAGATAGAGCCGGAAGAGAGTGTCGTGCCGGTGTAACTCCCCGGGGCGAGTGGTGAAGAGAGCACGACGTATTCATAAGCCCCGATATCAGGCGCCCCTGCCCTGGCATAACCACGCTGGTCCGTAAACGGAATAGCGACCGTACCGTTCGCCGCGCCGTCCCCCGCGTTTACGGCGACGCTGTTTGATAAAATAGCGAGGGTTTGAGTGCCGTTTACCGTGTCATTTGCCGCTAGCGCTCCGCTGAGACGGAGATTTGGCTGGTAGCCGGTTATATCCCCTGTTCCGTTAAAAGTATAAGCATAAGTAGATCCAACTATATTGTAGCCGTTGTCAATGACACTCCCTGTTGCAAACCAGAAATCCTTCGAGTTGTTATTGGCAAGAAGAGTGTTTTTTATATACAGCGGACCAAACGCATATAAACCGCCTCCCTGGCTGGAAGCGGAATTACCGGCTATGGTGGTATTGGTTAAATACAGTGTTGCCAGATCATATATGGCACCGCCTGTAGAAGCTGAATTGCCGATAATGGTGCAGTTTGTTATCTCATAGTGGCCACCGAAAAGACATAGCGCTCCGCCGTAATTGCCCGTGCCGGACGACGTATTATTATTGATAGTGGAGTTAGTTATTATTGAATCTGGCAATGTGTCTGAAACTTGGGTATATATCGCTCCGCCGCCGCCGTAGTTGCTTGTGTTGTTCGAGATAGTGCATTTATCTATCGTAAAGATATTTGCTGCAGCATTGGCATATATCGCGCCGCCTTTTG
>Ga0265316_10003944_pt1 | contig 14869 bp, 10 predicted proteins | sample 4522metaG_FD_202092 | JGI IMG/M metagenome (GOLD analysis project Ga0265316, IMG submission 202092) | Rhizosphere microbial communities from Carex aquatilis grown in University of Washington, Seatle, WA, United States - 4-5-22 metaG | ecosystem: Host-associated > Plants > Roots > Rhizosphere >...
TCTTGCAGTTATTCCTCTTCAATTACTTTCGTACCATATTGCAGTTATGAATGGATGCAATGTTGACCAACCGCGAAATCTTGCCAAATCTGTTACCGTTGAATAAATAATAACCTGAATTCTTATAACATCTTTTTTACTCCTGGTATTTTATTTTTTCTATATTACTCTTTCTCGAAATAAAGATTTATTTAAATTTACGTGCATAAGATAAAATGCATGAAAATTAGATTTAATCAAAAAGAAAACATTGATTCGGGACTTGCTCTTGTTCTGATCCTGATTTCATCGGGATTAATATGGAAGTACAACCTGACAATTAAAATAGCTGTTCTTTGTGTCCTGATTATAATGATAAAGCCATCTTTGATTTATCCATTCACTTTTATATGGCTAAATATTTCTGACTTTCTTGGAAAAATAATGTCCAAGGTTATTTTGACAGTAGTTTTTATATTTATACTTATACCTGTTGGATTTGTCAGGAAAATATCGGGTAAAGATAATTTGAAGCTTAATCAATTTAAAAAATCTGATAAATCGGTTTTTATTACTCGTGATCATACTTTTACAAGTGAAGATATAATAAATCCTTATTAAATGGAGAACGGAAAACGGAGGCTGAAAACCGAAAACTATTTCCCTGCTAGTTAATGCAGAAAAAGAATGCTGATAATAAATAATTACCTGTTTGCAAAAGAAGAATTGATTCATTTAAAAGAACAATTCTCAAATGATTTTAAAGTTGGAGTGGATTAAACACTTTTTATTAAATGGTGGATAATGAATTTTTAAACTAATAATTTGTCCTGAAATCATATGATCTTTTAGTGTATTTTGGAGTTTTGGTGTTTTAGTGGCAATAAAATCTAGCCACCAAAACACCAAAACACTAAATTTCACCAAACATTTTTTTATGTCAAATGTGAGCCCCGTTATAGACGAAAGCTGGAAAGAACTTTTAAAAGATGAGTTCGAGGCTGAATATTTTTTACAATTAAAAGACTTCTTAATAGAAGAAAAAAAACATTACACTATTTTTCCTCCCGGTAAACTTATCTTTAATGCTTATGATAAAACACCTGTTGATAATGTAAAAGTGGTAATTTTAGGTCAGGATCCCTATCACGGAGAAGGGCAGGCACATGGCTTATGCTTTTCTGTACAATCAGGAGTAAAACCACCCCCTTCATTAATAAATATTTTCAAGGAACTCAAAGACGATTTGGGACTGGTTATTCCCAATCATGGGAATTTGGAAAAATGGGCTAACCAGGGAGTGCTTCTTCTAAATGCAACATTAACTGTAAGATCAAATCAGGCCCGCTCGCATTTCAATAAAGGATGGGAGCACTTTACAGATTCTACCATAAAAAAAATAAGTAATTGTAAAGAGCACCTGGTATTTATTCTTTGGGGAAATGATGCAAAAGCCAAAGAATCCCTGATTGATTCATCAAAACATTTGATTCTGAAAGCAGCTCATCCTTCGCCTTTTTCAGCCAGCTATGGTTTCTTTGGTTGCCGCCATTTTTCAAAAACCAACAAATATTTAGAGGAGCATGGAATAAAGCCAATTGATTGGCAATTATAATTTTCATAATAATAAAATAATATAAGTATCTATCAATTATAACTACTAAGATTTCAAAACGTCATCCCGAGCGGAGTCGAGGGATATTTGTTAAAAAAATGCTTCGACCTCACTCAGCATGACTTTATGGAACTCAAGAATATCTATAGTTTATAATACTGTCATTCATATTTATTTTTTTATGAAACTTACAATCCTTAACGATAATTCTGCCGGTCCAAAATTTTTGGCTACTCATGGTTTGTCCTTTTATATCCAAGATGATGTAAATATCTTATTTGATGCCGGACCAGATAATACTTTCCTGGAAAATGCAAAAAGGTTAATTTTAAATATTAAACCTGATTTTACAGTTTTAAGTCATGGTCACTGGGATCATGGGAACGGATTAATTTATGCTCCATCCAACATGCTTGTTTACCATCCTGCTTGTTTTAATAAGAGATACAGCAAAGTAAAAAATATATATGTCGGCCTTAATTCGAATGAAGTTGAGTTGGCAAATAAATTTAAACTTTCACCATCCAAATCACCCTTAAAATTATCTCAAACGGTTACATTTTTAGGTGAAATCCCCCGGACAACGAATTTTGAAGCAAAACAAACAGATTTTATTGGTTCAGATGGCAACCCAGATTTTATTCCAGATGATTCTGCAATTGTAATTTCTACTAAGGATGGTTTGGTTATTATAAGTGGTTGTGCACATGCCGGTATTTGCAATACAATTGAATATGCTATCAAAGTAACCGGAGAAAATAAAATAAATGCTGTATTTGGAGGGTTCCACCTAAAAACTGATGGCGAACAAACACAAAAAACAATTACATATTTAAAAAAACATAACATAGAAAAAGCCTGTCCATCGCATTGTACGTCATTACCTGCGTTGTCAGAATTTTATAAAGTCTTTAAGCAGCCCCAGGTATTGACGGGAAATTATTATACTTTTTAATATTGAAATGGATTTATGACTTAAGTGGTAATCTCTAAGAAGCTGCTTAGGATTTTTGATTATTGGTATTTCTTTTATTCTATTTGGTGAAATCTTTGTGATTTGGTGTCTTGGTGGCTATATTTTTTAATATTTTTTGCTATAAAGACATTAAAAACTAAGAAACATAAATTCCAAAACAGGCGCTAAACGGTTCTGAGTGAGTGCTCAGAAAATAACTGGCAGTTCATAGCTTCTAAGTTGTTTGAAGATGAGAATCCCTTCTCCTTTCTTCGGATTCCGGTCTCCTGCTTTCTATAAAAATCTAATTACCTGACTATGGCTTGATGCCTAATTGTGGTCTTCGTGTTATAACTCTTTTATAGCTCTTATCAACAGAAAGAGGTACTTTTTCAACAAGAATATTGCTGGTATCGAGACCAAAAGCTTTAATTTCACCAATCCCCATCCTGTGAACCAGGTTATACATGCCCATTACAAATTTCTGATAAGGGGAAAAGTCAAAATCATAATTTGGTATCCTGTCGATAATAACAAAAACAAAATCACTGTCAATGTTGAAACGGCGCAATGATTCGTAGCGGCTTGTCAAATCAATTTCATTATTGCTTTCCATTTCGTCAAGAACCTGTTTAAAGTAAAGGTTTATTCGAGGTTCAACCTTGAATCCTAGACGGAAATCAATTTTAATAATAGTATTGGGAACAATTTGTGTTATTTCATATTCGAAAGTATAAGGATCATCAAGGATATCAACATGAAGGAACCAATAGATATCGGCTCTTTTAGGTTGTTTGTTCAAAACAGAATAAATTATTTTTGATTCCATCTCGTCCCGGTTGTTGGCTCTGGTAATATAAACAAGGTTTGTCGCAAATTTAGGAACACTCTTATCTTTGCTCAGGGCTGTAATTACCTCAGTATAATCTGATAATTTAATAAAAACAAAGAAGCTGTTCCTGAATTTACGGGCATTGTACCAGCCGTACATGATTATAAAGAAAAGAGTTGCTATACAAATTGTAAACCAACCGCCATTCAGAAATTTGTGCAGGTTGGCAACAAGGAACGATCCTTCAATGATCACATAGATAAAGACAAATGCACTGACTAAATAAACATTGGTCCTTTTCATCATAAGATAAAACATGAGCAAAGTGGTTGTCATAAGCATGGTTATGGTAATGGACAAACCATAAGCTGCTTCCATTTTACTTGATTCTTTAAACAACCATATAACGAAAATACATCCGAAGTAAAGTATCCAGTTAATAGCAGGCATGTAAATCTGTCCCCTTATATTCGTAGGGTACAATTTCTTCATCTTCGGCCACAGATTAAGAGAAATAGCCTCGCTGATAAGTGTATAAGAACCGCTCAAAAGTGCCTGACTGGCTATTATTGCCGCTGTTGTAGCAATAGTGATACCTGGAATTAAGAACCATTTTGGCATTAAAGAATAAAATGGGTTGGCGCCGATAAAATTATGAGATAATAGCCATGCACCTTGCCCCAGGTAATTTAGAATTAAAGTTATTTTTACGTATACCCAGGTAATACGAATATTTTTTAGCCCGCAATGTCCAAGATCGGAATATAAGGCTTCAGCACCTGTAGTACATAGAAATACTGCTCCCAGCAATAAGAAACCTCCCGGATATTGTGCCAGTAAGATATAAGCATAATATGGGTTAAAAGCTTTTAAAATTACTGGTGCATCAGAAATATGAAGCATTCCTAATAAGCCCAGCATGAAGAACCAAATAAACATGATTGGCCCAAACGAACTGCCAAGTTTTTTTGTACCGAATTGCTGAAAAATAAAAAGTACCGTGATAATAATAAGAACTATCGGCAGCACATTAATTGAAGCATATTCTATCCTCAATCCTTCAACGGCAGAAACGACAGTAATTGCAGGGGTGATGATTCCATCGGCCAATAAAGCGCTACCTCCGATTATTGCGAAAATATATCCCCACTGCATTTTCCTCCTGATGAGAGCAAATAAAGAAAAAATTCCGCCTTCCCCACGGTTATCTGCCCTAAGAGTTATGATAATATATTTTATGGTTGTTTGTAACGTTAGCGTCCAGATGATGCAGGAAAGCGCTCCAAGAATAAAATTTGTATCGTAATGAGCAGTACTGCCTGCTATAGCCCGCATTACGTATAAAGGTGATGTCCCTATGTCGCCATATACAATGCCAAGAGTAATAATAAGACCTGCAAGACTTACATCTGAAATTTTCCCAACTTTATGTTCTTTAATCATCTAAAAACTTACTTAACTTTTATCCTATTGCCCACCTTAAAAGCAAAAAAATTGCACCTGATAAAACAATTGTAACAGGTAAAGTTATAAGCCAGGCAACCAAAATATTTCTAACTGTCTTCATTCTTAAATTCTTCAATCCTTTCTGAGCAACCATTGATCCAGCAACACCTGAAGATAACACGTGGGTTGTGCTTACAGGTAATCCAAATGCAGAAGCCATTTGTATGGTAGCAGCTGCGACCAGCTCCGCGCTTGCTCCTTGTGCATAAGTTAGAGGCGTTTTACCAATTTTCTCACCAACGGTAATTACTATTCGTTTCCAACCTATCATTGTCCCTAATCCCAATGATACAGAAATCATCAAGATTACCCACCAAGGAGAATATTCAGTAAATGTTTTGATTGAGGCAATATTTTTTTTAAGATGACTTATTTCAGTTTTTGTCAATGAAATTGAAGGCTCATCAAAAGAATGCGATAACAATTTATTGGTTTCTTTAGACAATTCCAGAATATCTTTTCTGAGCTGAAAATTTTGAGTTCCTTTTATCTCATCAAAATTTGCAACTCCGGTAATAATAGATTTAATATTTTTTGTTTTATCGATTAGTAACCTGCAAATGATTTTATCCTCAATATTCAGATTGACTGAATCTACCTTAGACAAAGATTCTTCAATTAAAACTACTTTTTCATATAACTGTTCAGGAGATTTGGTTTTATCAATAGCAAATTTTGCAGGAATTAACCCAATGAGTATAATCATTATCAGGCCAACGCCCTTTTGACCATCGTTGGAACCATGAGAAAAACTTACACTAGTACAAGTTAAAATAAGAATAATACGTATTAAAAAAGGAGGATGTTTCCGTTTGCTATTTTCTTCAAAAATTATATCATTTTTAATATATTTTTTTAGAAGTGCCATAAGTCCTAAGGTAAGTCCAAAACCTATCACCGGAGATATTAAAAGAGAAAGACCTACATCTTTAACTTTTGTCCAATTTAAAGCAATTTCATTTACATTTGGCAGCAGCAGGTATGCTATTCCAACTCCAAAAATTGAACCAATTAAAGTATGTGAACTGGAACAAGGCAAACCTAGATACCAGGTACCAAGATTCCAAAGTATTGCTGTTATCACCAATGCCAATATCATTGCAATGGCATGGTAACTGTTTTGATCCACAAGTGCAGCAATTGGCAAAAGATTGATTATTCCAATAGCAACAGCTATTCCGCCTACATAAACTCCTAAAAAGTTCCACATGCCTGACCACACAACTGCATAAGTGGGCTTTAATGATTTTGTATAAATTACTGTTGCTACTGCATTGGCAGTATCGTGAAAGCCATTAATAAACTCAAATGCACAAGCTGCCAGTAAACAAAGTACCAGTAATATTGTCAAATCTAAACTTAAACCGAACATAAAGAAATTTTTTGATTAGATAAAGCGCCTTATAACAATTACTAATTTGAAGACATTTTCAACTCAAACATTTTTATACAGCTTATCAGGGACTTATAACGAGAATATTCCTAAATGGGTTGATCTTACTCTCATGGATAGTTGGAATTTTAATCTTTAAAAACTGAAAGATTTTCATATTTATCCTATTCTTTTTATAGCTTTTGCTATTTTCTCTTAGTTTATAAAATATTGAAATTAAGATATTTAACATTTTTTAAGACTGCGGAAAACGTTGCAAAGGTATATAATAAAAAATTATTTCGATATCAAAATAATGGATTAAACGGAACAGACAGAATGAATGGTAATTAATCAATTCGATAATTCGATAATATGGCTATCCTCAATGATTACTAAAAATATATTGAAACAGTCATCCCGAGCGGAGTCGAGGGATAAATCATGCTTCGACTCCGCTCAGCATGACAGGGGCGGCATTCATCAATTTAGTAGTTACCAATACGGACACACATATTCGATAATTTTTTATTAAGAAAAACTAGTATAGATTCTATTTCAATTAAACCCAAATTGCTCATTAGAAATTAGCAATCGATTAAGAAATTGTAAATCAATCTAAAAATATAAGATTGAAACAATTTCTAAATCGGGGTTAACCCAACTAACGCAAGTAGTTCGCTCATTTTATTCGCTTCTATTGCGTAATTTGGGTTAAAAAGGCCGGAAATTATTTCCGACCTCTAAAATTATGGGATTTGCTAATAACTAACAACTAATCCGTTAAACCATTTTCGCCAAATAGTTCACGATGGGTTTCAACTTTTTGCCTGTGTCTCATTCTCATGAATTTTAATTTACCGGTATACCCGATATAGTACATCACTGGAACGAGTATCAAAGTTAAAAATGTTGCGATAGACAGACCAAAAATGATAGTGTATGCAAGGGCTCCGAAGAACATTTTATTCTCACCGCCAAAATGAATATGCGGATTAAAATGGGTCAGCAGCGAGGCAAAATCAATATTAAATCCGATAGCCAAAGGTATTAACCCAAGAATTGTTGCAGAAGCAGTCAATATAACTGGCGTAATTCTGGTTTTGCCGCCCTGGATTATAGCTTCACGGGTTTTTAGACCCTCCGCTCTCATAATATCCGTGAAATCCACAAGCAATATACCATTTCTTACAACAATACCAGCAAGTGCAACGAAGCCCATCCCGGTCATAATAATAGAGAAAGGCATCTGGAAGATAGTAAATCCAAGCAATACGCCAATAAGACTGAATAATATTTCGGATAAAATTATAAATGTCTTTCCTATCGAATTAAATTGGGTAATTAGAATAAATAAAATCAACAGTAAGGAAAGCAACATTGCTTTTCCCAGGAACATACTCGATTCTTTTTGATCTTCCTGTTCGCCGGTAATATTTATGTCGACACCTTCAGGCTTTGAAAACTGAGGCAATGCTTTTTTAATATTCGCGATAATTTCATTTGCTGTATAACCGGCAGTAACATTTGAAGTAACGGTAATTACCCGTTTTAAATTTTTTCGGTTAACTCCGCCTACTGAATTCTGGTATTTTAAAGTTGCTACTGATGAAAGAGGAATTTGTCTTAACTGCCCACTATTCATATCACGGTAGGTAATCTTATGACTCATCAATAAATCAATATTTTTTCTTTGGTCCGATTTATATCTGACCTCAATAGGATATTGATCTTCACCTTCCCTGAATTTTGAAACATCGGTTCCGAAAATAGCGGTACGTAAATCTCCTCCCACTCCATACGATGTAATACCTTCATGATTTGCCCTTACCCTGTCAAAATCAACTATGATTTCAGGTTTATTTTTCTCGAAATCGGTTTTAAACTTTTCTACTCCAGCAATATTAATTGAATCGAGGTAATTTATAAAATTATCAGTAGTTGATGCCAGCACGTTTAAATCTTCAGCACTTAATTCAATGTTTATAGGTTTACCGGTAGGTGGCCCCATTCTGTTTTTCTCAACAGATAATTCAACACCGGGGATATCTTTTATTGCTTCCCTGATAGAATCCATGTAAGGCAAGGTGTGTTTAACATGCCGTTTTGCAAACTCAACAAAGTTTACAGATATCTTTGCTTTATTTGAAGTTACGCCCAAATCAAAAAAATTGTCGGATGCACCAAGAGCAACGTTAGTTATAATAGATTCAACATTTGGATTATGGTCGCCAAAAACTTTATACACACGCTTTTCAATTTCCCTGGCAATTGAATCGGTAAAATTAACATCAGTACCTACTGGAAGTTTGGCATATACCAGGATAGTATTGGGGTCATTTTCCGGGAAAAATACAACCTTTGGCCCAAATTCACCGGTTAAGAATACAGAAAATACTAATAATCCAATTGTACCATATAATAGTATGTATGGGGTACTGCCTTTTAGCGCCCTGCGTAGCAAATGGTCATAACCATTCATCATTTTAGGAATAAAATTTTTCTGAAAGCGCTCAAGCACTTTATGCATATACATATTATGACCAATATAGGATATCGCTACAAACAATACAAAACTACCTATTCCGAAAGTAGTCGTTCCCATTTTAAACCCTGAAATAAGATAGAAGAATGCTGCAATTGCAGTTATAATACCTCCTATTTTAAAAACTTTTTTACGGTGATAAACAACAGCGACATCATCATCATGGGTCATAAAATCAACTGCAAACACCGGGTTAATGATGTAAGCAACTATTAATGATGCGAACAAAGTTATCATCAGGGTTATCGGGATGAAGAACATGAAGCTTCCTACAACGCCCGGCCAGAAAGCAAGAGGCAGGAAAGGAGCCAGGGTAGTGAGTGTACCTGAAAGGATAGGAAGAAAAACTTCACCTGCCGCCATCTTTGCAGATGTTGTAATATCTTTTTTGTACCGTTTGAAAATTCGATGCGTATTCTCAATAACTACAATGGCATCATCTACTACGATTCCCAAAGCAAATATGAAGGAGAACATAACCAGCATGTTCATTGTAAAATGGATATTTGGCAGGAATATGTAGGCCAAAGCCATAGATAGAGGAACCGAAAACCCAACAAAAATTGCATTGGTAAGACCCATGAAAAACATCAGAACTATAGTTACAAGAATAAAACCTATAATTATTGTGTTGTTCAATTCAGTTAAGGTCCTGCGTGTAAACTCACTCTGGTCAGCGGTAATCTGCACACTCAAATCTTTTGGAAATTTACTTTTCTGAAATTCCTGGATTGAAGCTTTAATTTTATCGGATGCATCAAGAAGGTTTTGTCCGCTTCGTTTGACAACACTTAATGTAATTACATTCTTCCCGTCAAACCTGGAAAAACTTTCCTGGTCGTGAAAATAGTCTTTTACTTCGGCTATGTCCTTCAAGGTAACAATAGCTCCGCTGGAAGAAGTAAATGTCAGGTTTTTAATTTGCTCCACATTTTTAAATTCTCCCACAACACGGATACTCCTGCTCATATTTTGAATGTTGATGTTGCCTCCCGAGACAGTTGCATTTTCATTTGCTATCGCACCCATAATATCTCTGAAAGTTACGCTTGCGGCTTGCATTTTAAACATATCAACATTAACCTGAATTTCACGATCAAGAGCACCGACCAGGTCAACACGGGTAATTTCAGAAAAACTTTCAATTCTATCTTTTAACTGATCAGCATATTTCTTTAACCTGTTCAAATCGTAATTACCGGAGATATTAACATACATGATTGGAATGTCAGAAAGTTCTATTTCAATAACGTCAGGATCTTTGTCCAGCCGGGGCCATGTACTTGTAGTTTTTGTTTTATCAACCTGGTCCTTTACTTTTTGTTTTGCATCGGAGATTTCAATTCCTGTATTAAATTCAACACTTATAATTGAAAAGTCCTGAATTGACTTGCTTGTAATTTTTTTAACACCGCTGATAGATTTAATATTCTTTTCGAGCGGACGGGTTATCAGGTTCTCCATATCTTCGGGAGAAGTCCCCGGATAAACTGTATTTACAAGGATGGTAGGAATTACAATCTCCGGAATTTGTTCCTTTGGAATGGTAATATAATTTGTAAGACCAAAAATGGCAATTATGAAAACCAATACATAAATGCTGGTTTTATTATTTATACTCCAGCTGGTTGGTTTGAATTCTTTAAAAGTCTCTACTACGTTTTTCATGTTATCTTAATTGAGCCTCCCCTCGCCCCCTCCAAAGGAGGGGGTGAAAGAAAGTATATTTAAAACCTATATATTAATTTTCAACATTTCATTTTTTAATTAACTCTTTTTTGCTCATTCCTCTTTCCCTCATCTTTGGAGGGGCCGGGGGAGGCTAATAATCTATCGTCTGTCCGTTCTCCAAATCGAGATAACCGGCTGTGATAAGCATGTCGCCTGATTTTAATCCTGATTTAATTTCTGTTAAACCTTTATATGTTTCACCCACTGTCACTGCTACTCGTTTGGCTTTGCTCCCTTGTTCCGTTTTGTCCGCAAGTACAACATAATAGCCAGACTGATCGGACTGTACAATATTTATAGGTACAACAAGCGCATCAGGAACTTTGTAATCGTTAATCCTGACAACCGCTATCATATTTGCTTTTAATTCATTGTCGAATGATAAAAACCTGGCACCTACCTGGAATGTCCGGTTTGTAGGATTAATGAATTTACTGCAATAATCAACTTTGCCTTCAACTTCTTTTTTAAGATCCGGAAGATAAACGGAAACCTTATCTCCTAAGTTGATACGCGAAGTGTATGCTTCAGCAAGATCGGACACCACTTTTAGTGAGGATAAATTAATAACCCTGAAAGCAACTACACCCGGACCAACCAATTGTCCAACTTTAATTGGAATATCTTCGACTGTTCCGTTTACCGGTGATTTAATAAGACACATGTCAATTTGTTCTTTAATTGCAGAGACAGCACTTTCCAAAGCTTCTTTCTTTGATTTTATGTCGAGGAATTGTACTTCGCTTCCTATTTTCTGATCCCATAGCGCTTTTTGCTTGTTATACATAGCCGTAACATATTCAAGATTTGATAAATTGGCTTTGAGGTTATCCTGGTAAAGTTTGTCATCAATTTTAGCAAGCATCTGACCGGCAGAAACAGCCTGCCCTTCAGTGACTGAAATTCTTTCAACCATTCCGCCAAGTCCTTCTGCAAACACGGTAACATTTTTGTCACCATCCACTCTTCCCTGTACTTCGATGTAATGATTAAATGCAACAGGTTTTAAACTGGTAACAGCTACCCTTACCCCGGGATCCTTTTTTGAGGAAAGTTCTTCCTGGAGTTTCTTTATTTTGTCCGATATTTCGTCGTGTTGTTTCAGAAGCTGGGTTAATTCTTTTTGTTTTCCCTGGCGGATTTTTTCTTCCTGCGCTTTTTTGTCGTTTTTGCATGAACCTGCTAAAACTAATATTGCTAAAAAAATGCTGATTACTTTGGTTTTCATGATATGATATTTTATTGTTTACAATGTTATTTTTGAATTGATGTTAATAGCTTTTCAAGTTTTGCTTTAGCTGATGTTAATTCTAATATTGAACTAAAATAATTTGTTTGGCTTTGTAAATATTGGTTTTGTGTTTGGTTCAGCTCAGTGCTGGATATTACGCCTGCTTTGTATTTGATTAGTGAATGGTTGTAAATTTTTTCAGCTAGTTTTAAATTTTCACTTGAAGTATTATATTTATCTAATGAGGATAAATAGTTTGATTTATTTTGATCATAACTAAGTCTGAGTCCATCAGAAGCCTGTTGCTTTGAATTTAAAGCTTTTTGATAACCATATCTGGCCTGACTTATTCTGGCTAGACGTTGGCCACTGGAAAAGATCGACCATGACAAACTAACACCAATTATATCTGTTGGATTAAAATTTAAAGCATTAGTATTAAATGGTTTCTCATGTTGATAATAAGCTGCTATATCTGGTAAGAAGGCAGATTTGTTTAATAATAAATTCATTTTCATAAGTTTAGCTTGTGTATCCGCCAACTTAAAATCAACATTATTATCAAGATCAAAATTTTGAATTAATATATTATTATTTTCAAAATTCTTGATAAGCCCATTTATTGAATCCACAAGATATATTTTTGTACTCAAATCCAATCCCAGTTGAAATTTGAACATTCGTTCTGCTATATCCACTTGACGATTCAAGAGCTCTTTAGCACTTTTTAAAGTATTCGTTGTAAGTTGTAATTGATCCACGTCAGTCAGATCAATCAAGCCTTGCAAACTAATTTTTTTCATATCATTTAAAATTTGCAAAGTATTCTGATAGGTTGAATCAAGTAAAGCTTCATTTTCACTTGCAACAAGTACAAGAATATATGCATTTGTAACAGATTCGTTCAAATCATCTTTAGATTTTGAGAGTGCGTATTCCGATAGACCCTTATAAATCTTTGATGTCTGAAGTCCCACTATATACGCCCCACTAAAAATTATTTGAGTAACTGTAATATCCCAATTAAGACTCCATTTTAAATCATTTTCATTTATTGGCGTTGGTGCTCCTGGATTCGGAATATTACCAAAAGCATGATTTGAGGGGTCATTTGCTTTGAGATATTGATCTGCATTATATAACCAGGAATTAAGATTACTAAAACCGGAAAATTCCTGCATAGTGCTTGAAAGCTGAGGCATATAAGAATATGACACCTTAGTATTGACCTGCGGCAACCCAATAGCCGTAGTTTCCCATATTTTCTTTTTTGCTGCTTCTAAATCGAGCGTGCTGTTTTTTACAATGGGACTGTTTTTTAAAGCGTAATCTTTTGCTTCTGCCAGTGAAAACCGCATAACCGAATCTTTCTTTTCCTGTGCAATGGCATAGTGTAGCGTGAACATCAAAATACCTAGAATTGTTAACTTAATTTTCATACGTAGCTAATTTTATTTTATTTGTCGTATGGAACACCCATATTATCTTCATTCGTGTTTGCGATAAGCAGAATCATGGGTGTTTCATAATATTCATTTTGTTTATTTCTGAGATTGAATTTATTCTTCTTTTATTTTATTTAAGTATCCGGCCAATATATTTATACCTTTTTCTGAAGCAATTCCCCTGATATGGTAAATTAATACCTCATTAAAAAATTTAGGTGAAATATACTCTTTAAGGTCAAACTGGTCATTTTCTATGATTACTTCATTTCTATAGACGTAAAGTTTCGCAATTATTTCTTCATTTATCTCAGGCCGGTATAATTTTTCTGATTTGCCTCTTCTTAAATTATTCAAAATCCACTCAAACATTTTTTGATGCCTGGATTCATAAAATTTCCTGAACAGATCAGGATAATATTTTTTTAAATCATACGCTGTAGAAGGATTATATTCTTTCAACATTTCAATAACATGCTTATTTAGCATTATCATTTCATCAACAGCATCAATCCCTTTGATGTTTGTAATATCAAAACCACCGGAATTCCTTGTTATCTCGACGTCCAAAACTTTGGTTACCAGGTCGGTTTTATCAACAACATATTGATATAATGTTTTCTTTGAAATACCCAGCTCCCTTGCAACATCATCCATCGTGATGCTTTTAATCCCGTATTTAAGATAAAGGCACCTGACTTTCTCCAGGATATTTTTAAGTTCTTCATTCATGTCGCAAAAGTAACAACATTTTTTGATTTGGAAACATTATTTACATAAATAGTTTCCGTTGTATTAATTGTTTTTTGATTTTTTAACTAAGATGAAACGGATAAATTTGAACAAGACAACTTCAGAATTCTTTTCACGCAAAGCTCGCTAAGTCTGTAATAAAGAAATGCAAAGAGGCCACTAATTAAATTCAAAACTTTGCGACTTTTCTTTGCACCCTTTGCGAGAAATATTATAATTTCACATAAATTAATTTCATACCGTATATTATAGTATGACCAAAAGTGAATTGCAGAGCCTTCTGAACCGAATCAATTTCCTTTCTGTATATAGTCCAGAAAGCATCAATGATTATTGTTCCATATTGAAATTATGTATCGACAAACTTCAAGCGTTGCAACAGGAGGATAAAAGTCCTATGTTTGATGCCTGGCTCAGCATGGGGATCCAGGAAATACGCAAAGAGCTAAACGAACGATTTAACAATGGATTTAATGATTTAAGCGATGACAGGAAAAAAACTGAATTTTTGTATTCCCGTTCTGTCGTAACAATGGCTCTTACAAATATTCTTATGCACTTTTAGATTGTGATGATTGAAATAATTCTGAATATATATAATACAATGTCGTTTAATTAAGGAATTTTTATTATAGGTCATACTTCGACAGGCTCAGCATGACCTAATTACATAGTCACCCTGAGTCCGCCGCGGCGGAGTCGAAGGGTGTCTTAATGCTTAATTAAACGACATTGATATATAATAAGGTATTAAGTTCTGAATTTTAAGAATTTATTAAACCCAAATTACGCAATAGAAGCGAATGAAATGAGCGAACTACTTGCGTTAGTTGGGTTAACCCCGATTTAGAAATTGTTTCAATCTTATATTTTTAGATTGATTTACAATTTCTTAATCGATTGCT
>Ga0265316_10003945_pt1 | contig 14869 bp, 11 predicted proteins | sample 4522metaG_FD_202092 | JGI IMG/M metagenome (GOLD analysis project Ga0265316, IMG submission 202092) | Rhizosphere microbial communities from Carex aquatilis grown in University of Washington, Seatle, WA, United States - 4-5-22 metaG | ecosystem: Host-associated > Plants > Roots > Rhizosphere >...
ATCGCGCGCGAGTTCGATGGCGGAGGCGGGATTGCTCTCCTTGATGCTGCGAAGTTTGACCATGAGCTGAGCCTCGCCGAGCGGCGCCGAGGGGGCTGATGGCGAGGGCGAGGGCGCGGCGGCGGTCGGGGCAGCAGGCGCAGGCGGCCGGGCCCTGGGCGGCGCTGGGGTCGGCCGAGCGGCCGGTTCGGGCGCCGCAGGCTCGCTCTCTTGCACCGCCTCGCGCGGCTTAGATTCGTCACACCGGTGCGCCGCGGTCGCCAGACCCAAAGCCACAGCGCCGCCCACGATCAGTCCGCGAATCGCCATTTTCTTCGGCATCTCACTCATCAGGGACAGCTATCTATTTTTGTCTTCTGCGCATTGTAGAGGTTCTGCATCGGCACCTGCATCGAAGGCCACGGCCAGTCCGAATCGTAGGCCCATGCCCACGCGCCGTTGTAGCCGTTGGTATTGAGGTATGTGTACAAGTCAGTTTGCGCAACTCCATTCGATGCAATGGCCGCAAACTCGCCCATCACGAGTTTCTTGTCCAATCCCCAATACGAAGCTGGATGCAGGAAGCACGAATTGGAATCGCCATTCGACGAGTAATAGTGGACTTCATAGAAATCGAGAGTTCCGTTCGGTTTTCCGCCGACGGTACGCAAGGCCGAATCTGAGTAGTAGTTGGTCTTGCCAGAAACCCCCGAACAATAGTCGAAGGTCTGGGCGCCGTTGGTCACCAGTGCCGTCGGATCGGCCGCATGGATCGCATCTGCAAACCAGTTGACACACATCTGGATGTACTTTTCGTCGATCTTGAACTTGGTTGCCCAGCCCTTGGTCGACATGCCCTCGGGCTCGTTGAAAATCTCGTACGAATAGAGTCCCGGGGTGCCCTTGAGCGCCTTCACGAGGTCCGTCAGGTAGTTGTCGATGTAAGACTGGCGGAGCGTGTCCGTCGTCAGGAACGCCTGGTTCTTCGCGGACGCAGTGCCGGCATTGTCCTGGGCCATATCGAAGGAGAACAGGCTGATGTTGACCGCCACCTTGTTTGTGGCCGCGGCGTTGAGGATGGCCTTCACGCCGTCGATGTGAGACTGCGGGATCTTCTGGACTGTGCCGTCCGCATTGTAGCCGGGCGTGACTGATCCATTGGTATGGAACCACCAGCGAATCACGCGTCCACCAGCGGCGTAGGTGTTCTTGAAGAGAGCGTTGAACGCCGTGAGATTCGGGTTGGGCACATCGTTGGCGAAGTTGACCCAGGCGACGTTCAGCCCACTGGCGAAGTCGCAGATCGACGCGCGGCTGCCTGTGCCGGTGCCGCCCCCGGAACCGGTGCTTCCGCCGGCCGCAGTATTGCCTCCCGTGCCAGTGGAACCCCCGGCGCTGGTGGCTCCGCCGGTCTTGCCCCCGGTTGCGCCCCCGCTGCTCGTGGAACCGCCGGTGCCGGTCTTGCCGCCTGTGGCACCGCCGCTGCTGGTTGATCCGCCCAGGGTTGCGGCGCCGCCGGTGACCGTTCCACCTTGTGAGCCGCCGGTTCCGCCGGCACTGCTCGACCCTCCGGTGGTGGTTGTGCCGCCCGAGGCGGTCGTCCCACCTGTAACGATGCCGCCGGTGTTGGTCGTGCCGCCCGTGGCGATGCCGCCGGTGTTGGTCGTGCCGCCCGTGACGATACCACCGCTGCGGGTCGTCCCACCCGTGGCGATCCCGCCGCTGCTGGTCGTCCCGCCCGAAGCCGTGCCGCCCGTGGCGTTGCCGCCGGTGCCGGTGGTTCCGCCCGAAGCGGTTGTGTGGCCGCCACTTGTGCTGGTCCCACCTGAGGCCTTGCTCCCGCCGGTACCCGCGGGGTTGTCTTCCCCGCCCGCACAAGCAGTCAGGAAGACGAATAGTGCAAACGCGACACGCTGCAGTTTCATGTTGCTCCTTGGCAGCTACAGTAGCGTCTCGAGCCTATCCAGGCTCACGAAAGACCCTTCCGATCGCGACATAATGTTTAGCGTCAACAAACGCGTCGCGTCGTCGGAGCGATCTCGTCGTGACCAATCAGAACTACATCAGGGCTTGGACTGCAGGCCGAGGCGTGCAAATATGGCGTCCGCGCTGGAGGACCCACGATGCGAAAGACATTCGGCCTTTGTTTCCTTGCCCTCACCCTGACCGCCGGAGTGGCCCATGCACAGGGTGTCTTCCTTGAAAAAGGGCAGCCGGGCGTAAGCGCCACAGCTGGTGGTGCTGTCATAGGGACCGGATGGAGCGGCTCGGTCGCGCCGAGCTACACGTACCGGGGGATGTTTGACGTCGGCCTGGACGTGACTGGCTATGGCTTCACCAGCGGCGACGCAAACCATCTCAAGGCCATCGGCGTGATGCCGTTCACCACTGTGTACCTTGCCCGCTCTGAAGAGGGGCCCTCGCCAGTCTCGATCTCGGGCACCCTCGGGGTCCAGAAACGATATTACGTTGGCAACGGCAACGCGCCCAATCCTGACGGCTGGGGCTTGCTGGTCGGCGGCTCGGCCTTTCGCCGAATCGCCCTCACCAACACCTTTGCGGGCATCCCCGAATTCTTCATCGCGTACGACATGCAGTCCATCACCTGGCACAGCACCGTGCTCGACGGCAACGCGGCGATTGGTCCAGGCCAGAAAACCAAATACGATCACAAGGTGCGCCTGCTGTTTCGGGCCAACATGGGTTTCCAGGCCGAAAAAACCCTCTACACCCTTTGCCCCTACCTGGGGTACGAGGCCGGCTTTGCCGCCGGTCTGAACGTCGGTGCAATTTTCTAGCTGCCGTCGTCAGCTTCTCGGACAAACATCCTCAAGAAAGAAGAAAGCGACCGGTTGTTGCGTCTAGGACAGTAGTCCTGTGAGTACTTTGGTCCGCCTCGAAGATAACATTGGCTTTGCCTGTACCGACTTGCAGTGCCGGCTGGGACGCGGGTCCGCGGTCGCCCTGCGCTGGTTGGGCTCGGATGGGGAGCGGATCGAGTTCAGCTTTGGGCAACTCGCGCTCGACAGCTCTCGTTTTGCCTCGGTTCTGACCAGGCTGGGCGTGGTGCCGGGTGCGCGCGTCTTCATCATGCTGCCCAAGCTGCCCGAGGTGTTCATCGCGGTCCTGGGCGGCCTGAAGGCGCAGGCCGTGATGGGTCCCCTGTTTGCAAACTTCGGCGATGAAGCGCTCTTGGATCGGCTGGGCGATGCCCGCGCATCGGTGCTTCTGACCAAGCACAGCCTGCTCAAGAAAGTCAACCGCATCCGCGCCCGGCTGCCTGGTCTGCGCCATATCCTGCTGGTCGACGTGGACGACCACCTGGCCGGGGACATCCTCAGCTATCGCCGGCTGATGCGCGAGGCATCGGCCGACTTCGCAGTGGCGCCCACCGCACCGCAAACGCCGTCGATCTTGCACTACACCTCAGGTTCGACCGGAAAACCCAAGGGTGTGCTGCACGCGCACGGGGCCCTGACGAACATCGCGAAGACCACCCGCGAGGTCCTGCACCTGGGACCGGGTGACGTGTTCTGGTGCACGGCGGACGCCGGCTGGGTGACCGGGACGTCCTACGGGATCATCGGGCCGTGGGCCGTTGGTGCCACGCAGATCCACTATGGTGGCAGCTTCGACGCTGGCGCCTGGATGACAATTCTTGAGCAAGAGAAGGTCAACGTCTGGTACACGGCGCCCACCGCCCTGCGCATGCTGATGCGCGAAGAAGCATCGCTGTATGCAAGCCGACGCCTCGAAAATCTGCGCCACACCGCCAGCGTGGGTGAGCCCCTCAACCCGGAAATCACCTTCTGGGGCCGTCGCACCCTCGGTAAAGAAATCCACGACACCTGGTTCCAAACTGAAACCGGGGCCATCATGATCGCCAACCGGGCCGGGGTTCCGGTACGGGCTGGGTCCATGGGCAAGGTGGTCGACGGGGTCGAGGCGGCGATCCTGGACAGCGCGGGTCAGCCCCTGCCCGCTGGGCAACAGGGTCGACTGTGCCTGCGTCGTGGCTGGCCCTCCATGTTCACCCAGTACCTCAACCGCCCCGATGTCTACGCCAGCCGGTTCCACGGCGACTACTATGACTCGGGCGACATGGCGGTGCGGGACGCCGATGGCTACTTCTGGTTCGTCGGCCGCACCGACGATGTCATCAACACCTCCGGACACCTGGTGGGCCCGTTCGAAATCGAAAGTGTCCTTCTGGAACTTCCTGAGGTGGCCGAGGCAGCCGCGGTGAGTGCACCCGACCCCATCCGTTTTGAAAAGGTCGTGGTCTTCGTCTGTCTGCGCCCGGGGCAGTCGGCCTCGCGCGAGTTGGAAAGCCGCATCCGCCTGCACGTGGCAAACCGCATTTCATCCATCGCCAGCCCCCAGGATGTAGTGTTCGTGGAAAGCCTGCCTCGTAACCGCAGTGGAAAGATCATGCGGCGGGTGCTACGCGCGCGTTTCCTGGGCCAGGACGAGGGCGACCTTTCCAGCATGGAAACCTGGCACTCGGGCGCAATCGGCGACCGCCGCGATCGGGTCTAGTCCCTCCTTTCTATCGTCATCCGCGCGGGCAATTTCCCGTTTTGGGTTTGCCTCTGCGTCCTGGCACGCTATTAATAGAGGACAAAACAGGACTGGCGGAGGCCTCTTTTCACATGCACAGGAAGAAGCTGGCACTCATCGGAGCGGGAAACATCGGCGGCGAGCTGGCGGCCCAGGCGGCCCGGCTTGAGCTGGGCGACGTTTATCTCTTCGACATCCCAGACAAGCTGGGCATTGCCCAGGGCAAGGCGCTGGACCTGGAGCAGAATGGCTCGATCCTGGGCTACGACGTGCGTATCGTGGGCACGTCCAACTGGGACGATCTGGCGGGCAGTGACGTGGCCATCGTGACTGCGGGTGTGCCCCGCAAGCCCGGAATGTCACGCAACGATCTGTTGGGCGTCAACCTGCGCATCATTCGCAGTGTGGCCGAGAATCTGAAAGTGCAAGCCCCCAACTGCTTCGTCATCGTGGTCTCCAATCCGCTCGACGCCATGGTGCACGAGATGAAACGGGCCACAGGTTTTCCTGCCGAGCATGTGGTGGGAATGGCCGGCGTGCTCGATTCAGCGCGGTTTCAGCTGTTTATCGCGCGTGAGGCAGGCGTGGCGGTCAAGGACGTGCGCGCCATGGTGCTGGGCGGGCACGGCGAAACCATGGTTCCCGTGCTCAGCTACTGCACCATCAACGGCATTCCGGTTCGCCAGCTCATCCCGCAAAATCGCCTGGACGCCATCATCCAGCGCACGCGCGACAGTGGCGCCGAGGTGGTCAAGCTCATGGGCTCAAGCGCCTACTACGCCCCGGCGTCGGCCGCGGTGCAGATGGCGCGTTCCTACCTCTACGACGAAAAGCGCCTGATTCCCTGCGCGGTCTACCTGCGCGGCGAGTATGGCGCGCACGACGTGTACATGGGCGTGCCTGCGGTGATCGGCGGTCAGGGCGTTGAGAAGATCGTGGTCATTGAACTCGACGCCACGGAGCGTCAGATGCTGGAAAATTCCGTCCAGGGCGTGCGAGACCTGATCGCCGCGTCCGAGACCCTCTAGGCGAGCTGTTTCGCACAGCGCCAGCTCCATCTTGATGGACAGAACCACCCTGTGAAGAGTTGGCGGGGGCGCAATCCCCGGGTAAAGATGCTGCTATGGCGGCTGACGGGCCGCGCCTCCGGCGCGATCTGGTTTCGACCATCTTGCAAGAAGATGGTGTCAGATGCGTGGACGTCCGCGATCTCAAGCGGGGTTCGAGCTTTCGTCTCTTTGACTACGAATACTCGGTGGCACTGGCGTTTGATGGCCGGCCGTTGGCCAAGGTCATTCCCTGGGTGCGGCTGTCGACCGGACTGGATCTGACGGCCGAACAACTCTCGGCTTTTGCGGCACAGCTTGACCAGCTTGGATTCCTTGAGTCGGAATCCGAGAGGGCGGCGCGCATCGATCCAGAGCCGACACCGGCCCCGATGGCCTTTCCGTTCAGCGACTTCACGCCGACGCCCGTGCCGATACCGTCGCCATCGCCAGATTCGGATCTGCCGCTGCTGACGCCAGAGCCGGAGCCGGACGCGACGCCGGAACTGCCGGAATTCACGCTGGAGCCGGAGTCGGAAGCGGTCACGGTGTCGGAACCGGTGCCGGTGACGGAATCACTGGCGGAATCGGTGACGGTGCCGGTGATGGAATTACTGGCGGAATCGGTGACCGGCGAACCGGTGGCGGCGTCGGAACCGGACACCGAAGCGTCGGTGGTGGTCGCGGAACTGGCGGGGCCCGATCCGGTGATCGAACCGGAGCCGGTCGCGGAGCCGGAACCCGTAACCGAAGCGCCGGTGCTGGTCTCGGAACCGGACACCGAAGCGTCGGTGGTGGTCGCGGAACTGGTGGGGCCCGAGCCGGTGATCGAACCGGAGCCGGTCGCGGAGCCGGAACCGGTCGGCGAACCGCCGGTGGCGTCTGGCGGGCCAGAATCAACGGCCCTGGTAACGGAACCGCTGGCAGAACCGGTGACCGAACCTGAGCCGGTGGCGGTGGCGGAATCGATGGCGGAATCGCCGGTGTTGGATGCGGTGCTGGAGCCGGCGCCGGGGCTGATGCCGGAATCGGTGGTGCAAAACCCGGAATCGACGCCAATCGTAGCTGCCGGCAGCGACGAGCCAGCACCACTCCCCACACTGCCAGAGACGCTTCCTGCGGCGGAATCGCGCTCCGCGGAGGGGGAGCGGGTGAACACCCTAGCTGTGGCTGATCAGGCAAGCGAATCGGCAAGGCCCGAGGCCCAGGCGGCAGCAGGTGAGATTCCGCCCTCGAAGATTCCGCCTGAAGCGGAGGTGTCCGCGGCGGCCTTCTCGCAGCCCGATATCCCGGCGCCGGCACTGCCAGCGGGCGTGGTCGCAAATCTCCCACCGGTCGAACCGCCTCCGGCAGCTGACCTTCAAGCGGCGGCCCCACCCGCGCCGGACATGCAGCTAGCAGCCGCAGTTGTTGCGGTCCCGCCGGTCGAACCGCCTCCTGCCGCTGTGGTGCAGCCGCCCGAGCCACCAGCGCTGTACGCTCAGATCGCGGCCGCGCTGGAAAACTCTCTGGCGCCGTCCTTGCCCGAACCGCGGCCCGAAATCCCCAGTTCCGATGGTGCGGCTGTCGGCAGCACCAGCCGGCCGCATCCTGTCCAAGGTGGAGCCCACAAGCCGGGACCTCGACGAGCCGCAACTCCGCCGCCCATTCCGAAATACGCCCTGGTCACACCTGCGCCCTTGCGATCCGCCAAGGTGCGCGGCGGCCCGTGGATTCTGTACGCCCTGCTCGGCATCGTGGCCGCTTTGGCGGTGAGCGTGCTTGTCATGCCTTTGGCACTCAATACCCGCCCGGCAGCGGCCGTGCGCGCTCGCGTGGTGGTGGTCAAACCGACGGCGCTTGTGCGCTGGTTCGAGGGTGCCGCGCCAGTGGAGGCCCTGCCCAGTCAGGTCTTGAGCTTCCCAGCAGGCGGCAGGGTGATTCAGCTCGCCTCCCCGGGGGTGGCGCTGCAACCCGGTGACGTGGTGGCTGCAACCGAAGAAGCCCGACCGCTTCTGGCTGCTCTGGCCCGGCAGCAAGAGCGCCTTGCCAACTTCGAACAACTTGCGAACGGCCTTCGCGAGAGCGGCGACGAAAAACAAATCCGTGCGGCCGAGGCCAAGGTCGAGATGAACACGGCGCTGGTCGGGCAGGCGCAAAGGGCGTTGGCCAACCTGGCTCTCGTGGCCACGGTGCCGGGCCAGATCGAGACGAGCATGACCGCCCTCAAGCGAAACGCACAGCCGGGCGCGCCGGCCGTGCGCTTCCGACCCACGGGCTTGCGCGCCAGTTTTGAATTGCCACGCGCCGTGGCCGCGCGCCTGCGAAAACAGGGTTGGTGCGGCGCCGAGATTCAGGGACGGGCGATCTCCTGTGACCTGGCCACAGACGCCGGCGATGAGACCCATGTCGTCATCGCGCTATCGGCCGAGGCGGCGGTCGGGCAAACCGTACGCCTGGCACGCGTGCGCTTTGCCGACGTGACTCTCCTGCCCCCGTCGGCTCTGTCGCATGTGGGGGCCAGCGATCGGGTCCTGGTCGTGGCGCCGAGCGGCCGAGCCGAGGTCCGCAGCGTGACCGTGGCGGACCGCACGCCTGACGACGTTGTCATCACGCAGGGCCTCGATGCTGGTGACGTCGTCATCATCGAAACCTCGGGACCGGTGGCGGCCGGGGCGCGGGTGTGGATGACAGAGAGCCTGCCCGAGTAGCAGCGGCTGACCGGAGCGACCAAGTCGTGCTAGGGTCCAGCCCATGTTCAAGGGAGTCATTACCGCACTGGTCACACCATTTCGCGGCGACGCGATCGACGAGGAGGCCCTGCGCCGCCTAGTCGACGAGCAGATTCGCGCCGGCATCGACGGCTTCGTGCCGGTGGGCACCACCGGCGAGTCGCCCACGGTCACGGTCGAGGAGCACATCCGCATCATCAAGATCGTGGTGGAAGAGACCCGCAAGCGCGTGCCGGTGATCGCCGGAACAGGTGCCAACGCGACCCGCGAAGCCATCGAGCTGACACGTGAGGCGCGCGCGGTGGGCGCCGACGCCACCCTGCAGGTCACGCCCTACTACAACCGGCCCACCCAGGACGGACTCTTCCGTCACTTCAAGGCGGTGGCCGATGCGGCAGGACTGCCCATCCTGGTCTACAACGTGCCCGGGCGCACGGGCTGCGACCTTTTGCCGGAAACTATAGCGCGGCTGTGTGAAGTGCCTCTGGTGGTGGGCATCAAGGAAGCCACGGGCTCGGCCCAGCGGGCAGCGCAGATCCTTTCGCGCGTGGGCGATCGCATGGTGGTTCTGTCAGGCGACGATGCCACGGCGTTCCCGCTCTATGCGCTCGGCGCGCACGGCTGCATTTCAGTGGTGTCCAATGTGGCGCCGGCTGAGATGGCGGCCATGTGGGACGCCGCCGTGGCAGGCGATTGGAAAAAGGCGCGCGAGCTGCACTACCGCGTATTTCCACTGTCAGAAGGATTGTTCATTGAAGCCAATCCGATTCCAGTGAAGGCGGCATTGGCCATGATGGGCAAGATCAGCGACGAGATTCGCGCCCCGCTTTACCCCATGGCCGGGGCCAACCGCGAAAAGGTGCGCAAGATTCTCGCGGACCTCAAACTCATCTGATCGGGACGCCATGGCCGAGTCTGTGCGTATTGCTGTCTTTGGCGCTGCCGGCAAAATGGGCTGCCTCATTGTGCGCGCCATTGCCGAAACGCCAGGCGCCGTTTTGGTGACTGCAGTCGAGCGCGCTGACTTTCCCGAGTTGGGCACTGATGCCAGTCAGCGGGCGGGATTGCCGGAAGGCGGGGTGCGCCTGCAAGCGGCCCGGCCCGACCCAGGCGCGGCCGATGTGTGGATCGATTTTTCCGCGCCCGGAGCGGCCGTGGGCAATGCCCAGGCCGCGGCAAAGGCAGGCGCGGCGGCGGTGTTCGGCGCGACTGGGCTTTCGGCCGAGGACAAGGCAGCGATCGCTGCCGAGGCAAAGAAGATTCCGGTCGTGCTCACGCCCAACATGTCAATGGGCGTGAATGTGATGCTGCGCCTGGTGGCTGACGCCGCCCGCGCCCTGGGCGCTGGCTACGACATCGAAATCGTGGAAACCCACCACCGGGCCAAGCGCGATGCCCCGTCAGGTACGGCCCTGCGCCTGGCCGAAGCCGTGGCCGAGGCCAGCGGTCGCGATCTCGCCAAGGATGCGCGCTATGAACGGCACGGCGACATCGGCCCGCGCACTGCCGACGAGATCGGCATCCAGACCATCCGCGGCGGCGACGTGGTCGGCGATCACACGGTCTTCTTCCTCGGCCAAGGCGACCGCATCGAGATCACCCACCGCGCTTCCTCGCGCGAAACCTTCGCCCGCGGCGCCGTCCGCGCGGCCCTGTGGCTGCACAAGCAGGCGCCCGGCCTGTACGACATGCGCGACGTGCTGGGACTGAAGTAGACCGTCTGCACCTGAACGCGTGAAGTGGACGCGACTCTGCTCAGCGGCGAGCGTAGGTTGCACATACTCCCTGGTCGAAATGCCAGGCCAAATTCGCCGTGCAGACTACATGTGTCGCCCTAGACTATCGGTTCCCCCATGGATACAGGCACCGATTCGATGGACATCGCGGCCGACGCTTCCTTCTTCTCGTCGATCGAAAAGGAGACGCATTTCTATTTGTTGCGCCACGGTCAAAGCGAGGGCAACGCGAGACGCACATTCCAGGGGCGCATGGACTTGCCTCTGGCAGACATGGGTCGGGCTCAAGCCCGTGCGGTCGGAGCCTGGTTGGCCGACAAGGGCATCGGCACCCTCTACGCCTCGCCCCTCCTGCGGGCTGCGGAGACCGCGCGTATTGTCGCCCAAGCTTGCGGCCCGGGCGCACAGCCCCACTTCGACGAGACGTTCATAGAGATGGACACCGGCGTCTTCACGGCCCTCGGCTACGATGAAGCGCGCGGGCGCTATCCCGAGATCTTCGCGGCCTTCCAGGGACGCAGTTGGGACGCGGTTCCCGGTGCCGAAAAGGCCGACGCCCTCTACGCCCGCGCCATGCGGGCTTGGAGCCTGCTCCGGGAACGGGCCCGGTCAGGCGAGCAGGCCCTGGCCTGTGTCAGCCACAGTGGCTTCATCCAATGGCTGGTGCGGGCGACTTTCGGCTGCCGCGTTTGGATGCCCCTCTTCTCGATCGCCAACTGTGGCGTCTTCGAGCTCGTCGTGGCACCGACGCGATCGTCCCTGGCCTACCTGCAATGGCGAAACCTAAACCTTCAAGCGCCCTGCGAGGCGACCGGGCTTGCCCTACCCAGATCAGTGCGGGCCGGCCAGGACGACCCATTCCAGGTGCCGGGGTAACGGTCGAAGTGCCAGTCCAAATTCGCCGCGCAGACTTCACGTATCGTCTCAGGCTGCTCGCTTGCTTGGTCTGGGGTCTTGCCGGGTGCCAGGGCGGCGCGGACGTGAAGGCCCACCCGGATGCGGACGCGCGCAGCGCCGCAGGCGGAAACAGCGGCTCAGCATTGGGCGGGAGCAGCGGCATTGCCACCGACGGCGGCATGAATTTGGGGACAAGCGGCGGCAACAGCGCGATGGCCACGGGTGGGGCCGCTGCGGGCGGTGCGCACACGGGCGGCGTGGGCGGAACGGGCGGTGACCTACCCGACGCTGCGGCGGATGGTGCAGTCGATCCAAGTCGTGACGGTCCCCTGCCCAACCCCGACCTGGCAGCGCCGGCCAACGACGGAAACGCACCCCGCTTCGACGCCGCGCCCGACTGGCCGCTCGGTCGCGATGCGGCTGCTGGCGAAGCCGCGCGCCCCGATGGGTTCTTGCCGGTGCTCGATTCGGCGCGCATCGACGGGGGCCCGGCCGCGCTGCCCTACCTGCTCGGCGCGGACATTTCCAGCATGCAAGAGCAGATGGATCAGGGGGCGCGCTATGCCGACACCGACGGGACCGAGAAGAGTCTTCTGGAAATCCTCAAGGCCCATGGGTTCAACGCCATTCGCGTGCGCACCTTCGTGAACCCCACGGCTCCCTATGGCTACGACACCGGCACGGGCGGTACTTGCAGCAAAACGGCAGCCTATGGTGACAAGGCTCATGTCATCGCGATGGGGCAGTTGATCAAGGCCGCTGGCATGCGCTTCTTGCTCGACTTCCATTACAGCGACACCTGGGCCGATCCCGGCAAGCAGATCGTGCCCCAGCCCTGGCGCCAGGCCGCGAGCATTGCCGACATGGCGGGCTTGCTCAAGGCGTACAGCAAGGACGTGCTGGCCGGACTGGTCGCCGTGGGTGCGCGGCCCGACCTTGTGCAAGTGGGCAACGAAATCACGCCCGGCCTGTGCATGCACATTCCCAATTCCAGCACCGATTGTTGGGGCAATGGCGTGTCGCCCAGCCCAGTGAGCGGGAGCACCGCGAATTGGTCCAACACGGCGACTCTGCTCACCGCCGGCATTGCAGGAGTGCGCGAGACTGACCCTGCGATCAAGGTGATGCTGCACATCGAAAGCACCGACGATTTGGCCACCACCCGAACTTGGGTGAAGAACGCCGTCGCGCATGGGGTGCAATTCGATGTATTGGGCCTGTCCTGCTACACCGCCTTTGAGGGGCCGCCCTCGGGCTGGCAGACCACCTTTACGGCCATGGCCGCTGAATTTCCCGCATTGTCCTTTGCCATTGCCGAGTACAGCCCCGAACCCGCGCAGGCCAATCAGATCATCCACAACCTGCCGAGCGGCCGCGGCCTGGGCACCTTCTTGTGGGAGCCCACGCAATCCGGTGCCTGGGGCACCGCCCTGTTCACCGACTCGGCCGGCGTGTATCGCGCGCAGTCGACCGCGTTCGCGGAGTACGACACATTGCGAAGCAGTCTGGGATTGCCGTAGCTGCAATTCCACCCTGTTTTTCGCTCGCTCCCACCTCCCGAACGATTTTTCCAGTGGGATCACCGGGTCCCACCACTAGTCAAGTGCCAACCTTGACCTTTGCCTCGATTCCCTACGCCGACAATCTCAAGGTTGCCGCGATCATCGACCGTGGCATTCCCGCCCGCGCATTGCGGGAGTTGGCAGAGGGACTACGCATGAGCGTGCCGGATGTGGCGGCGGCCGTGCGGATTCCGCGGCGCACCCTCGAGCGCAGGGTGGGGCGCAACGCTCGGCTGACCTTCGACGAGACGGAACGCGCCGTGCGCCTTGGCCGCATCATGGCCAAGGCCCGGGACGTCTTCGAGGACGCTTCGGCGGCGGCGGACTGGCTCACCGAGCCCTTGCGGGCACTGGGCGGACACACCCCGGTCGAAGTTTGCGCCACCGATGCCGGGGCACGCGAAGTCGAGCAAACCCTGGGGCGAATCGAGCACGGCGTCTTCTCCTGATGCGCGCCTGGCGGCTGTGCAAACGCAAGGGAGCGACCACGGCGTTCTCGGGGAACGGGGCAGCGGAAGCCCCAGGAAGATGGAATTCCCTGGGCCAAAAGGCCGTGTATTGCGCTGAAACCCAGTCGCTCGCCATGCTGGAAATCCTCGCTCACGTCGGAAACAAGCGCCTCTTGCGGCGGGCCAGGTTCGTCGCGATCCCGGTCGATATTCCCGACGAATTGATTGATTGTCCATCCAAGCTGCCGAGCGATTGGCGGAAACGGCCCCCGTCTCGGTCGACGCAGCACTTTGGCGACCGTGCGCTCGCCCATTCCGATCATCCGGTATTGCGGGTTCCGAGCGCGATCATTCCGGGTGAGTTCTGTTTCGTCTTGCGCCCTGACCATCCCCGTTTTGCGGTAATCCGCATCGGCGCGCCCGAGCCAGTCGAATTCGACCCACGCGTGGTCAGCGTCTGATTTGAACCCATGGCGCAAGGGCGAGGCCGGCGCCGCAACCAAGGCCGTCAACAGCGCTCCGCCGTCACGCCCAAGACCAAGCTGGAGCAGCCAGCGACGCACGAAATTCTCTGGAGTTGCCGGTGACCGAGTCGCAGCTGGTCCGCCCGCCGCGATGGTCGCCGCCCCGAGTCTCCCGGATACGGCGGTCCGCACGACCGGTCATTCCGCGGTACACCGCCACAAATGCGTTGCCGCCGCGACTGGGAGTGATTTCACCCCTATACTCCCGCACCCCATGGCGATCCTTGCCACAGCTCAGGACCTTTCCAAGTCGTTCGGCGCGCGGCCGCTGTTCGACGGGGTCAGCTTTACCCTGGCCGAGGGCGAGCGGGTCGGGCTCATCGGGCCGAACGGGGCGGGCAAGACCACACTCTTGCGGATCTTGGCGGGCGCGGACACTCCCGATCGCGGCGAGCTGTCGTTGCGGCGCGGGCTGCGCGTCGGCCATGTGGCGCAGGTGCCGGAATTCACGGCTGGGCGCACAGTGCGCGAGACCATCATGGAGGGCGCCGCGGCGGAACACGACCTGGGCTGGCAGGCCGGGGCGCGGGTGGACGAGCTGATTTCGCGTCTGGATCTCGCGGGCGCGCAGGCGGGCGCGGACGCGCCTGTGGATCGCCTGTCCGGCGGCTGGCGCAAGCGGGTGGCCCTGGCGCGCGAGCTTCTGCGCGAGCCGGAACTGTTGCTGCTCGACGAGCCGACCAACCACCTGGACGTGGATAGCATTCTATGGCTTGAAAAACTCCTGGCCGCAGCGCCCTTTGCCACAGTCACCATCACGCACGATCGGTTGTTCTTGCAGCGGGTGGCCAATCGCATTCTGGAACTCGACCGGCGCAATGCAGGCGGGCTGCTTTCAGTGGATGGTGATTACGCCACATTCGTCGAGCGCAAGGCCGACCTGATGGCCGCGCAAGAGCGGCGCGAGTCTTCTCTGCGCAATACCCTGCGCCGCGAGACCGAGTGGCTGCGCGCTGGCGCCCCTGCCCGCAGCACCAAGCAGCAGGCGCGTATCCAGCGGGCCGAGGTGCTGGCGGGCGAGGTGGACGAGCTGGCCACGCGCAATGTGGTTCGCACAGCGGACATCGATTTTGTGGGCACCGGGCGTAACCCGCGCCGCCTGATCGAAGCGCGCGGCATCGCCAAGTCATACGGCGACAGGCTGATTTTCCGGGGGCTGGATTTGTTTCTCGGCCCGGGCAGCCGGGTCGGGCTCATCGGTCCCAACGGTTGCGGCAAGTCGACCTTGCTGCGTATCTTGGTGGGCGACGAGGCGCCGGACGAAGGGCAGATCCTGCGCGCCGATGGTTTGCAGGTGGCGTACTTTGCCCAGCACCGCGAGGCGCTCGATCCGAATCTGAGTGTGGTGGACACGCTTTGTCCGGGCGGCGATCACGTCACCTTCCGCGGGGCGCGGGTGCATGTC
>Ga0265316_10003946_pt1 | contig 14867 bp, 12 predicted proteins | sample 4522metaG_FD_202092 | JGI IMG/M metagenome (GOLD analysis project Ga0265316, IMG submission 202092) | Rhizosphere microbial communities from Carex aquatilis grown in University of Washington, Seatle, WA, United States - 4-5-22 metaG | ecosystem: Host-associated > Plants > Roots > Rhizosphere >...
AACGTGAAGGCATAGGCCGCCACGTTCTTGCCGTGGAAGCGCAGAGCGACCTCGTGCTCGCCGTAGGGGCCGGCGAACAGGTTGTAGAGGTCGTGCCGGTCGATGGTGATTTGTTTGGCGGGTTTGCTGTCGACAAGAACATCGGCTACGACGGGCGACGCGCCCTTCTCGATGCCAAGCACCAGGTTCACCTCGCTGCCAAGGGCGCGGTAGCGGATTTCGCCGGTGTTCGAGTGGAGGATCTGGCGCTCGTCATCGGTCAGTTGCCATTCGCCAACCAGAGCAAAGCTGTCTGCCTCAAGATTGCCCGGCCCGGAATAGCGGTGCATGTGAGAATCCGGCGCGCCCTCTCGATTGGCAAAAGCCGCCCAGCCGCGCGAACTGAGATAGGTCTCGGGCGAGACACGCCTTTCGAGCGCCTGCGCGTGCGCGCTACCGGCGGTTCCGCTGGTTGTCCGCCCAAGTTCCGCGAGCAAACTGCGGATGGCTTCGTCGGTCGCCTGATCTTCGCCCTCGCCGAAGTGGGTATAGCGAATCATGCCCTGGGCATCGATAAGGTACTTGGCTGGCCAATAGTGATTGGCAAAGGCTTTCCACGTGCCGAAGTCGTTGTCCTGCGCGATGGGATAGACAAGCCCGTGGCGCTTGATCGCGTCGGCCACATTGGCCGGGCTCTTCTCGAACACGAACTCCGGTGCGTGCACGCCAACGATGACGAAGGGTTGATCGTGATACTTCGACCACAGCTCGCGCATGTGCGGCAGCGTGCGAACACAGTTGATGCAGCTGTAGGTCCAGAAGTCGACGAGCACGACCTTGCCTCGCAAGGAAGCCAGACTGAGCGGTGAGGTGTTGTACCAGGGGCCAAGCCCGGCGAATTCCGGCGCCGGAGAGAGCTTGGGCAGCTTGGGCAGATCGTTGTGATTCGCCATTGGAGCGCTCGGGGTGGGCGAAGCCGGCGCCGCCATGGCCCTGCTGAACAATCGCTCTTCGAGCCTGGTCCCGAGATTGCCAAAGCCGGCGTGATCGGCCAGCCAGGCCTGCGCGCCTTGAAAGAGCTGGAAGTGTAGCGCCGCCGCCGACAGCACGAGCAGGCCGCCCGAGACTTGCTTGATGCGACCACTGTATCGGCCAAGCCAGCGAGCCGACCGACCCATGCTTTGGCCGCCGTAGCCGATGAGCAAGAGCGGCGTGGCCGCGCCGACCGCATACGCCGTCAGCGCGAGCAGTGCGCGCGGCCCGGGTTCGTCGCGCACGAGCGCAAGCGCGAAACCCAGCGCCGGCCCGGCGCAAGGCACCCACACGAGGCCAAGCGTGAGTCCGACGACGAAGGTGGAGAGCAGCGATTCTTGCCCAAGTGTCGCTTTCGCTCCGAGTTGGACGCCGGTGCCGATCTGTTGAATGCGACTGGCAACTCGGCCGCCCAGCGCCACTGCCGTCGCGCCCATGAGCGGGGCGAGCGCAAGCGCGACCCAGCCTTGGCGCAAGAAAAGCGGGATGGCCCCGAGGGCAGCCAGCGCCATCTGCAACCGGACTCGGCCAATGAGGAAGCAAATGCCGAACAGAAAGAGCGCGTAATAGGTCGCGATGCGCAGGATGTCGGCCAGCTGGACCAGCTGCTGCAACGCCACTTGCAGAACGAAGGTGAAGATCACGAAGCTCAGCACCATGCCGAGGACGGTGACGAGGGGGCGGGTTCTGCGCTTGCCCGACAAGCTGACACCGAGAACGATGGGCACCAGTGGCAGAATGCACGGCAAGAGGATGGTCAATACGCCGGCCGCGAACAGCGTGAGTAGGATGGTCATGGCTGCCTCCGTTCGTCGTGCGAGTCGCAGGAGAGCAAGGGCACGAAACGCATGGCCGCGGAGTTCATGCGAAGTGTGGGCTTGGCATTGATCATGTTTTTACTCCTTCACTCATGCATACGGGCCTGTTCGCGTTCGGTTACCGACACTGCGGGCCGCGGGGGGATGAGGTATCCACCGAAGTGAAACGTGTTGTACATGTTTCCAAGCAGGGGCGACACGCCATGCTCACCCGGCTGGCCCACATGGGCGACCGGCCGGCCACTTCAGCGCAGACCGGCCAGCGTGAGCGGTCGCGGTAGTGTGAGCGCCCAGCGCAAAGCGGCCTGCGTGGGCGGCTCGCGTGAGCGTCAGCGGCCCGCGACTCGCTGAGCGCTCACGCTCACGCCCTCGCCCCACGCTTTCCGCCTGTCGCCTACCGCCCACGAACTCGCTCACGCCCTCGCTCACGCAGCCCGCGAGCCGCGAGCCGCGGGCCGGCCCTTCGGGCGACCCGCAATTTCCCGACAAGCTCTAGCTACTTTCGGCGACGGCGCAAAACCATCAGGGCTCCTAGACCGGCGAGTGCGAAAATAGCTCCGCCGTCCGAGCTAGAAGTGCCGCCAGCCACCTTGCACGAGCAGCCAGAGGACCCGACTGGGGCCGTGCTGGGCCCGCTGCCCTTCACGCCGCCGCTGCCCGCCACTCCGCCGGTCCCGCCCGAGCCTCCACTGCCAGGCGACCCACCGGAGCTGCTCGCACCGCCGGTATTGATAACGCCACCGCTGCCAACCGCACCGCCGGAGCCGGTCGCACCATCCGCGCCAGGATTGCCTCCGGAGCCGCTGTCGGCGCCTGCGTCGGTCGTGGGTACTTGCGACTCGAGATAGTTGCCGCTTACGAGGGTCGTGATCGAACCCGGAGGCAACGTGATACTGCCCGCCGCGACGGTGCCCAGATCGACCGCGTTCTCGCTTGCCGAGGTGCGAATCGCCTTGTACGACGATGGCAAATTATTGCCCGCAAGGACGAGCGGCGTCGCGGCTGTTCCCGTGTTGATCGCGACAATGGTGAAAGCCCCCATTTGCGTGTTGTCAAAGGCCACGGCCAGGACATTGGGGTCGCTGCTCTTGGCATCCACCATCTGCGCGCCCGGGCGAATGTAACGATAATATTGCTTCGAAACATAGTAGTTCTTCCCGGGGTTGTCGGGTCCTGCCATGAGATCGTTTTCATTCAAATCCGCGGGCGTGGTGCCGCCGCTTCCCTGCGCGTAAAGCCACGCCGTCAGGTGCCCGTAGTACAAGCCCGCGTAGATCGCCTGCGCGAGATCGAAGGCTCCGGAGCAAGTGCTGATGGCATTCGACGTGCAAGGGCCGCCCGTCCAGGTGTGGTTGTAGCCTGATGCTTCGGTCACCCAGAACGACTTGTTCGTGGCTGCCGTCGCAGCTCGATACGAATTCGAGTACGCCACCAGGTTGCTCGTGGTCATCGGCGTGAAGCCGTCCACGTAGCCGTGCACGGCGAACTTATCGATCGCCGAGAGTGCCCCCGAATTGTTCACAATCGCCGCCGTATACGAGTCCGGATCGAAGTCGGTGCTATTGGTGCCCACGTCGCACTCGATACCGAGCATGTTCTCCGGACCAAAAAGCCTCACGCTCGGAAACGACGCCTTGATGATCGGCCCGACCTCGGCCAGGTGCTGCGCATACTGCGCTTGCCCGTAGAAGCAGGAATTATACCCCTCCCAAAGCATCGGCTCGTTCTGCATGCTGAGGCCGTACACATCGACGCCGATGTCCTTGTATGTCTGCAAGCCGGCGACCAGCCAGCCCGCGAAGGAATCGATCATCGAGGGATCGAGGATGTTGCCGCCCGTGGTGTCAGTCGGTCGTGTTAGCGGTGTCAAACAGGTGCCCCAGTCCGGCAGGCCGTTGGTGGCGACTACGCATTTGTAATCGGCCGGTGGCGACCAAACACCGAGCAACGTCTTGAGCGGCACTTTGCTCGCATTCGCCGCGGCGTAGAGCGACTGCACCACGGGTTTCTGCACGTTCCACTGTGTGTCCTGAGGCGCGTCCGCCGTCGCTGTCGGGTAGTACTGGTTTCGCCACAGGGTGATGCCCAAGTCGTCAATCACCATTTTGCTCCACGTCGCATTGAGCACCGTGGCTTGGTTCCGCCACGCGTCGGCCGCTCCGTAGAATCCAAAGCCTTCGATGGTCTGGTACTTCGTGGTGCGATCGATGGTGACATCCGCCGATGCGACGGGAGCCACCCAAAAGAGGGCAAGGCCGGTTGCGACGCCGAAGAGAGTTGCATTCTTCATGGAGCTTCCTTTTTGCAGTCGAGGCCACCAAGAACGGCATGCGTTCGGAGTTTAATTTGCCAATGTACTCCCGACCGCTGATGCAAGTCCACTTCGCGTCCCTACCCATGCGCAGCCCGGTCGGTTACCGATTGGTTGGGCGTATGGACACTCTGGGGGCTAGATTTCGCGTCACCGGGAATGCAGGAGGCCGAAAGAGCATCGGGGGCTGTCAGCGATGAACAGCTCATGACCGCATACGTCGCGGGCGACCAGGGCGCGTTCCGGGAACTTTTCGCGCGCTATGCTTCCGTGCTCGCCCGCGTCGTGCGCGCGCAGGGCGCCTCCGACGAGGAAAGCCGCGATCTCGTTCAGCAGACCTTCCTGCAACTTCACCGCGCGCGGCGCGACTACCGGGCGGGCGAGCCCTTGCGTCCCTGGCTCTTCACCATTGCCTACAACTTGTGTCGAGACAGGTGGCGGGTCTTGGGGCGCAGGCGTGAGGTACCGATAGAACAGGCCCCACCGCCCATCGACGCCGCTACGCCCGCCGATCACTTGCAGGAACGGCGTCGTGCCGAGCTCCTGCGCGCCGCTCTTGCGACGCTTTCGGAAGACCAGCGCCGGGTTGTGGAGATGCACTGGTTCGCCGGCATTTCTCTGCCCGAGGTGGCGATCGCTTTGGGCATATCGCTCAGCGCTGCGAAGGTGCGGGCCCATCGCGCCTACGAGCGCCTGCGCCAGAACCTGGATCTGCGCGGAGAAGTGTAACCGTGGACAAAGATCGTCGTATGGATCATGCAGGAGTGACCGAATTTCCAAGCGGTGCGAAGATGCCGCGAGGTGGCTGACATGGACTGCGCGCAAATGAGGCAGATTGTCCTCGGCGGAGGTGACCTCGCCTCTCCCGAGGCGCAGCGCCACCTCGAAGAGTGCCCCGCCTGCCGGGAATTGGCCGTCGACGGTGGCGCCTTGGCCCGCTTTCTTGCTGCCACTCCGCCCAGCCGCGAAGAAGTACCAACCCTTTCGTTCCAAGATCTGGAGCAGCAAATGGTTGGGGAGACGGGATTCCGCGGCCGCCTGCGCAGCCTGCCTAGTACCACGCGGTGGATGCTAGTTTGTGCCTCGCTACTGGCCCCAGTCGCGATTGGGTTGGCCAAGTTAAGGCCCGACATCGCAATCTATCCCTCCGCCCGCTTGGGATTCGAAATCTGCGCGTTCGGTGGACTGGCGCTTGCCTCGTGTTGGTTCTGGCTGCGTCCGCTCTACCGGGCGCAGCCCAACAACGGCGTCTTTCTCGCCGTTCTTGCCGCCGGGCTGCTCGCGCCTTGGGTGATCGCGATGTTTTCGGCGGTCAATCCCGAAAGTGGTAATGCCCTCGGTCGCCCGGCCATCTGTTTCGCCTTGGGCAGCGCCTTTGCCTTTCCGGTCATCGCCGTGGTTGGCGGACTGGGCCGCGGTGGCCGTGGCATCTCGGGTTTCGCGATCTTGCCTGCGCTCGCTGGCGCCCTGGCAGGCCTTGTCGGCCTCGAATTGCACTGCCCCAACTCTGCGCCCATCCATCTACTTACCGGGCACGCCCCCATCGCTCTCGTTTTGCCGCTGCTTTGGCAACGGCTGTCGATCCGCTCCCGTCGTTTCCTTCCCGCAGGAGAGAAAGCTTCGCGGTAGTCTGGCCCTAGAACGGAGGACTGGGGGCGCCGGGCTCGAATTGGCAGGACCCCCCGCAGCTTGGTCGTGCCATCGAGTCTTCCTGGCAACTGCGAAACGGACGAGATGTTTCAAAGTCGGTCGAGGACGATCCGCCACGTGTCGTCGCCCTGCCTGCGCATCACGACGGAGCTGCGGCCAGATCGCTCGATCGTGCTCCCGTCTGGCGCGGTCGCGCGGAAGGTCCACGCGTTGGCGACCCAGGCGAGCTCGCCATTCGACAGAACCTCGACCGGTTTCACTTCGAGAGCAGGCGCGAGGGCCAGCGTCGAAAGGAATGCCTCACTCAGGGCGGCGTGTCCCTCGACCCTCTGGTTGGGGGCCGGGATGAACACCGCGTCTGGTTCGTAAAGGGCCAGCAACCCCGGCAGATCGTGGGACTGCATGCATTGAACGAACGCGGAGATTGTCTCTTCGGGACTGTTCGGCATTCCCCACGGACACCGCGCAGCCGCGCAGGTTCCGAAGTTTCGCGTGGCCAGGTGGCGGCCACGAGGTCGTGTCGACCAGATTCAGGCGCGTTCTCGTCACGTCACTCGGGTTGACGTGCGCGCCAACCTGGTTGTCGACCTCCATCTGGAATCGCTGTCGAAGCGACCGCGGTCGGTGGCAATCGTCTTGCAGGTCAACGAGGCATGACAAGAAGCTCGTCCTCTGCGAGACATGCCTGGTCAACGTTGTCGTTCCTCGCCGCGATCTCGGCGCTCCTGGCGGGATGTGCCTCGGACCAAGCCGGGTCGGATACCAAGGCCACTCCGGACGCAGAGGCCACCCCCGCGCCGACCTTCACGAAACAAGAACAAGCGGTCTACTCCGCAATTTTAGCTTGGACATTCGGCGCGCCCTCCTACGTGCTCCGAAACCAATCCGCCATCGAGGGCGCGTCGCCCGAAGAAACGGCCGAGAATTTCCAGTACATTGCTAAAGACCTGGGCGCCCTTTCGGGCGACACCCTCGTGTACTACTTGCAGGCAAACCAACAGCAGCAGGCGATCCCGGCGGATCTGAACCTCGGTGCACCGTACACCGTCATCGACGAGACCCAACTCCGGGGGCTCTTGGCATCGGACACAGAACGCTGGAGTGGATTCTTCGCGCGATTCCCCGACGCGCCAGGCGTGCTCGACATCGGTCACGTGGGTTTCGATGTTGCGGGGAAACAGGCCCTAGCATTTCTTAGCTGGCAGGCCGGCGGCTTGGCCATGTGGTGCCGCTACTTCCTGCTGGAGCTGGATGGCGACACATGGCGGGTCGTCGACGACGTGATCACCCTCGAAGCCTAGCGCGCGGCACGCCACTTTGGCCGTGAGTTTCGAGGTGGCCCTACGGGAGCAGCGGCGGTTTAGAGGCGCCGCGCTCGGCTCGCTGACTCTACTCGGCCAGGCCGAGCTTGCGCTTTTCTTGCACGCGCGCGATGGCTTGCTGGGCGGGCTGGCTTTTGCGATCGCCACCGGCTGCCCACTGGGCTAGCAGGTCTTCGCAGGCGGCGCGGACCTCGGGACTCTTGTCATAGACCGCGAAGTGTTGAAGGATGGCCGCGGACTCGGGCTCGCCGATAGCGGCTAGGGCCGAGACCAGGTTGACCTTGCCGCGTGGCGCGGCAGTGTGCATGGCGGTTTCGATTTGCGGAACGGCTCGCCGGCCGATCTTGCGCAGTCGATCGATGGCCGGGCCGGGCAGCTCGTCGCTCTTCTTGGCGAGCACGTTGATAGCCGCGCCGATATCTCGGTAAGAACGATCATCACATCCGGGCAGAGCCAGCAGCGCAACGACCAACACGAAAATCAGACGTCGCATGTCTCTATTTCCTCTGGCGGGCCGCCCTGGCGGCGTGCATGGCGCTCACGGAATTTGGTCTCCAGCGCCACCGGGATTTCGCGCAGGTCGCCGCCATGGCTGGCTTCGCGCCTGGCCAATGTCTCGAAAAACGCCTCGCCCAGGTCGAAGAGCGCGCTGGGATTGGACTCGGCGAAACAGCGGTGGCGCAGTTCCGCGCCACTGTGCAGTCCGCGCGAGTACCAGGCCAGGGTCTTGCGCAATTCGTGCAGTACCATTTTCGGCACCGCGTACTCGGCCACCAGATCGGCGTGCCGCCGCCACACCACGCGGCGCTCGCCTACGGTGGGCAGATCGGGAATGGGCTGCCCGTCGTCGGCAGCACGAACCGCGCGGAAAAGCCACGGATTCCCGCGCGCGGCCCGGCCGATCATCGCGGCGTCGCAGCCGGTTTCGCGTTTCATGTCGAGGTAATCAGCGACCGAGTCGATGTCGCCGTTGCCGACCACCGGGATCCGGCGGGGCAGGGCGGCGCGCACCTCGGCGATGGGGGCCAGCCGAACCGCGCCCGAAAATCCCTGCGCCCGGGTGCGGCCGTGCACCGTAATGAGGGCGGCCCCGGCGTCGACCATCCGGCGCGCGAACGCGGCCGCGTTCATCGAAAGATCGTCCCAGCCGGCACGCTGCTTGACAGTGACAGGAATGCTGTCGGGCAGAGCCGCACGTACCGCGTCCACGATGCTTGCCGCCAGATCGGGCTCGCGCATGAGCGCCGAGCCGCACAGCCCGGCCGTCACCTTGCGCGCGGGACAGCCCATGTTGATGTCCACGATGCTGGCGCCGATGTCGGCTGCCATGCGCGCGGCTTGCGCCAGCACCTCGGGCTCGCGGCCGAAGACCTGCACCGCGAACCGCCGCCCGCCTAGGCTTGCCCACATGCGGCCAGTCGCTTTCACCGCCCCGCGCGTGAGCGCCTGCGCGGATAGGAACTCGGTGTAGGTCAGCGCGGCGCCATGTTCTTCGCACACAGTACGAAATGGCAGATCGGTCACTGCCTCCATGGGCGCGAGCAACGCGCCCGGACCGATATCGACATCGCCAATTCGCATGTGGTGCGAACCATAGCATGCGCGATTTTGTATAGTCGTGCTTCCCATGCGAACCGTAGCCCTTCTATTAGCGAGTAACATCTTCATGACCGCGGCCTGGTACGGCCATCTGCGCTTTAGGGGCGTGGCTTTGTGGAAGGTCGTGCTGGTCAGCTGGGGAATCGCCTTCTTCGAATACTGCCTGCAGGTCCCGGCCAATCGCTGGGGGTACGGCCAGTTCAGCGCCTATCAGCTCAAGCTCGTGCAGGAGATCATCACCTTGATTGTCTTTGTCGGGTTCTCGGCGATATGGCTGGGCGAAGCGCCGCGCTGGAACCACCTGGTGGCTTTTGCGCTCGTCGTCGCCGCGGTTGGTTTTGCCTTTCTGCCTCGGGCGGTGTGATGCAGAATTGGCCGAAGACTCGTTGTGTCTAAAAATGCGGATCGAGGCGGCTTGAAACGAGCGCAAAACCCATGAATGGGTTAACTTGCTACGCCCATGGGGTCAGGTATGCCAATAGAGGACAAGGTGCTTAGTAGTGCCGCCGCGGCACTGGGGATCAAATCGGGTGAAGAGCTGGCCAAGCTCGATGTCAAGGGGTTGGCGGCCTATACCCAGAAACAGCTCTTCGAGTGCGCCAAGCGCCTCGATCTCAAGGGTGCTTCCAAGCTCAGCAAGAACGAGCTCGCGGCGCGCGTGGCCAGCGAATTCGCAGCGCGCCGAGCGCCCGCCGCAAAGCCGGTCGCGGCCAAGAAGAGGACGAAGACGCCCGCGCCGGACGACTTGCCGGCGGAGGTCGAGAAAGTCCCGCCCAGCGCGGGCGACGGGGCGGACTCGGCATGGTCGCACAAGTTCGAAGTGCGTGAGCACGCCAAGGCCGATGCGCCTGGCACCATCCCCTGGTCCTATGCCTACGACCGGGTGACCGGCATGGCCGTGGATCCGGATCGCTTGTTCGTGTACTGGGAAGTTACCGACGACGCCATCGAGCGCGCGCGCAAGGCATTGGGTAAGGTGGGCAAGGACGCCTGGCTGAACCTGCGCGTCTACGACACCACCGATCGCATCTTCGATGGCACCAATGCCCATTCCTACTTCGACCATCGTGTGGAGCGGGGGGATCGGCACTGGTTCTTCCAAATCGGCAAACCATCTTCGTCGGCTTTCGTCGACATCGGGCTGAAATCGAGCGAGGGTTTCTTCGCCAAGATCGTGCGTTCGGGCCGCGTCGAGTTTTCGCGCCACGAGCCGGCAGCATGGGGCGAACCCGAGTGGCTGAGCGTTCGCTCGCTCATGGGACCCATCGAGCACGCCGGCCGCGGTCCGCACGTTCGGCGGCAGGTGCCAGCGACTGCGCCGGTTCCGTACGGCGGTTTGCCCAGCCAGGCACCGAGACGCCATGTCGCGCTTCTGCCCTGGGAGGAATCTTTCACCGTCGGCGAGGGCGGTCGCAAAGAAGTCATCGAATGGGAAGAGCACATGACCGACGGCACGACCGAATTCCATCGCGAGAGCACGTGGGAAAGCCCGGTCATGGTTTCGGCCTGGGAAGCGGGACCATTCAGCTTTCCGGTGTCCGCGCCCGAACCGGTGCGTGAAGACTTCGTCGGACCATCGCGCGTGTACCGCGTGGGCGGGCAAACCCACGTTGTGCACGGGCCGTGGCAGGTCGTGATCAAAGGCGTGGGCGCGCACCAAGGCCGCTCTGTGGTGGCGAAGTGGGAGATCTATCGCTCCTGGGTCGCCGAGGAGACGGCCGAATCGCCTGCCGGCGAAGTGAAAGAGTACGCGATTCCGGGCAGCTCCGAGAAGCTGCTGATGGGCGCCAGCGAACGCCGTTGGCGCTACGCCAGCGAAATGCGTCTGGGCGGCGCCTCGGAGATCTTCTTCCTGGGAGCGAGCGAGTACCGGGCGCGCGGTGCCAGCGAACGGCTCTTCATGGGGGCCAGCCAATACAAGATGAGCGGTGCGAGCGAACGCCAGGTCGCCGGCGGTAGCGAGGTGCGCCTGCGTGGCGCCAGCGAGGTGCGCCTAGGCGGGGCCAGCGAAACGCGCCTGGGAGGCGCCAGCGAACGGATACTCGGCGGCGGTAGCGAAGGCCGGCTGGCAGACAACGCGGACGGGATCCCGCCGTCGGTCGCGGAGCCGGGCCACTATCCATCCCCTGAGTCGATCAGCAAAGAACCAGAGCACAAGGACTAGCCAACATGCCCACCGGATACTTCGCGCTGGTTTTGCACGCCCACCTTCCTTTCGTCCGCCACCCGGACGACCCGACGGTCATGGAGGAGCAGTGGCTTTACGAGGCCATTACGGGAACCTACCTGCCGCTTGTGCAGATGTTTGAAGGGCTGCAATCGGACAAGGTCCCCTACCGCTGCACGGTTTCGCTGTCTGCGCCGCTCATCGCGATGCTGACCGACGACCTGCTCAAGGTGCGCTACGCCGACCACCTGGACGACCTCATTCTCTTGGCCGAGAAAGAGCTCGAGCGGACCAAGTACGAGCCGCAGTACCACCGCCTGGCCGAGATGTATCACAACCGCTTTCAGAGCTTGCGCCACACCTGGCGCTGCCATGAAGGCAACTTGGTGCAGGCGTTCCGCAAACTGCAAGATGCGGGCGGGTTGGAGGTCATCACTTCGACCGCGACACATGGCTTTTTTCCGCTGCTCGACCGCAACTGGGCGGCCCTGCGCGCCCAGGTTCACGTCGCCGCCGACTACTACGAAAAGCACTTCGACCGCCGTCCGCCGGGCATGTGGCTGGGCGAGTGCGGCTACGTACCAGGCGTGGACGAACTTCTGCGCGAGGCCGCGGTTCGCTATTTCATCGTGGACAGCCACGCCATCCTTTTCGCCGACCGGCCCCCGGTATACGGCGTGTATGCCCCCATCTACTGCGCCACGGGCGTGGCCGCGTTTGGCCGCGACACCGAATCGTCCGAGCAGGTGTGGAGCTCGAAGCACGGCTATCCTGGCGATCCGCACTATCGCGACTTTTATCGCGACATCGGCTTCGACCTGCCCATCGAGTACATCGGCCCGCACATCCATCCCGAAGGCCACCGGATGTACACGGGTTTCAAGTACCAGGCCATCACCCACGACAAGCTACACGACAAGTGGGTGTACGATCCGGACGCCGCGCGCGGCAAGGCGGGGCTGCACGCCTCCAACTTCCGCGGCAACATGGAAAAGCAGGTCGAGCGCCTGGCTGCGGGCATGGATCGGCCGCCCATCATCGTCAGTCCCTACGATGCCGAACTGTACGGCCACTGGTGGTACGAGGGGCCGATCTTCTTGTCCGATCTTTTTCGCCAGCTGCACTTCGATCAAAGCGTGGTTCAGCCGATCACACCCGGCGAATATCTCGACCGGCATCCCACGAACCAGCTGGCCACGCCGTGTGCCTCGTCCTGGGGGCTCAAGGGCTACTGCGAGCAGTGGCTCAACGAAAGCAACGCCTGGACCTGGCGGCACATCCACGCCGCCGGCGAACGCATGGTCGAGCTGGCGCGCAGCCACTGGGGGGCGTCCAATCCGCTGACCGTGCGTGCTCTCAAGCAGGCCGCGCGCGAGCTGATGCTGCTGCAATCGAGCGACTGGACCTTCATTATGTCCACGGGGACAACAGTTCCCTACGCCACCCGTCGATTCAATGAACACGTGATTCGCTTCTCCCGGCTTTACGACGATCTGAAGAAGGGACAAGTGGACGAGAAGTACCTGGCATCCGTTGAAGCACAAGACAACATCTTCCCAGACATCGACTACCGGATCTACGCGTCGTAGCGGCTCTGCGCGTCCCAAGCGCGCTGAAAACGACACGCCCAGTAGCCCCAAGTTGAAAGTCGGCAGTAGCTCCACCGTCGGCAAATCGGCCGCGAAGCGGAGATCCGCTCCCGTGGAGGCGGTCAGCGCGGTTGCCCCGGCGGCGCCGCCTGCCACAGGCCAACCCGCCAGCGCGCCGAAAACAATCGTGACGCCAGAGCGTGTGCGTGTCGAACCCAGCCAAGGAAAGCTGAAGGTTCTCTTCGTCGCCTCGGAAGTAGCGCCGTTTCGCAAGACCGGTGGCCTCGCGGACGTGGCCGGCGTACTGCCGCGCAGCCTGCGTCAGCGCGGAATCGACATTCGCGTGGTGATGCCGCTGTACCAGGGCATCCAGTGGAGCGCGCTCGAGAAACTGGATGGCACCTTGTCCGTGCCCATGTACTACGGCAGCGCGCGCGCGGGCCTGCGCATGGGCGTCTTGCCGGGCAGCGATCTGCCCATCTACTTTGTCGAGTACAACCGATTTTTCGACCGTCCCCACCTCTATGGTCCGCCGGGGCAGGCCTATTCCGACAACCTTGAACGTTTTTCGTTTTTTTCGCGGGCCGCGCTGGAGATGTGCAAGACCATCGGGTTCATCCCCGACGTGATCCATGCCAACGACTGGCAGACCGCGCTGGTTCCCGTGTACGTCAACACCGTCGAGTGGGCGAAGCCGTTGCACGGCGCGGGCACACTGTTCACGATTCACAACCTGGCCTACCAGGGCAATTTCGAAAGCGGGGCCATGTTCATCACCGGGCTCGGCGGGAATCACTACAACCCGTTCGAGTTCGAGCACTTCGGCGACATGAACTTGATGAAGGCGGCGATACGGCACTCGAATCTGCTGTCCACGGTCAGCCCCACCTACGCGCGCGAGATCCAGACCTCGGCGTATGGCTTCGGCCTCGACGGCGAACTTTCGCTGCGCAGTAAGTTCCTGCGTGGCGTGCTCAACGGCATCGACACCCACGAATGGAATCCCGCTGCGGATCCGCACATCGCCGCGCCCTTTTGCGCCGACGATATTTCCGCCAAGGCGGTGTGCAAGGCGTCCTTGCAGAAGCAGCTTGGCCTGCCGGTGCGCCCGAACGTGCCCCTGTTTGGCGTCGTCGGCCGGCTCACCCCGCAAAAGGGCTTCGATGTATTGGCGCACGCCCTCGACAAGATTCTCGCGTGGGATCTGCAGATGGTGCTGCTCGGCAACGGCGACCCCGAAGCCGAGCACTTTTTCTCACACCTAGCGACCAAGCGTAGCGACAAGTTCAGCACCTTCATCGGCTTCGACGAGGGACTGGCGCATCGGATCGAGGCTGGCTCGGACTTCTTGCTCATGCCCTCGCGCTTCGAGCCGTGCGGGTTGAACCAGATGTACAGCCAGCGCTACGGCACCTTGCCCATCGTACGCGGAACCGGCGGCCTTCTCGACACCGTGGTGAACTACGATCAAGCGACCGGAAATGGGACTGGATTCATCTTTTGGGATCTGACTCCCGGCGCGATTGCTGACACCGTGGGCTGGGCACTGTCGACCTACTTCGAGCGGCCGGCTCACATCGAGGCCATGCGCACGCGGGCCATGCGGCAAGATTTCTCCTGGGATCGCGCCGCCGAGGCCTACGAAGGTCTCTACCGGGAAGCCTTCCAGATCCGCCGCGGACACGCGTTTCCGTAGCGGAGCCGGATTTCTTCACCACAGCGGGCGCAGAGGGCGCAGAGACGGATAGAGAGGATAGGGGGTTCGGATCTTGGGTCCGAACTACTTCTTTCCCGCCGACCTCCGTGCTCTCTGTGCTCTCTGTGGTGAATTTTTCGAGGTCGATCAGCGACCAGAGGCCGCTTTTTCGGCCGATCGGCGACCAAGTTCTGTTCCGGCGGCCAAGGTCGCGATGCGGGTCCAGACGTCTCGTGCTTCGCTCTTGCGGCCGAGGCCGGCTAGGGCCAAGGCGCGGTTGGTGAGCACGGCGGTGTCTTCGGGGGCGATGGCTAAGGCGCGATCGAGGAGGGGCATGGCTTCCTCGAAGCGGACGGCTGCGACCTCTAGGGATCCGATCCAAGCGGCGGCCGAAAGTTCGTGTTCGCGTTCGAGACAGCCAACGGGATCGGCGAGGGCAGATCGATAGGCCGCGATGGCCCGGTCGCTCTTGCCGCTGTCGAGATCGAAATAGAGGTCGCCGAGCCGAATCTGCCACTCGCAGGCGGGCACGGGCGAGAGCGCGGGCGGCGTGAGTAGCGGCCGTGTCGCGGTACCAGTTTCGATATCGAAGTCGAAGGTCGCGGGGATTTCGAAGGTGGCGATGAATTCCTTCCACTTGGGTAGGCGGCGCACGAACACCCGGCTGTCCTTGGCGCGAAAGACCAGTGCCCAGTACGCGGGAT
>Ga0265316_10003949_pt1 | contig 14861 bp, 11 predicted proteins | sample 4522metaG_FD_202092 | JGI IMG/M metagenome (GOLD analysis project Ga0265316, IMG submission 202092) | Rhizosphere microbial communities from Carex aquatilis grown in University of Washington, Seatle, WA, United States - 4-5-22 metaG | ecosystem: Host-associated > Plants > Roots > Rhizosphere >...
ATCTGAGACACTGGAAGCCAATGATTGAGCTGATTTCAGTGTATTTTCATCCTTTGAATATGTCCTGATCTTAACGTAATAATTGGCTTTAAAGAAATTAATTGCCCCATCTGAAGTCATATATCCCTGTGAACCCAGCTGCTGGAAGCGGAATGATGGGGAGCGTTCAGTTGAGTATATTCCAAAGGCCATAGTATGATCAGACTGTTTGTATATCTCCAGCTTAATCACATTTTTCCCCTTTTTATACTCAGCAACATGCAAATCAATGAAGCCATAGGCCAGATATGTATCTGCTGCTCCATTAATATAATCCCAAAGGTTATCGCGAAGATAAACAGGATACTCAGTGGTCTTTTTATAGCCTTTCAAATCAGGCAATTTAATATCCTGGGCAAATACAATTCCTGAAAGAAGAATCAGGAAAAATGCAAATAGAATTTTTTTCTCCATTTTAATAGTCAGTTAAATAAAAAAAATCAGATATCCTGAACAACTTTTTCAAAGAAGCTCGAAAATCAATATGGGGTTATCAAATTTTATAAATCCCCTGCAAAAAAAACCAAAAATTTCTCGTTTTATAAATTCCTAAACCAGAAAATCCTCCGGTACATTTACAAGTCTTGAAATATCTGCAATTTTCTCCCTTATGTCGAAGTTTTTGGTACACTTCACGTTACATGAACTGCACTCTTTACACGGATTATCATTAGTTCCAAGCTCCCCTAACAAAGATTTAGCCATAGCAGGGTTTGAATAACCATATGCATACATGTAAGCTCTCATCAGATCCGGTACTGGAATATTCATTGGACATGCACTCAGACATTTTGAACAACCTGTACAATAGAGTCCGTTTTCAGCTCTTGCAATCAAAAGATCTTTCTTTTCCTGTTCAGTTATTGATATATCAGCCAGGATCTTAACATTCAGGTCAAGTTGATCAAAGTCGGTCATACCAGGAATTGTGGTTGTCACATCAGGATTTGACAAAACCCATTTTAAAGCAGCAGTTGAATTAATCGGTTTTGTTTTTTCTTTATCTAGAAATCCTCCTCCTGCCAGGGTCTTCATAGCGATGATACCTATTCCTGCCTTACTGGCCTTTTTAATGGCATTATTCAATTCGGTAATATACGTTTGTTTAAAATTATAGGCAGTCAGAATTACATCCAGATAATCCATAGAGGCAGCAGCATCAATAACTACCGGTTCATTGGCATGGGTAGAAAAACCTATAAACTTTATCCTGCCTTCTTTTTTCAGGTTTTTAACTGCATTTATAATTGGCTTGTATTCAAGCATCTCAGGATTCCTGATATCATGAATATACAGAATATCAACATAATCCATTTTCAGCCTCGAAAGACTGGTATTGAATTTTGAAAGAAAATCTTCAGAAGTTGTCTGGTCTGACGGCTTACCCTCCCTGTCAACACCGGCAGGTTTGACTTTTGTAGCAAGATAAAATGAGTTTCGAGGATAATCTTTAAGAAGGTTCCCCAACATAATCTCATTGTTTCCATTCTGATATCCGTTCGCAGTATCAAAAAGTTTGATCCCCTTTTCGTATGCTGCTTTACAGAGGTTCGGATTATCGGATCTCATAACTCCAAAACTTATTACAGGAACATTCATCCCTGTTTTTCCAAGTGTTCTGGAGATAAAGTCTTTCTGCTGATTTGATGTCGCAGCTGATACCAGGGAGGGCGATAATGCCATTATTCCGGCAGCGCCTGTGACACCGGTTCTCAAAAAACCTCTTCTGTTAATATTTTTCATAATAATATCATTGTTTTTAAAAACATGTTTTTGATATGAGTCAGTCTGGTAAGTCTTTTATTATTTTGCCTTTGTGTTACTTCGGGTTTTGCTTCTATTTCAGGCTTCTGATCCGTACCTCAATACCTGAATCCTTTAATAATTTTATGATCTCGTTTGTATCCGTTTCCCCAAAATGGTATGGATAAAGTATTTTTGGTTTAAAAGCAAGTGCAGCATCGGCAACCATAGCCGGAGTCATGGTATAAGGAAGATTCATCGGGAGGAAGGCAACATCAATATTCTTCAGTGATTTCATTTCCGGTGTATTCTCAGTGTCTCCGGCTACATAAAACCTTTTCCCTCCTATCGTTAGGATATATCCTATCCCTACTCCTTTCGGATGAAAAGGATGGCCCGGAGAGCTTTCGTTCACAATATTATAAGCAGGTACCGCATTAATAATGATGTTATTGATTTCCTGCCTGTCATCAGCTTCCATTGCCATTGCCCATGGAATTTTTGAAATGGAGTTTTTATTACAGAACAATAGTGTTCCCGGCTTCTTCAGATCCCCGATTAACTTTACATCAAGATGATCTCCATGTTCATGGGTAACCAGAATAAGGTCGGCTTTAGGAAGAAAGTTATAATTCCCTGAAGACCTTACAGGATCGATATAGATCACAAATCCGTTCACTTTAAACATCAATGAACCATGTCCGATAAAATGCAGTTCAACTATGCCTGCTGAAGTAGTAATTTTATCATATTCAGGAGGCTCCTGAGAAAATCCCGGAATTACCATAGCAGTAAATATTATTGTTAAAAAAGCTTTTTTTAATTTGGCTAAAAAACAGTTATTCATATTCTTAATTTTTAAGTCAGATAATATACAAAGATTTGAAAAAAATAAGTAATTATTACCTTTAATTAAGTTTTTTATCAAATTTATTGTGGCCACATTTAATATATATTGAATTTTTGATAACTTGCCGTCAGAATTTAGGTCATTGCGTTAATTAATTAACATTGATGCGTTTAGGGAAAGATAAACAGGCTACTATATTAGCAGTTTTTCTGGTATTTGCAGCATCAGCCAGCGGACAGACGGGAAAAAGTTTCAAATTCCATCCTGATGGTAATTTGCAGAAAACCGATGTCACAGTTACAGGTCAATCAATCATCATAAATTATTCAATATCAGAGCTCAATGTTGAATCAGTTACCAACAATGCAGGCTCCTTTTATCGAATATCTATTCCGGGCCACATTCCATCGACCGATCCCGGGAAACCTGAATTGCCTGTATTCAGCAGGTTAATCTCAATTCCTGAAGGTTCTGAATTCAGTATAAAGATCTCAGATGTTAAATCAGCTAAAGTTAACCCTTCAGGAAAGGATATAACAGGTCTTCTGGTTCCTGCACAGGAAAGTGAAACAAAAGAGGTTCAGCAGGTAAAACCAGAATTTAAATTTGATAAGACAGTTTATGCCACACGAGGATTTATACCTGCTGACACTGTAAAAATCGAACCATTAGGCATCGCCAGGAATAATAAATTGGCAAACCTTTATATTTCACCGGTAAGATATAATCCACATTCAAATTCAATTGAGGTTATTACATCCATGAGAATTGAGATAACATTTTCAAATTCCGTCAATAACACATCCAAATCGCTTCCGTATCAGCCGAGACTTTTCGATGAGTCGCTTGATAAAGGAGTATTAAACTACAATCCCGGTCAGGTAATTCCCGGATACTCCGACAAACCGGTTAAGATGGTTATTATTACAGATATTGCTTTCAAAAAACAGCTTCAGCCTTTTATTAAATGGAAAACACAGAAAGGCTTCAGGCTGAAGATTCTCTATAAAGGAACAGGGTTGGCAGGGAATGATTATATGCAACTAAAAGATACACTAACCAAAATTTACAACGCTTCATCCGCGAACGACCCTCCTCCCGAGTATCTGCTTATTATCGGAGATGTCAACAGAGTTCCCTATTATGGTTCAGGGGGTTCGGGAAATATCACAGATATGTATTATGGTGAATTTGATGGTAATGGCGATTATATTCCGGAAATGTTTATAGGCAGACTTCCAGTTGCCGATACAACTGAACTGAAAACAGCTATAACCAAAATTATCCAGTATGAAAAGTTCCAGTTTGCGGATACAAACAAATTTTATTCACGGGCTATGGCCACTGCAGGTTATGATGCAGGTTATGCCAGCTATATGAACGGACAGTTAAAGTATGCTGTTACAAATTACCTGACAAAAGGGAACGGAATAAATGAATTCCATTTTAATTATCCTGATTCCTACACTGCGAAAGATTCAATTATAGAACTTATAAATAAGGGAGTATCATTTGTCAATTATACCGGACACGGGGAAGCTTCAGGCTGGTTGCATGTTAATATTAAATCATCTGATATTCCTTCATTTCAGAATAAAAACATGTATCCTTTTGTAATAAGTAATGCCTGCAGGACGGCACAATATAACCTGGCAACTTCTTTTGGAACCAGGATGATGCTGACTGCAGATAAGGGTGCTATAGGGTTCATTGGTTGTTCAAACGACTCATATTGGGATGAAGATTTTTACTGGGCCGTTGGCCCCGGAACTATTTCAGCAAATCCGACGTATGAAGGAAAAGGGCTTGGCGCATATGACAGAATGTTTCATACACATGGGGAATCTCCCTCCGACTGGTATTTTACGATGGGTCAGATTAATTATGCAGGAAATCTGGCTGTAAGTGCAAGCAATTCCCCAAGGAAAAAGTATTATTGGGAGACATATAACCTTATAGGAGACCCAAGCGTTATTCCAATTCTGGGAAAACCCGGATCTTTTAATGTTTCATTACCGGATACCCTTCCAAACGGTATTAAATCTCTCTCCTTTAATGTTGATCCTTTTGCATATGTTGCTGTATCACATTATGATACTCTATGGGATGCATCATTCGCAAGTAATTCAGGTACTGTTGCCCTTAATATGCCGGGCCTTTCAAATGATTCATGTCTGGTTGTAATAACAGGCCAGAACAAAGTCCCTGTAATAAAGACAATCCATTTCTCAAACATCCATAAAGAATTTATCAATCTTACGGCAAGCAATATAAATGATAGCCAGGGAAATAATAATAACCTGGCTGATTTTGGAGAGTCTCTTTATCTGAAACTTACACTGAGTAATCTTGGATTAACCGATTCCCATAATTTATATGCCAAAATTACTTCTACCTCAGATATGATAACAATTACGAACGACTCAGCGTATATAGGAACTTTACCCGCCAAATCTGATATTGTTCTTTCAAATAATCTTGGCATCTCTGTTTCCAATGACGTCCCTGATATGTCAGTAGCTACCATTAATCTTCTTTTGAAGGACCAGTTATCAGAAAAACATTATACAATTGATATTTGTATTCATGCTCCGGAACTCCAGATCATAAACTGTATTATTGATGATAAAACTGTAGGAAACGGCGATTTCATTCCCGATCCGGGAGAAACTTTCCGACTGGTTTTCAAGGTCCGGAACCAGGGTAGCAGCGACATATCAGGTCAATTTAATATTTCCAGCCAACAGGATGACATTTCTCTTGTTGAACCGAGTGTTAAGTCCGGGACTTTAAAATTCGGGCAGATCACCGATATACCCGTGATGGTAAAACTTTCAGAAACGGTTCCCACCGGTAACCTGATTTCAGTCTCTGCAATACTCGATTGCAATCCATATATTGTTAACAAGGATTTTTCATTCAGGGTCGGAAAAGTCAGGGAGAGTTTTGAATCTTCATCTTTCAATGTCTTTCCATGGATCAATATCAGTGCAATCCCATGGGTAATTACTTCAGGAAGTTCTTACGATGGTAATCTTTCTGCCAGATCAGGCGCAATTTCGCATAATGGATCAACTTCGTTGGCTATCAGAACAGTATATTCTAAGGATGATTCAGTCAGGTTCTTCTATAGGGTTTCATCCGAGCCAAACTACGATTTCCTTTCGTTCAAACTGAATGATGTAGAAATATTCAAGAAATCCGGAGAACTTCCATGGACAAAGACGGCAGTTGCTGTGAAAGCCGGCCTTAATAAAATGGAATGGATTTACATGAAAGATAATTCTGTTTCAGATGGGTCGGATTGCTCATGGATTGATATGATCGATTTTGCTCAGTCAAGTCCTGTACGTTATATACAGAGAGATCTTCAGGTAGCCAGAGTAATTGTACCGGTCAATAATGAGCAGTATGGACTGGAGAACATTACGGTAAAAGTTCTCAACGTTGGAAAAGATACTTTAAATGGTTTTAACCTGGCCTATGAAATAAATGGCTATACTCAACCAGTGATACAGTTTTTTGATAACAAGGTTATTCCTTATGGCGATTCTGTAACAGTATCATTCAAGGCAAAGGCTGATCTGTCAAAATATGGCGATTATAAGATCGTAACTTACGGATTAGACAACAATGATGATTATCTTTTTAATGACACATTGACCACCAATATCGAGAATACAAAAATCAGTGAGGCATTAAGTGTTTTTCCTAATCCGTTCACTGACAAACTTACAATTACCCTAAACTCTCAGACTGACGACAAAATTCATATATCTATCTCTAATGTGTCAGGAGTAAAACTATATGATATTGAAAAAGATATTTTAACCGGTAATAATTCAATTACCCTTAGCGATCTCAGGTTAATCCCGTCAATTTATTATCTCAATGTACATGGAATCACTATCAATAATACAATTTCTGTAATTAAGCTCAAAAAGTAAATTATAATTAGTTGTTTAAATAGAATTTTTAATATGTCAGCAATAACACCTACAAGGAATTTGGCATTTGAATTATTTAAAAAGTACAATAAGTCAGAGAGCCTTCTTAAGCATGCATTATCTGTTGAAGGGGTAATGAGATATATGGCTAAAAAGCATGGAGAGGACGAGGAGAAATGGAGAATAATAGGACTGGTTCATGATCTTGATTATGAGATGTATCCGGAACAACATTGTATTATGACTAAGAAGATTTTAGAAGAGAATAACTGGCCTGAAGAATACATCAGGGCTGTATTGAGTCATGGATGGGGCCTTGCCACTGATGTTAAGCCGGTTTCATTGCTTGAGAGAACAATCTACGCTGTAGATGAGTTGACTGGCCTGGTCGCTACAAGCGCACTTGTAAGACCTTCAAAAAGCGTCATGGATATGGAAGCAAGATCGGTCAGAAAGAAATGGAATGATAAAAGATTTGCCGCCGGGGTCGACCGTTCAGTTATAGAAAAAGGCGCTGAAATGCTTGGAGTAAATATTGATGAGCTGATAACAGATTGTATAATAGGTATGAGAACAGTGGCGAAGGAGATTGGATTGGAAGGGCAAGGGGGAAGTGACCATTAATAAAAAAGCCGGATCAATCGATCCGGCCTTCAATTTTCATTCAGAATATTATTGGGTAATTTTAAGCTTAATGTTTCTGAACCATATATCACTGCCATGGTCCTGAAGTCCGATATAACCTTCTTTTGCAGGATTAGCAAACCATTCATAATCCTTAAATTTTGAATTTGCTATCATCTTTTTCCAATCCTCTGTCCAGAGGTGATACTCAACGACATTTGCACCATTCTGGGAATATACGACAGTTCCCTGATAGACAAGAATATGAATATGGTTCCATTGGCCGGCAGGTTTGGTGTTCTGTGGTTTTGCCGGAATAAGATCATAGAGAGATCCGGCCATGCGGTCTCCATCAACACCCAACTTGGCATCAGGATGTCTCTCATTATCAAGGAGCTGCATCTCAGGAGCTGATTTCCAGATAGGTTCATTTGGTATTTCCTGTGCGAGAATAAAAATTCCGCTGTTTCCACCTTCGCCTATCTTCCAATCGAGGTCGAGTTCGAAATTGCTTAATTTCTTATCGTAGATAACATCTCCACCATTGCCTGCTTCTCCGTTTCCGGAAGCTATACAATGAAGAGTGCCATCAACAACTTCCCATCCTTTAGCAGGGAAGGTCGGTTGATTGTATCCACGCCAGCCGGTTGTTGTTTTTCCGTCAAAGATAGAGACAAAACCGTCATCTTTTGAAGATGATTTTTTAGCGTTTCCGTTTGATCCGCACGATGTTACAAGTCCTATAACAAGTACACATGCAAAAATAATTTTAAATAGCTTCATAGTACGTAAAATTTTAACAGTTAAAAGCCACAGGTAATAATTGGCTGTGACCTATATTTATTATGCAGGCATATCAGGTAAATTAAATCCTTTGCGGTAGGTATGTTTTACCATTTCAGCAGCGAATTCTTTTGCATTCATCTTAATGTCTGGTCTGTTGAACTTGGGATCGCCATCGACGATTGTAAAATTATCAGAGATTGTGAGTCTTACTGAGTCATCAGCGCCAATGTTTGTGAACTCCATTTTCTCTCCGTTCCATTCAAGTGTTTTGTTAAGCCCCTGAAGTCTGACAGCAAGAACACCCATAACAACCATCTCATTAAATGGTCCGGCTTCTGAGAAATCAGATTTTGATTTAACTCTGGTTTCAGGACTTTCTTTGCATGCACGTACCCAGTCCATTTCGTGACCACCATTCATTGCATTTTCAACTCTTCTCTCAGTTTTCGGAACAACAGGTTTCTTTCCTGACAACAACCATGGATCTTTCCCATAGCAACCACAGATCAAAGTATCTTTTGAACCGTGGAAAATAACTCCACCACCATCATCATTCATATTTTTACCTGCAGGCCATCCTTCTGGTTTAGGAGGTTCCAGACCACCGTCATACCATATTACTTCGACCTGAGGATATTTGATTTTTGATCCTTTTGGAGCTACTCTTTCAGGAAATGTGAGAGTAACCATCTGAGCATTAGGAGCGCAATCTGTCAGCAATAAGGTTGAACTTGCCTGAGCTTTTATCGGGTATCCCAAATGGAGCGATTTGAATATTGGATGCATTATATGGCAAGCCATGTCACCAAGAGCGCCGGTTCCAAAATCCCACCAGCCTCTCCAGTTCCATGGAGTGTAAATGCTGTTATATGGACGCATTTTGGTCGGGCCTATAAAAAGATCCCAGTTAAGTGTGTCGGGAACCCATTCACCTTTAGGAACATTCAATCCCTGGGGCCATATGGGGCGATCTGTAAAAGCTTCAACTTTTTTTACTTCACCTATTTCGCCATTCTGCATCCACTCAATTGCCTGGTTAACACCTTCACCAGATGAACCCTGATTCCCCATCTGAGTAGCAACTTTATACTTTGCTGCAAGCTTGGTCAATAACCTGGACTCATAAACTGTGTGTGTCAATGGTTTTTGAGTATAAGTATGCTTGCCCATTATAATTGCATTAGATGTGACAACAGCATGTGAATGATCAGCTGTTGCAGTTATAACTGCATCAATTGATTTTCCCATTTCATCATACATCTTTCGCCAATCCCAATATGCCTTTGCATTTGGATTAGCGGCAAATACTTTCTTTGCGTAACCCCAGTCAACATCGCAAAGCGCAACTATGTTTTCTGTCTTAGCTACATTCTTAAGATTTGTATTTCCCATACCACCAATACCAACAACAGCAATATTAAGCTTGTCACTGGGAGCCGGAGTTTTGCGACCTAAGCCACTTACGACTGAGCTCGGAAGTATAGTCAAACCTGCAGCAACGGCACCGGTTGTTCCAAGAAAAGTCCGGCGTGTAATGTTTTTTGATTTTTCTTTCATTGTCAGGTAAATTTAAATTTATTATTGATCCATAAAATTAGTTATTTTATGATTAGTCAAACATATGTTATGCATATTTAAAAACATAACAGTAAATCTACAATTCTCTGATCCAGATATTTCTATAAGCAACAGGATTTCCGTGATCCTGTAATTCAATGCTACCCGGCCCATGTTTCTTAATAAAGTACTCAGGAATTCCAATGTATTCAGTTGGACCTCTTACGATTACATTATTCTGAACAAGCACTCCATTCTGAAGTACCGTGACACGCGGAGGGGTAACAAATATAGTAGAATCATTCCCGAAAGTTGGCGCCGTATAAATAATATCATATGTTTGCCATTCTCCCGGTTTTCTGCAAACATTTACCAGAGGCGGATATTGTTTATAGATACTTGCAGCCTGCCCATTACGATATGTGCGGTTATTGTAACTATCAAGTACCTGAACTTCATAAAGTTCCTGCAAAAACACTCCGCTATTACCCCTGCCCTGACTTTCCCCGGTTATTTCAGTAGGTGTTTTCCATTCAATGTGTAACTGGAAATTTTCAAATTTACGTTTGCTTTTAATGTATCCGGCTCCTTTTACGCTTATTAAAGCCCCATCCTTTACAATCCACTTTGAAGGATTTCCCTGTAAATCTGTCCATTGTGCATTCACATCAGTTCCATTGAATAAAACTATAGCATCTGATGGGGCATCTGAATTTGTGACTCCCGGCTGAATGATTTTTACTTCAGGTTCCCAAATCTCGGTCATCCCCGGAGTCATCTTCTCGAGCTCAGGAAACTTCAAAGCAGCCGGTTTGGTCGTTTGCTGCGTTTGGCCTATACCGTAAACGCTGGTGAACAACATTGAACTGATAATCAACAATTTTTTCATATTTATTCTGATTAAATTAATTAATAGGTACGCACACCTGAATGATAATTTATGTGTGTCTTTGTTTGACACAAATATAATGTGGGATATTTTAAAAACCTAATCCTATATGGCGTATGAGCATCACCTGATTGCCTTCTTTAAAGGCTTAACAGAAACTTCTTTGAAGAAGACGACATCCTTATCGCTGTGATTCTGAATACCCATATAACCTGAAACAGGACGAGGTCCCCGTTGTGGTTCAAAATCAAATTTGCGTTCAGGCACTGCATCGCCCTCTTTGAAATCGGTAACTTTTACTCCGTTAAGATATACGATAGTCCTTGTACCATCCAGGGTAATCTCCATGGTGTTCCATTGCGGGCCTGGCTTTCCTGTTTTGGCCAGAGGCTTTGTGAGAGAATACAGCATACCGGTATAATGATAATCATCCTCATTCGATTTTTCAGGTTGATTATCAATCTGTACTTCGTATCCATAATGTACAGGCATCCATTCTTCTCGTGGTTCAATCGGGATACGGATAAAAACTCCTGAATTGCTATTTGTATCGCGCATCGCAAAGACAACACGAATCACACAGTTGCTGAATTTTTCTCCTTTCCAGTATAACAGGCCCATTCCTCCTTTTGACTTTATCAGACCATTCTCAACATAGTGAGAGCCGGGACCTACCTGTTTCCAGCCTGTAAGATCTTTCCCGTTAAATAAATGCCTCCACTGAGTTGTGTCAGCAGCGCCGGCCGAAATGCTTTTTATAAGAACAAATAATAAACACACTGTCAGGCCAAACGTTATGAAGAATCTGGCTGAGATGAAACCGTCAGGCGATTTTTGCCTTCCAATAAAAAATTTTTCCATGGTCTTTAATTTAAGTTTAATTTGTTTTTTTCTTATCGTCGCTTTCCTGACAACTGGTTTTGTCCGCAAGTCTAACCTCAGAATTTGCGTCAAAGGTATATACAAAATCATCATCACTGCCTGTAATTAGCATTTGAAATTTAAAAAAATATTTTACACGGTGACGGTTGAAATAATAATTATGCTTTCAACTATTACTATTTTGATTTCCAATGAAAAAGAAATAAATTGCCCGAAAATCAATATATGGATAGAAAATATTTCCCTCTCAGTTCTGTTGAGAACAACAGAGTGGTAAAAATAATTCAGGTAGCATTCGGTTTTGTTTGCGTAGCTGTAGCAATATTCTGGTTGATTTTTAACATCAGGTCATTGAAAGCCGATGGAACACTCTGGATCACAATAATATTTATTTCAGGTTTTGGTTTATACCAGGTCTGGGCCGGGTTGGGCCGCGCAGCCCGATTTATTGAGATAAGCTCTGATGAGATCCGGCTTAAAAAAACTGTAATTTTCCCGGCGGTTATGATATCGGTCAGCGAGATTCAAAAGATCGAAGTATTCCCGTTCAATCTTATCTTCTTTTTGAAAACAGGGAAAAAAATTGTTTTGAGGTTCAGTAGTACATATCACGAAACGAATGAAAAGGTGAAGGATGAAATTCTTAGTTTTGCAGAAGTTAACTCGATTAATATCGAAATAGTCGAGGAGAAAATATAATAATAGGAATAATTCCAGCTTTCATCAAGAATTGATTCGAATGCGAGTCAGTTTTTCCCACGCATCTTTGCTTACCGGTATCCCGTTTTCAAGGTTTTCATTTCTTGTCTTAAGTACACTCTCGCCCGGATACCGGATTTTAACAGCAGGATCCTCCGGATTTGATTTATGCAAATCTTCAATAATCTGATTTATCGAATTGTCAATAACAGGAAAGTTTTTCAGCATTTTTATATCGATTGCTATAAAAATCTGTGATACGCTATATTCTGAACTACAGCTCTGGATCTGATGAGTAGCGAATCCCCCTGACAGAATTGTTGCCAGAATATCTAGCAATAAAGACAAACCTGCTCCTTTCCAATAACCAATGGGTAAAACCCTCCAGGATTCCAGTATCTCCTGCGGGTCGTTGGTAATTTTCCCCTGTTTATTGAATCCTCCAGGGTATTGAAGTTTATTGCCTTCGTTCTTAAGTACTTCCATTTTCCCGTAAGAATACTGCGACATCGCAAAATCAAGAACAATTGCTTCATCGCGATATGGGACAGCAATCACAAAAGGATTGTTACCAATCCGTGGATCAGTAGCTCCCCAGGCAGGCATATTGGGACAGGTATTAGTCCAGCAAATCAATACAAACCCCTTTTTAGCGGCCTGCCAGCCATAAGTTCCCCCGCGCATCCAATGGTTAGTGTTGGCAATGGCGATAAGGCCGATTCCATTTTCACCTGCAAGCTTCATTGCCCTGTCAGTTGCAAAAGTTGCATTCAGTGGCCCGGGAGCAAGATTGCCATCCCATTGTTCAAGTGAACCTATACGGTGCACCAGGGAGGGAACAGCTTCCGGTTTAACAAAACCCTCAAGAGTATTTTTAACGAATCGTGGAAACCTGTTAATTCCGTGAGAGTTGACTCCGTCAACACTATTCATTGTGAAAATTTCTGCACATTTTTCTGCCTTCGGTTCTGAGAAACCTACACTTAAAAGGATCCTGAAAAATTCCGATTTCAATTTATCGTAAGATACCCTGATAGTTTGTTCATCAATTGACATAGTGCAAATATCAAATTAATTAATTTTGTTGGAGAGATGCCCAAATTGGTTGTCTCTACTACAATATAAATGAATTATCTCAGAACCTTGTCCGCGAAATCCATAAACCAGTCCCAGTCTCTCAATAGCAGGTTATGAACACCATCCCTGATATGAAAACCTACTCTTCCGCTTATTAATTGTTTATTAAGAGGAGGCATTGATTCCGGAATATCTGAATTTCTGCCCAGCAGATTAAATACAGGAACTGCCTTGTAAAGAGAGATGTATGATCCTTCAGGATCGCCCCAAAGATCCTCATCAGCACAATCAATATAAAGTGCCCGTGGTGCAATAAGTGACAGTAGCATATGCATATCAACAGGAAGGGCATCTTCATTATTGCTGAACTTATTATAATTAGAACAGAACCAGTGAGGGAAAGAAGAGTTAAGCCTGGCAACTGTCTCACCAAAACGACGACGGGCCAAAGCTGCACCTCCTGCTCCTGATTCATTTGAGACCACCATTGCAAAACGTGTATCTTCCGCCCCTGTCCACAAAGCTGTTTTACCTGCACGTGAATGCCCTACAACAGCCACCTTATCAGACGCAACATCTTTATCATTTACCAGGTAATCCATACAACGGCTGGCACCCCATGCCCATGCTGCCAGTGTTCCCCATGCATCATCAGGACGAGGATTTTGATCAAGTAAACCATGTATCCCATTTTTAAAATTGTCAAAATTATCAGGATCCAAATCAGTAGAATTGAATACTGCCATTCCATAACCTCTCTTAAGAGCTTCTTTCACGGGCCAATACTCATTAGTTTTCTTCCAGTCAGGAGAACTTTTCTCATCATGCCAGGGATCGATTAAAAGAAATACCGGGACGGGTTTTTTAATATCGTTTGGAGTAAATAGAGTAAGATGTATTACCAGCGATCTCCCAACAGCATCAATTGTGATATCTACCTCTTTTTGAGTAGCTCTTCCATCCAAAGCATATGTATCCAGATTGTTGACTTTAAACTTTTCCCGGTACGATGTTTCAGGTACCCTTCCATATACATATTTACGAAACAACTCAATAATCTCAGGCCGTCTCAACTTATTCCATAATTCTGCTGTAGTGATCTTTACACCTTCATTTGAAGTAAATATGTCAGGTAAAGTATAGTTTGGAACTTTTTCTTCATAATAATTAAAACCTGGTCCATCTTTTGATAATTTTTCAACTGTCATGGCATTTGCATGCCACCCTTTATCTCCCTGTGCTGAAACAGGTGCAATCTGAAAAAATATTAATAATAACGCAGCAATACCTGCTTTTCTAAGGCAATCTTTCCGGGACATCATTGGCTATGTATTTTATGATAGTTTTAAAAAATCAGACCTGTATACAAATTTATCAATATTAGTGAATCAGCAACTTTTATAACTGGCATTTCCAATTCTCATATTGACCAATTAATACAGTACCCTCTCTAAATTTCAATAGAGTTCCCTGCTGTTTATTATATGTACTCCCAATTTTGCAATTTCACATTTTATATCATCAAATTTATCCAGATATAAAGGTTGAGATGCATCTTCAATAAGTGTCGCAGAGAATCCTTCCTGAATAGAATCAAGTATCGTAAAATAAACACAGATGTCTGCAGCTAACCCGCAGAAATATATCTCAGAGGTTCCCTTTTCTTTCAGGTAACCTGCAAGACCCGTGCTTAACTTATGGTTATTATCATAAAATCCGCTGTAACTGTCAACTTCCGGATCCATTCCCTTACGAAAAATGGCAGCAA
>Ga0265316_10003951_pt1 | contig 14858 bp, 9 predicted proteins | sample 4522metaG_FD_202092 | JGI IMG/M metagenome (GOLD analysis project Ga0265316, IMG submission 202092) | Rhizosphere microbial communities from Carex aquatilis grown in University of Washington, Seatle, WA, United States - 4-5-22 metaG | ecosystem: Host-associated > Plants > Roots > Rhizosphere >...
TCGGAAAAGAGACGGTTGGCCTCATCGAAAGTCGTGTTGCCGGTGTCGGCACGCGCAATGCCGGCCAGGGCAAGCGCGACGATTGCAGTCAGCAGGGCAATGCCTGTGCCCAGCCGACGACTCTTGGGTGACAATTGGGTTCTCATGTCCGACTCTCCCCTTTATCGAGACTGCGCTCGATGATTTCTTCAAGCCTCGCCAGTGAGGAAGCATCCGGCTCCGCAGCCGCAAAGCGCAGACGTTCGGCGGTTCCCAAAATCGCGACAATCGGCTCGTCGCGACCCAGTCTGGCTGCGGCCTCGGCGGCCGTGACCTCGTCGGGCGCGATCCTCCAGGTCTCGCTCAGGCGTTCTCGCAGTGCGGCCGCGCCAGCCTCGTAGAAACGGACTGAATCCCCGGCGACCGCTGCGCGTTTCATTGCCATGCGATGCTGCGCGACGGTTTCGCGCAAAGCCCGGCGGCGAATCCGTGCGGAGGCCACGCGCTCGCGCGGCCGCGCCACCAGGATCGTCAGCGTGAGCCAAGGAACCGTCACGACCGGCCAGAACCAGGGACGCCGGTACGGGGGAAGCAGCGTCGCGACGAAGCGTCCCTCATCGAAGTGGTTGGGTCGCAACCCTGTCGCAGGCTCTTCTGTAACTTTGGGGATACTCTTTCCCAGGTTCGCGGACGGCGTCGCAACTCCACCCGGGGTTGCGGCGATCTCCACACCAATCGGCGCGGTCGACCGGCTCAGGTACTGGTGCCGGTCGGGATCGAAAAAGCTGAACGAAACAGCGGGGATTTCTAGGCGGCCACTCGATTGAGGCACGACCGCCTGCTCGAAGATCTTGGTCCCCTGGTCGGTGACCTTCGCGCTTGGTGGATAGGTCTTCCAGTTCGCAGAAGAGGGAAGGCCGGTGGTGGAGATCCGATCCAGGTTCCCCTGCCCTGTGACTTCTATCTTGAGGCTCATCGGCGCAAATGTCGTTCCGGTCGTAGGCGTCAGTGTCGCACGCACATCGAAGCGACCGACAGCGCCGTTGTAATCTGCGGGCTGGCCGGTGGTCGGAGGCGACAGCACATCGACCGTTTGAACAGGGGCGTGAAGGTTCATCTCCCGCTGATGCTCCTGGCCAAACATGTCGTCTAGGTTGGCGAATGCCGATTGCTTCATGAAAGAACGAATCAGCGAGGACGGCGAAGACATGTCGTCGTCGTCGAGCATGCCGGCAAGAGGATCCGCTGCCGGCCGCCGCGAGGCCTCGCGGTAGCGCGCCACGATGGGCAGCGTCGCACGGGTCGCGAAATGGCCAGGCATCGCAGCCGAAGCCTGTCCGATCCACGTGGCGACGCGATAGGGAACTCCGCCTATGGATTCGACGCTCTGTCGTGGTTCGTCTTGCAAATGGTTGATGGTGAAAGCCGAGATACCCAAGCTGGGCGCCCCGGTCAGCGTGATCTGCGTGCCAGCGCGGAAGTACGCTTTGAAAATCACGGGGACGGCTTGCCCGACGAAGATTTTCTTACTCGGCAGCACCACGCGAAGCAGTGCCAGCGATCCTTGGTGCGAGGATTCATCCGGCTCGGCGCGAAAACTCGCCATCGGGACTGAGGCAGCGGACGCACCTCGGGCGCCAGCCGGACGGACCTTGAGTTGCAGCGTTCGCCCTCCAATCGGAATGGTGTAAGAGCCCGGGCGGTCGGCGTCGACCTGATAAAGGCTCCAGGTGTGCTGCGAAATTACGCCGTTGATGGCGGTCATCTCCGTGCTCTGTCCTGTCCGTTGAAAGTGCAACCCGTCCACGGCGGGCAGCGCGGGCGCGTGGCCGCCAGCCGCATCGACCCGAAGCTCGGCTGCCTGGTCGAGGGCGATCTCGGAAGGGCTGATATCGGCCATCGGGTTGGCGCCCGCTGCAGCAGCTTTCTGCGCAAAAGCCATTGCCACACCCAGGCCAATCGCAGCAAGTCTGAAATGGGTTTGTCTGTTCCAACGCATGGGACTCACCAATCCTTTCTGACCACGTCGTCTGCGGCTGGGCGATTCGGCCCAATGGGCACCATGGGCATGATCTTCTCGTCTCCGCGAACTGCATCGAGAAGCTCCTTCGCATCGTTCTTGGAGAGCTTTCCAGGAACCTCCGGCTCCTTCTGGTCCTTTTCCGATTCGTCGCCCGCACTCGCCGCCCCGGGGGCTTGTTGTTCGGGCTTGGCTGCCGCTGGCTTGGGCTGGCCCGTCCCCTGCTGCGGCTGTGCCGAGGCTTGCTGGTTTTCCGGTTGGCCCTTCTCGTTCTGTTTGTTCTGCTGACCCTGCTGCTTCTGCTGGTCCTGCTTGCCCTGCTCATTCTTGGCCTGCTGGTCCTTCTGGTCCTGTTTGCCCTGCTCGTTCTTGGCCTGCTGGTCCTGCTGACCCTGTTTGCCCGCCTGGTTCTGCTTGTTCTGTTGCCCCGACTTGTCTTCCTTCTTCTTCTGCTCGTCCTTCTGCTTCTGCTGCTGCTGTTCAAGGGCCGCCAGCTTCCGTTTCACGAGATCCCGGTTGTAGATGGCGTCCTGGTCTTTGGGATTCAACTTGAGGGCTGACTCGTACGAAGCGATCGACTTCTTCCACTTCTCGGTCGTCTGTTCCGGTTGCTTCGCGACGGTCTCCTGCCCGACTCGGAAAAGAACATTGCCCAGGTCGTAGTAGGCGTTCTCCTGCAAATCGAGGCGATCCGCGTGCAGTGATCGCCCGAGAGCATCCCCCGCCTTCGCGTATTCGCCACTCTTGTAGGCAGCAACGCCCAGGTTGTACTGCAGCTTCACGTCGTTGGGTGCGCGAGCCAGGGCACGCCCATATTCATCTGCCGATTGCTTGAACTTCCCGGCGTGATACGCCCGCTCGGCGTCGCGCGGGGATGCATTCGCACTTTGCGCGACTGCGGTGGCGGCTGCCATCATCAGCGTGACGACCACTCTGCGCCTGAGCAGCGCGAGCTTCGGCCATCGCTTCTCGGGCTCCGCCTCGAGCACGCGTCGCCTGCGACGCTCCCCAACCAGCGGCTCCAGCGCCAGGAATAGAATGGAGAATCCGAGCGGCCACTGAAAACGTTCGATGGGAATCTGGTGCATGCGCGAGTGGAGATCTTCCCGAGGCAACTTGGCCAGCACATCCTGGTAGAGGGCCTCCAGCCCTCGGCCATCCAGTCCCAGTCGGCGGTAGTCGCCACCGGTCACGCGTGCGATTGCTTGCAAGGTGTTTTCGTCAAGTTGCGAGCGAACAAAGCCACCCTTGTCGTCACGAGCAAACTGGCCAGGCTCTCCAGCGAGGGGAATCAGCTCTCCCCCCGGCGTTCCGACGCCAACGGTGTAGATGCGAATGCCGTCTGCGGCCGCCGCGCGAGCCTCCTGGACCGCGTGGCTCTCGAGATCTTCGCCGTCGGTGAGGAACACCAAGAGCTTGCGATTGGCGGGCTGGTTGTGCAGTGCCGAACGAGCAACGTCTATGGCCCGGCCCACGTCCGTGCCGCCGCGAAAGATGGTCGTGGTGTCCAGCGCATCGAGGGTCTGCTCGAATACGCCCCGGTCGAGCGTGAGCGGGCACTGCAGAAATGCATCCCCGGCAAAAGCCACCAGACCCACCCGATCGCCATCGAACTTCGCCACCAGGTCGCGAATGGCAAGTTTGGCACGCGTCAGCCGGTCCGGCTTGAGATCTGGCGCCAGCATGCTCTTTGATGTGTCGAGCGCGAACAAGAGGTCGAGCCCTCGCCGCTGCGCCTCCTCCCAACGAACGCCCCACTGTGGCCGCGCGAGAGTTGCGCAGCCGAGCAGCGCACCGGCTACCAGAAGGGCCCGTTTGAACCCCCGGCGTGTGCGCGACAGCGAAGAGGACGCGCCGTTGCGGCGCGAGCTGAATGCGGCCAGCGCAAGCCGCCGCTTGCGGTCGAGCCGCACACCGAGGATCAGAATGGCCGCGGCGAAAAGAAGCCCGACCAGCAGCCAGACGGGATGAACGAAGGTGATGGAATGGATTGTCATGGGATCCTCTTGAAACGCGTGAGGCCGAGCCCTATTTCTCCCGCCAGAAGCAGCATTCCCGGAAACACCAGCCAGGCGAACCGCTCCTCGTGGTGCTCGTATTTCTTCAAGTTCCTCGTCGTCTTCTCCAGGCTGTCGATCGCGCCATAGATCCGCTGCAGCGAGCCGGCGTCGGTGGCGCGATAGAAGCGTCCGCCCGTGGTGTCCGCGATGGTCTTGAGCAGTCCTTCATCCACATCCACCTTGGTCATCACGATGCGCGTACGCCCGCTCTCGTCGGTGATCGGCATGGGCGCTTCTCCCTTGGTACCGACCCCGATGGTGTAGACCTTGACCCCGAGCGCCTGCGCCGCCTGCGCCGCCAGGGCCGGATCGATCTTCCCCGCGTTGTTCTGTCCGTCGGTGAGCAACACCACCAGCTTCGATTTCGCCTTCTGGCCGCGCAGCCGATTGATGCTGGCGGAAAGTGCCGAGCCAATCGCAGTGCCGTCCTTGATCATGCCCGGTTGCAGCCGGCCGAGGTTCTGCAGCAACCAATCGTGATCGAGCGTGAGCGGGCTCATCAAGTATGGCTCGGCCGAGAACGCCACCAGAGCGATGCGATCGTTGGGCCGATTCTTGATGAACTGTGCGACGACCGACTTGACGACGTCGAGCCGGCTGCTCGGCTCACCACCCTCGGTCAAGTCCAGGGCTTGCATCGAGCCGGAAATGTCGACTGCGAGCACCAGATCGATGCCACTGGCCTGCACCTCAGTTGAGGCATGTCCAAGCTGCGGGCGGGCCAGGCCAACGATCAGGAAGGCCAATCCTATCCAGCGGGCGATCCCCAGGAATCGCCCCCAGCGGCTACGCGTGGCCCGCGCGACGTCGCGCGCGGTCTCGATGTTCGAGAAGGTGACTGCCGGCCTGGCCCCTTTTCGTCCCAGCCAAAGCGCGAGCAACGGCAAGAGCGCGAGTGCCCACAAGATTTGCGGATGTTGAAAGAAATTCATGACATCCTCGCAGGTGCGGGTTGTGTCTCGGCCTTGCTCGGCGCCGTGTCGAGCACGAACCGGCGCGCCAGATCGTTGAGCGACACCATTCGTTCCCTGGCCAAGGGGAAACGAGCAAACTTCGCCAGGTCGCAGGCCCCGATGAACTGCAGCAGCGACTCGCGATGCGATCCCAGCGACGAATTCTCCTGGGCCACGAGATTCTCGAAGAACTCCTCGGTCGTCAGATGGGCCGCCCGTAGCAGAAAACGCTCCTCGATATACTCGCGGACAGCATCGGAGGCGGCTCCCGCGTACTCGCGCACTTGTCCGGCCAACGCCAGCGGCTGTGCCTGTTCAAGACGCAAAAGCGCGCGCTCGTGGGGCAAAAGAGGCTTGGCATGTCGCCGCCGCATCACAACAGCAGCGAAGCCACCCAAGCCAACCAGCAACGCCGCACCTCCACCAAGCGCCAGCCAGCGCCACCACAGGGGAATTGGCACCGGTCCGCGAATGTCCCGGATGTCTTCCGTGCCCGACGCCGGTGCAGGCGCCAGCGTCGATACCGGTGGGACAATTGCCGTTGCTGCCCAAAGCGGGGTGGCCCACAAAAGACCGCCGAGGACCAAAGACAGAATGCGAACGCGCGGTTTCATCGCCGCCTCCCTCTCCGCGACCGGAAAAGCGCGATCAAGACCGGAATGTACGGCACGGATGTGTCGACCTCGACGCTGTCGACCGATTCTCCGCGCAACGCTCGTTCGAGTCGTTGATCCCTCTCGCGGGCGCGCTCGGCGAAACGTTCGCGCACGCCTGCAGAGCCGGTGTCGATCTCGATCATTTCGCCCGTCTCGGCGTCCTCCATGGTGAGCAGACCCACCTGCAAGAGATTCCGTTCGCGCGGGTCGTTCACGTGCAACGCCACCAGGTCGTGCCGGCGTCGAACCATGCGCAACGAGCGCCGCAGGGCCGACAACATATGGGCGGGATCGCCAGCGCTCTGGAAATCCGAGAGAACGCACACCATGGCGCGCCGTTTGGTCACGGCGTTGACGAAATCAAGTGCGTGCGCGACGTCTGTACCACGACGTTTCGGCTGACAGCTCAGCACCTCGCGCACGATGCGCAGCACGTGCTGACGGCCCTTGCGCGGTGGAACGAACGTCTCAATCTGGTCGGAGAACAAGACCAAGCCAACCTTGTCGTTATTGCGAACGGCGGAAAGTGCAAGCACGCACGCGATCTCCGCCTCGATCTCGCGCTTGGTGTGCGCGGTAGAGCCAAAGTCGCCGGAGGCGCTCACGTCGACCGCGAGCACGATGGTCAGTTCGCGTTCTTCTCGGTACTTCTTGATGAACGGGCGTCCCGCACGCGCCGTCACGTTCCAGTCGATGGTCCGCACCTCGTCGCCCGGGACGTATTCGCGCACCTCCTCGAAATCCATGCCCCGGCCCCGGAACATCGAGTGGAATTGTCCAGCCAGGGCGTCGGTGGCGAGCCGGCGCGTGCGAATATCGATGAGACGGACTTGTTTCAGGATCTCCTTGATATTCTTTTCCATGGTCACACCGTTACGGGTTGGGTAGCGCGGCGAGAATCTTGCTGACCAGATCGTCGGCCTGGATGTTCTCCGCCTCTGCCTCGTAGGTGAGGCCCAGCCGATGTCGCAACACATCCGGGGCCAGGGTCTTGACGTCGGATGGAATGACGTAGCCCCGCCCGTGCATGAAGGCCCAGGCGCGTGATGCCAGGGTCAACGCAATGGTGGCGCGCGGCGATGCCCCAAACAGCAAGTAGTCGGCGATGGGCAGACTGTAGCTGGCAGGAGAGCGCGTCGCAGTGACGATATCCACGACGAAGTCGCGAATCTTGTCGTCGACGTAAATGCGGTTGACCACCTTGCGAGCGTGGGCCAACTGGGCAATCGAGACAATCGGATCGACATGGAGATCGGGCTCGCTGGTGGCCATGGCGTCGAGAATCGCGCGTTCCTCTGCCTTCGACGGGTAGCCAATGACGAGTTTCAACAGGAAGCGATCGACCTGAGCCTCTGGCAGGGGATAGGTGCCCTCTTGTTCGATGGGGTTCTGTGTCGCCATCACGAGGAATGGATCCGGAAGAGGGTAGCTTTCCTCGCCCAGGGTCACCTGATGCTCCTGCATGGCTTCGAGCAGAGCCGACTGCACCTTGGCTGGCGCGCGGTTGATCTCGTCGGCGAGCACCAGATTGGAAAAGATCGGGCCGTGCTTGGTCTGGAAACTGCCGGAGGTCGGGTTGTAGATCATGGTGCCCACGACGTCGGCGGGCAGCATGTCGGGCGTGAATTGCAGTCGGCGGAACTTCGCGCCCACAAGTGTTTGCGCAAGGGTCTTGAGCGCCAGGGTCTTGGCCAGCCCGGGCACGCCTTCAAGCAACAGATGCCCATTGGTCAGCAGGCCCACGATCAGACGGTCGACCAGGTATCGTTGCCCGACGATGACCCGCGCCATCTCTGTTTGCAGCGCAGGCACCCACCCAGCGGTGTCCTGAACCTCCTTCTGGATCTGTTGCACGTCTCCGTGCCATGCACTCCGACTTGGGATAGCGTCGAATCCATTGGTATTGGCTGGACCGGCATTGATAGAGGCGGAATTGGCTGCAGCTTCCATGTGGTCTTCTCCTTGTTTGTTCTGACTGTCGAGAACAACTATGGGCACGCTACCCATGCCAGAATCTTGCGGGACCATTACAGCGGTGAAAGATCGCTGTCGCTCACCCTGCGGAACCGGCCGGCATCCACTGCACCACCTTCGTCGCCTGAAGGCATCGCACCTGCGACCGCCGGTTTGGACAGATGCCCGGGCGACTACAGTGTGGACACGGAGTGACCCGGCATCGCGGCGTTGGTTCCGCCGTTTAGGAGGTCGACATAGTCCGCCAGGATCTTCACGGTCTCGTCGAGGACGATGTCGTCGTCAAGCGAGCGGCCGGCCGCGTCCGGCGCAAGTGCGTTCGGGGCGGAAGAAGAATTCGCGCCATGTGCGGCGGCAACGCTCTTGGTAGCTGCCATGGGCGGGGGTAGACCGGGCGAGGACACGTTCTTGAGCGTGATTTCGTAGGTGGCGGGCCGAGAAGGGAAACGGATTCGGCTTTCCCGTACACGTTCGTCTTGACGGGCCTTGGATTGCGCCAGCTCCTGCCTGCGTTCCGTCTCGTTCAAGGAAACAGACTTGGTGGCCAGGCTCTTCCTGACTTGGGCAAGGTCGTCTGCAAGCAAGGCAAAGTCCTTTTCCGTCTTCACCCGTTGGATGGATTTCTCCCGCAAAGCGCTGAGATACGGCTGTACCCGATTCAACCGCTCGTGGGGCGCCGGGGTTACGGTATCCCAGGGCAATGGGTCCTTCAGCGTTGACTCGCTCACTTCACTGAAATCACTGGGGGATGGCAGAACAATGTCGGACGCGACGCCGCGTAACTGGGTCGAGGCACCGTTCGGTCGATAGAATTTGCGAATCGTGACCTTGAGCGCGCCGGGGTCATAGGCATGCTCCAGTCCCATTTTGTCCATGACAAACGCGAGCGGCAGAATATTTTGCACGGTGCCTTTGCCGAAGGTCGAGGAATCACCCACGACCACGCCGCGTCCATAGTCTTGAAGCGCGCCGACCAGGATTTCGGAAGCGGATGCGCTGAATCGACTGATCAGCAGGACCAGCGGCCCGTCGTAAAGTACAGAAGGATCGGTGTCGGCATCCACGTCGATGTCACCCCGGGGACCGCGCGTTTGCACGACTGGCCCTTCACGAAGGAACAGACCGGTCAGGCTGACCGCTTCATCGAGCGACCCACCTCCGTTGCGTCGCAAATCCAGGACAACGCCGCTCACGTGCTCGGCCTTCAACTTCTTGAGCAAACGCGCAACATCGGCCGTGGCGCTGCGACGTTCGCCCGGCCCGCCCAAATCGGCATAAAAGGATGGTAGGTCGATGACACCGAGCCGAACTGTCGCGCCTTGACCGGTTGGCATGTCCAATATGCGGGCTTTGGCTTGCTGGTCTTCAAGATTCACCTCATCGCGCACCAGCGAGATGGTTTTCGGAAGGGAACCATCGGCAGCGCCCACGGGAAGAATGGTCAACTTCACTGTCGAGCCCTTGGGGCCGCGAATCAGTTCCACGGCGCGCGAAAGGGGCATGTCGGTGATGTCGACCGGCTCCCCGCTTGATTGCGCCACCGCCAAGATGCGGTCGCCTGGTTGCAGCAGACCGCTGCGCGCCGCAGGCCCTCCCGGCAGCAATTCGCGAATCTTGCAGGTGCCATCCTCGCTTTCAAGGGAAGCGCCGATGCCGAAAAGCGAGAGTTTCATGGCAATCGAAAGGGTCTCCATCTCCTGATGCCCGAGATAGTCCGAGTGCGGGTCGTAGACGTGCGCGAGCGCATTCAGATAGGTTTCCAGCACCTCGTCGCTGCGCAGGGACTTCATCATGGCAAGCTGTTGGGCCTGCCTGCGCATCAACCTGCCCACGATTTGCTCTGGTCGCTTGTCGGCCAGCTTCTCCTGCAGGTAGTCCGCTCGGATCTGCTGCCGCCAGAGTTCCTGCGCCGCCGTCAGATCGCGTGGCCATTGGGCGTGCTCGCGATCGACGGAGTAAACATCGTGTCCGGTGAAATCGAACTTCGCTGTCCGCAGCAGGTTGGTGTTGTAGTCCACCCGCTGCTGCAACCGCTGAAGATACCTCGCAAAGATGGCGTGGGCGGCGCTGGTGTCGCCCACATCGCGGGTGGCCTGGGCCAAAGTCGCGCGGTACGCCGCGAATTCCTTCACATCGGGCTGCAGAAAGAGCGACCGGCCTCCATCCAGGTCATCCAGATAGCGATCCAGAAAGTTCCCCGCCAACTCACTATCGAGCGGATGGTGCGCGAACTGCGATTGTTCCAGCAGGTTGGTCGTCAGCCGCGTGATATTGGCTTCAGTCGCGCCCGTGGCGGCTCGCGCCGACGCCGCCTGACCGCGAAGATCCATCGTGCTGAGGCCCGCCGCCAACCCGAGGACGAGGAGGAAGGGGGAAAGTCTGTTTGGAGATTTCATGGCGTTTGTACCCTCTTGGTGCGCGGAGCGCTGGGAGAAGCTCTGGGAATTCACCCTCGCGCCCCTGTGCAGCGATCATAGGTGTAGTCTCTTGCCGCCACCTTGCCCCGAGATTACAAGCTTGAAAGGTCCGCAGTCGGCTGCCTCTGCCAATAGGTTTCCTTTCCCTGATAGACATCATCATCCAGGCACGCCGATCACAATCTCACCCGCTTGTAGAACACCCTCTTCACAAGCTCCGCTGCGACAACGTAGAGGGAGACAATGAGCCCGATGCAGAGCAGGAACACCAGTGGCATCGGGCCAAATCCCAAGAATGCAGCTAACGGGGTAAACGGGACGACTACCGCGATCGCAACAACTGACAGCGTTGCCAGCAACAAGGATCTCCCCGGGCGACTACTGAAGAACGGCCTCCGGCTTCGAATCACAAGCACTATCAGCGACGCCGAGACAACCGACTCCACAAACCAGGCGGTGCGAAATTGCACCTGAGTGGCATGAAAGACGAGCAAGAGGAGGCCGAATGTCATATAGTCAAATATCGAGCTCAGTAGGCCGAAGGTGACCATGAACTTGCGAATCGCCTTCATATCCCAACGCCGCGGATAGTCGATCATCTCATTGTCCACACTGTCGGTCGCAATGGTCATCTCAGGAAAGTCTGTCATGAGATTGGTCAGCAGCACCTGCTTGGGGAGCAACGGCAGGAAGGGCAGGATGAGCGATACCCCGGCCATACTGAACATGTTTCCGAAGTTGGCGCTGGTTGCCATGAACACATACTTGAGGGTATTGGCGAAGGTCGCCCTTCCTTCGCGCACACCCTCCACCAAGACGCCGAGGTCCTTTTCGAGCAGGACAATGTCTGCCGCATCCTTCGCCACATCGACCGCAGTGTCGACAGAAATGCCGACATCGGCGGCGTGAAGCGCCGAGGCGTCATTGATGCCATCGCCCATGTACCCGACGACATTTCCGGCTTTCCTGAGGGCGAGAATGATGCGCTCCTTTTGATTGGGCTCGACCTCGGCGAAGACGTCCACCTTCGCCACGCGGTTAAGTAGCGCAGCATCGCTCAATTGATAGAGTTCCGGACCAGTGAGGAATTGCGCATCCGATAATCCCATCTTCTGGCTGAGGCTGGCGGCGACAAGGCGGCTGTCGCCCGTAATAATTTTGAGCGCGACGCCCAGGTTCTTGAGGCCGGTGATGGTCTCCATGATCTTTGGCTTGGGCGGGTCAAAGAGAACAAGGAATCCCGAGAACGTCATGCCGGCTTCGTGGTCTTTGCTGATGCGGTCGACCGCCCCCATCTCTTTGTGCGCGATGCCCAGCGTGCGGAAGCCCTTCTTGCTGAATTCCTCGAATCTGTCCTGGATCTTGCCGCGCACGACCGCGATATCGACGACGGATCCATTTCCGGCTTGCGCCGACGTGCAGACGGCCAGCACATTCTGCAGGGCGCCCTTGGTCACCATGAGGTGCGAGTCCTCGTGTGCGACTAGAATGCTCAATCGCTTGCGGAAGAAGTCATACGGGATTTCGTCCTCTTTGCGGTAACCGGAAAGGTCAAGCGGGTGGTGGGAGCGAATCGCCTCATCGATCGGGTTGGTGAACCCCGTCTCATAGAAGGCATTGAGATAGGCATGAAGAAGAACCGTGTCGCTGGCAGCGCCCTCCACATTGCATGCGGATTGAACGTGTACGATTCCTTCGGTCAGGGTGCCGGTCTTGTCGGCGCAGAGCACATTCATGCTGCCGAAATTTTCGATCGAGGCGAGCCGTTTGACGATGACTCGTTTCTTGGCCATTCGCTTCGCCCCATGCGCCAGGTTGACGCTGATGATCGCCGGGAGAAGCTGCGGTGTCAGTCCGACTGCAAGTGCGAGCGAGAAGAGGAACGCCTCCAGGACGGGACGCGCCAAATAGACGTTGATGGCAAATATGGCGACCACCAGCACAAGCGTGACTTCGCCGAGAAAGTAGCCAAACTGCCGTATTCCCTGTTCGAAGTCCGTTTCATTCGGCCTGAGTTTTAGCCGCTCGGACACTTTGCCGAATTCCGTCGTCTTGCCGGTGTCTACCACCAGTGCCGTGGCAGTGCCGCTGACCACATGGGTTCCCATCCAGAGCGCGTTTGACCGCTGACCGAGGGGTGTCTCGGCCGGCAGCAAAGCCGGGGCTTTCTCCACCGGGAATGTCTCCCCGGTGAGCATACCTTCATCAACGAACAGGTCTTTGGATTCCAAAACCAGTCCATCACCAGGAACGACATCGCCAGCATCCAGGACCACAACGTCGCCCGGAACGATCTTTTCGACTGGGACTCTTTCAGAGTTGCCATCCCGTAGGACCGCCGCTTTGATCTGCACAATGGAGAGGAGTTTCTCTACGGCGTTCGATGCGCCGCGCTCCTGCCAGAATCCAAGCGAGCTGCTCACGAGAACGATGAACAGAATGATGAATGCATCAATCCGATCACCAAGACACAGCGACAAGCCGGTTGCGAAAAGCAGGATGAGGATGATCGGACTTCCGAACTGCCTGAGCAGAAGCGACCAGACGTCCGACCGTTTTGCGGGCCTCAGTCGATTCGCGCCATAGCGCGCAAGCTGCTCCCCGGCCTCGTCGCCGGTCAATCCCTTGGCGGTGGTGTGCAACCTCTGGAGCATCTCGGCGACGGAGGTGTTCCAGAAGGCCTGATGGGGACGGCTCGTCCCGTCGGGATTGGGCGGCGTCATCTTCTCGACGCACGCGACCTAGGCGAATCGAGCTTGATGTCGGGTTGCATGGTCGAGCCCGACTCCGCACCCAGGTTCGCCGCTCGCACATCGGAGGCGCTGAGAGACCTCCCACTGCGGTCCTTTTCCGCCACTTCGCCCTGGCCATCCTCGTCAGGGGCCGCAATAGCCAAGGGACCCACGGCCTGGGGCAACGGACTACGCACCCGCACCGTGGGCGATTCCTCTGTCCCAGTCGGGGAGTCACCGAGATTTCCACCTTCCTCAGTCGCGCCAAACTCCTCCTCGGGACGGCTCTCCACAAAGGGACCACCTAGTTCCTCGGTTAGTTCCTCGTCGCGACTGCCTTCCCCGCTATCATCGTCAAGCGCCTCTCGCAGGTACTGTTCCCCCGAAAATTCAGCCAAATCATCCGGCGTGCCGGAGATCTGTGCGGATTCCGGAATGAAGGCGTCGCCGCCATCTGAGCGTTCTCGTGTCGACTTGTTCATTTGCAAAGCACTCCCCTTCTTGCGTTAGACGCTTATCCAGCACCTGTGCAACAAGGACTGAAGCACTTTTCGATCCTGGGACGGCACGCCAGCAGATTCGAGCACTTGCACTGCAAACCTCAAGGATTCCCGGTCTCCTCAATCAATATGACGTGCTCGCGCTGTCAATTCGACAGACCCAACCATCTTGACACTAGACGTGGGTGGAATTGTCGGCCAGGGTGCTACTCGGGAAAGAAGCGATGAGCGCCCGCTGGTTCTCCGTGTACATTCTGCGCCGCGGCGCCGCCTTCCACAATCGCAGCAAGAGTGTCGTGCTTACCTTTGGGACACAACTGCAACAATGGACGGAACTGAGGCCGAGGCGCTGCGTGCACGGGCAGAATCCCGGCTGAAGCAGGGAAACAGGTCGGAGACCAACGACCTCGACACAGCAGCAGAAACCCAGCGCCTCGTCCACGAGCTACAGGTCCACCAAATCGAGCTGGAGATGCAGAACGAGGAGCTGCGGAAGGCGCGGGCAGAATCAGAGGCAGGGTTGAAACGCTACTCCGACCTCTACGACTTCGCGCCGGTGGGCTACCTGACGCTCGATAGCGACGGGGCGATCCAGAAGGCAAATCTAACGGCGGCGCGACTGCTGGGAATGGAGCGTTCCCGCCTGGTTGGGGCGCGTTCGGCGTCTTCGTTACTCTTGAATGTCGCCCCACCTTCAACGCTCTTATCGAGCAGGTCATCCGAAGCCAAGCCCAACAGGTCTGCGACGTGGCGATTTCTGGCGAGGATGGCGCTTCGCGCTGGGTGCATATTGAGGCAGTGGCCTCCGATGATGGTCATTTCGCCATGGTCTTCAGCGACGTGACGGAGCGCAAACGGATGGAGAAGATTCAGCAGGAAAGCGAAGAACGTCTGCGCGAGGCCGGGGAGGCTCTGCGCGAAGTGGATCGCAACAAGAACCAGTTTCTGGCCGTGCTCTCGCACGAACTGCGCAATCCGCTCGCGCCCATAACGAACAGTCTCTACATTCTCGACCACGCACCTGCCGGTAGTGAACAGGCGCGCCGTGCTCAGGTCGTGATTGGCCGGCAGGTCGGGCAGCTGGCTCGCCTGGTCGACGATCTGCTCGACGTGACCAGGATTTCGCGCAACAAACTCACATTGCAGCGCAAACGATTGGATCTCAACCAGTTGGTGCGGCAAACGCTGGCTGACCATCGGACCCAGTTCGCAAAGAACGAAGTGCGGGTCGAGCATTTCCCCACTTCCCAACCCATATTCGTCGACGGAGATCAGAACCGGCTGGCGCAGGTGGTCGGCAACCTTCTGCAAAACGCGGCCAAATTCACCGGGCCAGGCGGCCGCATGCGCGTGTCGGTGGCCACGGACGACGCGACCAGAGGAGCGGTTGTTCGGGTTGTGGACACTGGTATCGGCATGACCCCGGAGATGCTGGCGCGGTGTAGAGTAGCCAGGAGCGGTCGCCCGCTCCTGGCCCTCGCCAGATCCGTACTAGGAGATTTCCACCATACGGCTCCTCCGTCGGTGCGGCTCGTGGCTAGGCGCCCCAGATTCGGACACGGATACT
>Ga0265316_10003953_pt1 | contig 14851 bp, 14 predicted proteins | sample 4522metaG_FD_202092 | JGI IMG/M metagenome (GOLD analysis project Ga0265316, IMG submission 202092) | Rhizosphere microbial communities from Carex aquatilis grown in University of Washington, Seatle, WA, United States - 4-5-22 metaG | ecosystem: Host-associated > Plants > Roots > Rhizosphere >...
CCCACGTCTTGGCTGCATCGGACTGCTCGAACTTGTCGGACGTCGAGGACCATTCAAGCCACAGTCCGCGCCCAATATCGCCGAGGGGCTTGAGGGCATGGCCCATCCTGATCCACAGTTCGCGATCATCCGAGCGCATGAACATGAGCGCGCTGCGCAGCTCATGACGAACCCGCTCGTCAACGAACTCGTGAACAACATCTAGATGCGTCATTCCGCCAAGTCGATGGAGAGGGCGAAGGCGTTGTTCCACAAAGTCGCTGAGGTCGACTGGCTCCCCGATGCCTGCACTGTCGCAAGTCACGGTGAAAAATCGACCAGATGAGTACGCCTCGATGCCCGCGCCAGTGGAACCGATGGCAGCAAACGGAGGGCCATAGCCGATGGCATGGACCCCGCGACCGCTCGGGCTCTTCTCGGTGTAACCGGGCAGATCTTTGGCGAGGTGCTCCAACTCTGGGCGGTCGGGCAGATCGTCGAGATCAATCCCCTGCCAGCAGCTGCCGCGATCATCGGGACCCAGCGCAAACCCCAGGCCGCTGAATTGCCCGCGCGAGAGAGTCTGAAGAGCTTCATCGAAGCCCACCAGGCGCTGCATATCCTCCGCGCTGTCGAGCTCACAGCCGCTGCCACGCGGAGTCCCATCAGCATAGAAGGGCACCTTGCGAGGCTTCTTGTCGGGAACAGGAACCTCTTTCCAGACGAGCCAGCGGCGAGCAGTGCGCATGGAGCTGGGCAGATCGTCGTAGCTTTCTGAAGCTCGGCGCAAACCCGCCGTTAATTGACAGTTGCCAGCATTGGACGCAGCCGTCGCTCCGATGGGTTCGATCATGCTGAATTGGGGGCTTACCATTGCGCCCCCTTGGTGATCAGCAGGAGAACCACCAGCAGTTCGCGTACGCTGCCCACGGGGCGGTACAGACCGTGCTGACGGACGAGATACACGACATCCCCATCTGCGGGATCGCTGCGATGCAGCTGACTGCCGACCATGACGAAGCGCATGCGCAACCAAACAAACTGCGCTGGCGTAAGTACATCAACAATCGATGGACCTACGGGGATGAGTCCAGCGTGCCCTTCAGCATTTTTTGCGGCCGCATGGTGCACTAACCCAAGAGATTGTTCCGACGCCATGCAACACCCCTTAAGCACTTTGAATGAGCTTGAGGATGTCCTCGCTACGCCAGACCGTGACGCGTGGCGAGAGCTTGATAGGTTGTGGGTAGAGCCCCGACTTGACCCCGCGCCACCAAGTGGCCTTGGACACTGGGATCAACGGCATCAGGCCATGCTTGGGGCTGCCGACAATTTGTTTAAGGCGGAGAAAACCGGCAGCAGGAAGGCTGCCTTGGTGAACATTGAATTGAGACATGAGACTGAGTGCGGAACTTTCAGACCTCGCTTGTGCGGCGAGGGGCATCGCAGTCGTTCAGTCGTTCAGTCGTTCAGTCGTTCAGTCGGTAGATGGTTCAAGGGCAAGCAGCGTGAGGATCAGTCCCACTGGATTCCCTTTGCGTTGTCCACGCACTGAATTCAGGCGTAAAACGAACAAATTGACTATACCAGAGAGACCACTTCATCCACCATGCGACGCTCCAAGCGAACTGAAAACTGGCCAGCGATGCAGCTCATCGTCGCTGCGCTGTGACTCAGCCCGAGACAACAACCTTGTGGTCACGCTGATCCGATCCTGGAGAGCGCGCCGGATCAAACCTTCGCTCGGGTCCATCGGCGAAAGCAGCACCATTTTTCCATTGATGGCTCTTTTGATGGTTCGCAATTAGGCGCGACAGCCAAAAACCAAAAAACCCCAAGCGAATCAATCACTTGGGGTTTTGCATTGGCGGAGAGGGTGGGATTCGAACCCACGGTACCTTGCGGTACGCCTGATTTCGAGTCAGGTACATTCGACCACTCTGCCACCTCTCCTGAAACGGGGCGCGCCGTGGTCTCGTCGGCGTAGCCCGCTACTGTAGCAGAAATTTCAGGGCTGCAGCACTTCCGCGCCGCCCAGGTAGGAGCGCAGCGCCACCGGCACGCGGATGCTGCCGTCGGCTTGCTGGTGGTTCTCCAGCACGGCCACCAGGGCGCGGCCCACGGCCAGGCCGGAGCCATTGAGGGTGTGCACGAACTCGTTCTTGCCCTGGGCGTTCTTGAAGCGGGCCTGCATGCGGCGGGCCTGGAAAGCTTCGCAGTTCGACACCGAACTGATCTCGCGGTAGGTGTTCTGCGCGGGCAGCCACACTTCCAGGTCGTAGGTGCGGGTGGCGCCAAAGCCCATGTCGCCGGTGCACAGCGCCACCACGCGGTAAGGCAGCTCCAGCTTTTGCAGCACGGCCTCGGCGTGGCCCACCATCTCTTCCAGCGCGGCGTTGCTGTGCTCGGGCGCGGTGATCTGCACCATCTCGACCTTGTCGAACTGGTGCTGGCGGATCATGCCTCGGGTGTCACGGCCGGCACTGCCCGCCTCCGAGCGGAAGCACGGCGTGTGGCCCGTCAGCTTGATCGGCAACTGCTCCAGCGGCACGATGGTGTCGGCCACTGTGTTGGTCAGCGTCACCTCGCTGGTGGGGATGAGGTACCACTTGCTGTCGGCCACATCGCCATCGCCCGAGGTGACGTGGAAGAGGTCCTGCTCGAACTTGGGCAGCTGGCCGGTGCCATGCAGCGCCGGTGCCTTCACCAGGTAGGGCGTGTAGCACTCGGTGTAGCCGTGCGCTTGCGTTTGCACGTCCAGCATGAAGGACGCCAGCGCGCGGTGCAGGCGGGCGATCGGGCCCTTCATGAAGGTGAAGCGCGCGCCCGAGAGCTTGGCGCCGGTCTCGAAGTCCAGGCCCAGCGGGCCACCGAGGTCCACGTGGTCCTTCGGCTCGAACGCATAGGTGCCCGGCGTGCCCCAGCGGCGCACTTCCACGTTGCCGGATTCGTCCGAGCCCACGGGCACATCGTCTTGCGGCAGGTTGGGCACCGACAACAGCATGGCCTGCAGCTCGGTCTGCAGCACGTCCAGGCGCTCGGCGCTGGCCTTGAGCTCATCGGCGATTCCGGCCACCTGGGCCATCACAGCCTCGACCTCGGCCGCCGTGTCTTCGCCCTTGGCGGCACGGCCCTTGAGCCCACCGATCTGCTTGGACAGGCTGTTGCGCTGCGATTGCAGCTCTTCGGTGCGGGTCTGGATGGTCTTGCGCTCGCCTTCGAGCTCACGGAATCGCGCCTCGTCCAGGAAAGGCTGGGGGCTCTTGCGCTTGTTCAGTCGGGCCAGGACGTTGTCGAGGTCTTTGCGCAGCAGGGCGATGTCGAGCATGGTGGGTGTGGGTGAGAAATGGAAGATGGGGGACAGGCGATGCGCGGCATGGGCGCAGCGGCATCAACCTTGGGATCGCTCGGTGGGCAAAGGGCGGTCGAGCCCGGTGCCGCCCAGGCCCTTGGGGAGCGGGAAGCGCACATGCTCTTCGACGCCCTGCATGCGGCGCACAGCCACCGCGCCGAGGGCACGCAGGCGGGCGATGACCTGCTGCACCAGCACGTCGGGGGCGGAGGCACCTGCGGTCAGGCCCACGCGGGGTCGGCCATCGAACCAGGCTTCGTGCAGGTCTTCCGGGCAATCGACCATGTAGGCCGGCGTGCCCAGGCGTTCGGCCAGCTCGCGCAAACGGTTGCTGTTGGAGCTGGTCGGGCTGCCCACCACGATGACCACGTCCACCTGCGGCGCCATGATCTTGACGGCGTCCTGGCGGTTCTGCGTGGCGTAGCAGATGTCCTGTTGCTTGGGCTCGCGCACCTGCGGAAAACGCACCTTGATGGCCTCCAGGATGGCGGCAGCGTCGTCCACCGACAGCGTGGTCTGCGTGACCACGGCCAGCTTGCTCGGGTCGGTGACCTGCACGCGTGCCACATCGGCTTCGTCTTCGACGAGGTAGATGCCATCGTGCAACTGGCCCATGGTGCCTTCGACTTCCGGGTGGCCCTTGTGCCCGATCATCAGGAACTCGTAGCCTTCGCGGCGCAGCTTGGCCACCTCCACGTGCACCTTGGTGACCAGCGGGCAGGTGGCGTCGAACACGCTGAAGCCGCGCGCATCGGCCTCGCGGCGCACCTCCTGGCTGACGCCGTGGGCGCTGAAGATCAGCGTGGCGCCAGGCGGCACATCGGCGAGGTCTTCGATGAAGATCGCGCCCTTGGCTTTGAGGTCGTTGACCACGTAGGTGTTGTGCACGATTTCGTGGCGCACGTAGATGGGGGCGCCGAACTGCGCCAGCGCCCGCTCGACGATCTCGATGGCGCGGTCCACACCGGCGCAAAAGCCACGCGGCTCGGCCAGCAGGACATCGTCCACGCGGTGGGAGGCAGGGGTGCTCATGGCGGAGCGGGCGTCCGAGCTCACAGCACACCGATCAGCTGCACCTCGAAGGTGACAGGCTGGCCGGCCAGCGGGTGATTGAAGTCGAACTCGGCCCACTGGCCGCCGGCATCGACCTCGCGCACGACACCGGCGAAGCTGCCGCTGCCGTCCGGCGTGGGGAACTGCACCACGTCGCCCACGCGCCAGGTTTCGTCCAGGTCGCCCAGCTCGCGCAGCAGGCTCATGGCCACGCGCTGCACCATCTCCGGGTTGCGCGGGCCGAAGGCCTCGCCGGGCTCCAGCTGCAAGGTGGTGCGCGTGCCCTCGATCAGACCGATCAGGCGGGCCTCGATGGCCGGCGACAGCTCACCCGACCCCAGCGACAGCGTGGCGGGCTTGTCGGTGAAGGTGTTGACCAGGTCCTCGCCGTCCGGGCCGGCCAGCCGGTAGTGCAGCGTCAGGAAAGAGCCGAGGGCAACGGTGGGCGCAGAAGTGGTCATGGTGTCAACACCCCCTTAGGGAGGATGTGCTTGCAGAGGCTGGAAAAGCACAATTTTAGGTTTGAGAACGACGCTTCGACGCAAACCCGCCATGAAAGACCTGCCAGCGGCCTTGCGGCCCCGCGAAAAGCTGCTCGCCATGGGCCCCGCCGCCCTGGCCGACGCCGAACTGCTCGCCCTGCTGCTGCGCACCGGCCTGCAGGGCCAGGGTGTGCTGAAACTCGCCGAAAGCCTGCTGCAGCAGCTTGGCGGCTTGAGCGGCCTGCTGAGCGCCACCGGGGCCCAGCTCAAGGGCATCAAGGGCCTGGGGCCGGCCAAGCGCGCCGAGCTGATGGCCGTGATGGAGATGGCGCGGCGCGGCCTCTCGGGCAGCCTGAGCGCCCAGCCGGTGTTCGGCTCGCCACAGTTGGTCAAGGACTACCTGCAGATGCGCCTGGGTCGGCTGCCGCACGAGGTCTTCGCGGTGCTCTTCCTGGACGCGCAGCAGCGCCTGATCGCCTGCGAAGAGCTGTTCCGCGGCACGCTGACCCAAACCAGCGTCTACCCGCGGGAGGTGCTCAAGCGCGCGCTGGAGCTCAACGCCGCCGCCGTCATCCTCTCGCACAACCACCCCTCGGGCGTGCTGGAGCCCTCCCGCGCCGACGAGCTGCTCACGCAAACGCTCAAGTCCAGCCTGCAGATGGTGGACATCCGCGTGCTCGACCACGTCGTGGTCAGCCACGGTGGCGCCTTCTCGTTCGCGGAGCGCGGCCTGATCTGACGACCGGCAGGCCCGGTGCCGGCCATGACGCAGACTTGCTGTAGGCTAGCGCCTTGTGAGCCGCAACACCAAGCCCGCCGCCAAGACCTCGCCCAACACCACGCTGAGCGACTTCGCCGACCTCAAGCGTGCCCTGGGCAATGCCGCCAAGGAAGCGGCTGTGCGCGCTGAGCAAGAGCGCCTGGCGCGCGCCAAGCGAGAGGCGGCCCAACGCGCCCACGAGGTGGACGCCGCCCTCTTCCGCCGCACGGTGGGCCAAGTCAACGGCTTGCCATCGTCCGACCGCGTGGTGCCGCAAACACCGCGCCCCCAGCCCGTGCCCGCCAGCCGACAGGCCGACGAACAGGCCGTGCTGAAATCCTCGCTGTCCGATGAATTCGACGTCGAAAGCCTGCTCGACACCGACGACACCCTCTCCTGGCGCCGCCCCGAGCTGGGCGTGGACGTGGTGCGCAAACTGCGCCGCGGTGTGTGGGCATTGCAAGGCGAGCTCGACATGCACGGCATGCGCACCGACGAGGCCCGCGAGCGCCTGACCCAGTTCCTGCGCGACGCGGCCCTCAAGGGCTGGCGATGCGTGCGCGTGGTGCACGGCAAGGGCCTGGGCTCGCCGGGCAAGCAACCTGTGCTGAAAGACAAGGCCAAGCGCTGGCTGGTGCAAAGCGAGCGTGTGCTGGCCTTCGTGCAGGCGCGTGCCGACGAGGGTGGCAATGGCGCGCTGGTCGTGCTGCTGCAGTCGAGCACTGGCAACACCTCGTCTTGAGGCCTCAAGCGCCCTGGTTGCGCATCCAGTCGGCGGTTTGGTAGAACGACGTTTCCAGGCGCGCGGCCAGTTCGGGGTCCACCTCGACCTCGCGCATGGCCTGGGCCATGCAGGCCAGCCACTGGTCGCGCTCGCGGATGCCGATGCGAAACGGCATGTGGCGCGCCCGCAGTCGCGGGTGGCCGAAGCGTTCGATGTAGAGGTCGGGGCCGCCCAGCCAGCCGCTGAGGAACCAGAACAGCTTGTCGCGGGCACTTTCCAGCGTCTCGCCATGGACGGCGCGCAACTCGGCGTAGCCCGGCTCCAGGTCCATCAGGTCGTAGAAGCGGTCGACCAGGGCGCGCACACGGCCCTCGCCGCCCAGCCACTCATAGGCCGTGGTGGCCGTGCCCGGCCCCTGCGTGGTCTGTTCGGTCACGTTCAACCGCGGGCTTGCAGGCGCGTGGCCACCTGCACCACCCCTTGCGCAGCGGCGCTGCCGGGGTGGAGCTCCAGCAGCAACTGGCGTTTCTGCACGGCGTCACGCACGCTCGGGTCCAGCGGGATGTCGCCCAGGAAAGACAGCTTCGGGAAGCTGCCATTGGCACCCTGCACAAAGCGCTCGACCACCTGCTGCAACTGGTTGCAGATGGCGCGGCCATCGCCCTGTCGGGTGACCTGGTTGACCACCAGGTGCAGCTGCTCGCGCGATTGCTGCGAGGCCAGCACCTTGATGGTGGCGTAGGCGTCGGTCATGGAGGTGGGCTCGGGCGTGGCCACGACGATGACTTCTTGCGCCATCGACACCGCGTACAGCACCACGTCCGAGATGCCGGCGCCCGTGTCGATGAGGATGACGTCGAAGCGAGGCTTGACCGCCTCGAAGATGGTGCTGAGCTGGTCGCGCACCTCGGGCGTCAGGCGGGAATACTCCACCAGGCCGGAGCCGGCCAGCAGCACCGAGAAACCACCCGGCGCGGGCAGGATGGCCTCTTCCAGCTCGGCCTTGCCCGTGAACACGTCGTGCAGCGTGATCTTGGGATAGAGGTTGAGCACCACGTCCAGGTTGGCCAGGCCGAGGTCGGCGTCCAGCACCAGCACCTTCATGCCCTGGCGCGTCAAAGCCGCGGCCAGGTTGGCGCTGAAGAAGGTCTTGCCCACGCCCCCCTTGCCGCTGGTGATGGCCACCGTGCGGGCAAGTCGGGTCGTCGTGGTCGTGGCTTGGGGAGCGGGGGCGGTCATGGACTCCATCATTCCGTTGTTTTCGGCATGGGGTCCCCACTACCTGAGGGTTCAGTGAGGTCAGATTGCGTGAGTCCTGCGAACAACAGGCCTTTTTCTTCGGCGCTCACCACGGTCAGCGGCGGCATGTCGAGGCACGTGCGGTTGCGGCCCTCGGACTTGGCGCGGTAGAGCTGCTGGTCGGCGCGCTCGGACCACAAGGCGGCCGAGGAGCGCACCCAGGGTGGCGCGAACGCCCCGCCGATGCTCACCGTCACACTCAGGGGCTGCCCGCCGACAATGACGGCCGTCTTGGCGGCCACCTTCTGGCGGATGCGCTCGGACACGGCCTGGCCGAAAGCGGGCGGGCAATTGGGCAGGATGATGGCGAACTCTTCGCCACCCACGCGCGCCACCAGGTCCATGGGGCGCACGCAGTCTTGCAGGCACTCCGCCACCGCGCGGATGACCACGTCACCGGCGGCATGCCCGTGGGTGTCGTTGACTCTCTTGAAGTGGTCGATGTCGGCCAGCAACAGCAAGGCAGGCTCGCCGATGCGGGCCACGCGGTCGACCTCGCGGGCGATGGCGGCCTCGAATTGACGCCGGTTGTTCAGCCCCGTGAGGGCATCCCGACTGGAGAGTTCGCACAGCCCGTCGACCACAGCCTGCAACCACGACGTGGTGCCGTGGAGTGCACCTTCCGGCGCCGTCCAGCCCGCCTGCAACAGCAGGCTCATGGCGGCATCCAGGCGCAGACCGTGGGGCGCAACAGCGGGTGACTGCGCACCACCGGGGTCGAGGTTCGCGCAGGCCAAGGCGCCGTCAGCGGGGCGATCGGCAGGTGGCTGTGACGCGAAGTCGATCAGAGCGATGATGGGCTCCACAAGGGGGTACTTCAACGCTTCCAGTCTAACAGCCGCTCGGCACCGCCACTGTGGAATAAGCCCGGGAATGCGGCCGATCTTGCGGGCTAGGCGCCCAGGCCGGGACAGGCAACCTACCGGGAGTTGGCCCCAAAGCTCAAGCTCTGCGCGCCACCTTCCGATATCCCATGACGAGAGTCCCTCCACCTGCCGCCAACGACGCCCGAGTCCATGAACCCAGTCCAAGACGCTTCGAACCTCGCGGTTGACCGTGAGTTCACTTTCCATGCGCGTGACTTCGCTCGGGTGCGCACGCTCATCTACGAGCGCGCCGGCATCAGCCTGCACGAGGGCAAGCAGGCCATGGTGTACAGCCGGCTGTCCCGCCGCCTGCGTGACACGGGGCACCAATCTTTCGAGAGCTACCTGCAGTGGCTGGAGAGCAGTGGCGCCCACCAGAACCAGCAGGAGTGGCAGGAGTTCGTCAACTGCCTGACGACCAACCTGACCTCCTTCTTCCGCGAAGAGCACCACTTCCACACGCTGGCCGAGTGGCTGAAGGCGCGCGGTAGCAAGCCCACGCGCATCTGGTGTTGTGCGGCATCGACGGGCGAAGAGCCCTACTCGCTGGCCATCACGGTGGCCGAGAACCTCGGCCTGCACGCCCCGGTCAAGATCCTGTGCAGCGACATCGACACCCACGTGCTGACGACCGCCTCGCGCGGTGTCTACGACGCCAACGCGCGCGGCCTCTCGCCGCAGCGCCTGCGCAGCTACTTCCTCAAGGGCAAGGGCGCCAACGAAGGCAGCATCCGCGTCAAGCCGGAGCTGGCGCGCTTCGTCGAGTTCAAGCCCTTCAACCTCATGCAGACCAGCTGGCAACTCGGCGAGGCCTTCGACATCGTGTTCTGCCGCAACGTGATGATCTATTTCGACGCCCCGACCCAGCGCAAGGTGCTGGAGCGCATCCATGGCGTGATGAAGCCCGGCGGCAAGCTGTTCGTGGGCCACTCCGAGAACTTCACCGAATCGCGCGACCTCTTCCTCCTGCAGGGCAAGACGGTCTATGACCGGGTCTGACCCAGCCAGCCAGCAAGGAACACCAGATGATCAGCACCACACCGCTGGGCGCCCCCCGCGCAGGCACGCCGCCCCCCGGATCGCTCCCGCCCATGGGCCTGCAGCTCAACCGCACCGACCGGCTCGTCAAGCTCAAGGCCCGCATGACAAAGCCGGGTGAGGCGTCCTTCTTTTTCTACGACGCGCACTTCAAGTCCGAGGCGGTCAAGATCTTGCCCGGCGAGTACTTCTGCTACGACGAAGACCTGCTCATCATGACCACGCTGGGCTCGTGCATTGCCGTGTGCCTGTGGGACCGCCAGGCCAAGGTCGGCGGCATGAACCACTTCATGCTGCCCGACAACGGTGGCGGCAGCAGCGACTCGGGCCGCTACGGCTCGTTTGCGATGGAGTTGCTCATCAACGAGATGATGAAGATGGGCGCCTCGCGCATGACCATGGAAGCCAAGGTCTTCGGTGGCGGCGCCGTCATCAGCGGCATGAACACCATCAACGTGGGCGAGCGCAACACCACCTTCGTGATGGACTACCTCAAGACCGAGCGCATTCCGGTGGTCTCCAAGGACGTGCTCGACATCTACCCACGCAAGGTCTGCTTCCTGCCCTTCAGCGGCAAAGCCATGGTCAAGCGCCTGGCCCCCAGCAACCCGGATGCGATCGTGCAGCAGGACCGCGCGGCCGCCCAGAAGGTGGTGCCGGTGGCGTCCAGCGGTGGCTCGATCGACCTGTTCTGACCCGGAGACAAGGACATGAGCAAAATCACAGTGGTGGTGGTGGACGATTCCGCCCTGGTGCGCAGCATGCTCACCGAGATCATCAACCGCCAGCCCGACATGACGTGCATCGGCGCGGCCGCCGACCCCTTCGTGGCGCGCGAGATGATCCGCAACCTCAACCCCGACGTCATCACCCTGGACGTGGAGATGCCGCGCATGGACGGCATCGATTTCCTCTCCAAGCTGATGCGCCTGCGGCCCATGCCGGTGGTGATGGTGTCGACGCTGACCGAGCGCGGCGCCGAGGTCACGCTCAGGGCGCTGGAGCTGGGCGCGGTGGACTTCGTGGCCAAGCCCAAGATCGGTGTGGCCGATGGCCTGCGCCAGCTCGCCGATGACATCACCGACAAGGTGCGCATCGCGGCCAAGGCCCGCATCAACCGCCTGCACCTGCCTGCATCGCCCGCGGCCGCTGGCGGGGCACCGGGCGCGGCCCACGCTGCAGCCCCTTCGGCGCGCACGGGTGGTGCCACAGCGCCGGCCGCCGCGGCCAAGCCCGTGAGCGCTTCGCCGGGCCTGGGTCGGCTGTCCACCGAAAAAATCATCTTCATCGGGGCCTCCACCGGCGGCACCGAAGCCACCAAGGAAGTGCTGGCCTCGCTGCCAGCCGACTCGCCGGGCGTGGTCATCACCCAGCACATGCCACCGGGCTTCACGCGCAACTACGCGGCGCGCCTGGACAGCCTGTGCAAGATCAGTGTCAAGGAAGCCACCGACGGTGAGCGCATCCTGCCCGGCCACGCTTACATCGCACCCGGTGGCCTGCACCTGAGCGTGGAGCGCTCGGGCGCCAACTACATCGCCCGCGTGCAGGACGGCGACCCGGTCAACCGCCACAAGCCGAGCGTGGAGGTGCTATTCAAATCGGCCGCGCGCGTGGTGGGGCCCAACGCCATCGGCATCATGCTGACGGGCATGGGCGCCGATGGTGCCAAAGCGATGCGCGAGATGAAGGACGCCGGCGCCTACTGCGTGGCCCAGAACGAGGCCACCTGCGTGGTGTTCGGCATGCCGCGCGAGGCCATTGCCGCAGGCGCCGTGCAGGAGGTGCTGCCGCTCACACAGATCGCGCAGCACGTGCTCGACCACCTGCGCGCCACGGTGGGCCAGGCGCTCAGCCGGGTCTGATGGGTTCAGATCGGATTCAAGGCCGACCGACGAACACCATGAAGGTGGCGCCCACGCCAGGGCTGTGCACGATGGCGCCGTACACCGGCCCCACCGCTGTGTCCGCGCCCAGGTAGAGGCTGGTGCCGGTGCGCTTGCGCGCGCTGGCGAAGTCCTGGCGCTGTTCCCAGGCCTGCCCCCCTTCCCAGCTCACGCCCATGAAGGTGCCGCGCGTCAGCGGCGCAGGCAAGAGTCGCACCTGGTAGCGCAGGCGCAGCAGGGCCACCTGCTGGCCGCTCACCTGGAAAGGCGCGAAGCCCGAGAGCTGCTGGAAGCCGCCCAGGCCGTAGCGCGGGATCTGCGAGGCTACGCCGTCGGACAGGTCCACCCGCGTGAACGCGCTGAGGCTGTGCACGCCCCAGGAGCTGACCGCCTGCGCCTGCAGGTTGAAGCGGCGGATGGGGCCATCGGCAAAGTCGTCGCGGCTCAAGCGCCGTCCCTGCATCCACTGCGTTTCCACGCGCCATCCCTTGGTCGGGAAAAAGGCGTGGTCGAGTTGGTCGAACACGGCACGCAAACGCCAGCCACGCTCGTGCCAGCGTTCGCTGCGCAGGCCGCCGTCGAGGCCCTGGGCAGCGCGCGCCAGGTTGTAGCTGCTGCTGACCAGGGTGGGGTCGTCACGCCAGAGCTCGTCTTGCAAGCCCAGGCGGATTTCACCCAGCTCGCGCCAGTTCACGCCCACATCGCCATGGAAGGCCACGGTGTGGCGGTCCACCTCGGCGTCGGCGCGGGCCTCGGGCACGGCGTGGTAGTCCAGCGTGCGGCGTTGCACCGCGCCAGACGCGGCCACAAAGCCCTCCAGGCCATCGGGCAAGCGGAAGTTCATGGGCCGGTACAGCTCGGAGACCAGCGCCGGCGAGCTGCCCAGGCGCACGAAATTGCGCCACTCCGCGCCGGACGCATCCAGCCAGTGGCGGTTGTGCGCCAGCTTGAGGTTGAAGGCGCTGCGGCCGCGGTTGTCGGCACTGAAATCCAGGCCCATCTGCAGGTAGTTCGGCCCCCAGGGTTTGTCTTCCAGGTCGAACACCAGGCCCTGCTCGCCATTGACCATGCGCACCAGGCGGTAGTCGGTGCGCAGGTAGTCGCCGGACGCGGCCAGCATCGTCAGATCGCGCTCGGCCTTGGCCACGCTGAAGGTCTGGCCGGGCTGGCTGGCGAGCAGGTCGGGGCGAGTCTCGGGGTGGGTGATCTCGGTGCCGGAGAAGCGCACGAAGTCGAGCACCGGCTTGGGCTGCACGCGCAGCTTGCGACGGGCCTGCCAGGCGGCATAGGCCTCGGGGCTGAGCTTGAGGTCCTGCATGCGCAGCACCAGGGCTTCGGCCTGCAGCTCGCCCAGGCGCATGAAGTCGATGGCGCGGTCGAAATCGGCGGCCGTCAGGCCATCGAGTTGCGGCGCGATCAGCACGTCCTGCGGCCCCAGCAAGCGCAGGCTCTGCTGCACGTTCTGCTCGGTCAGGATGTTGATCATCTGCGATGTGACGCCGGTGATCGAGCCCAAGGTCTCGCGCCGCGACAAGGGCGTGCCAATGTTGACGGCGATGACACGCTGGGCGCCCATGCTGCGGGCCACGTCCACCGGCAGGTTGTCGACCAGGCCACCGTCGCCCAGGATGCGGCCCTCCACCTCCAGCGGCGCGAACACGCCCGGCACCGACATGCTGCTGCGCAGGGCCGTGGCCAGATCGCCCTCGCTGAGCACCACGGCCTGGCCGGTTTCCATGTCGGTGGCCACGGCGCGGAAGGGCGTGGGCAATTGGTCGAAGTGCTTGACCTGGCCCGCCGCCAGGGTCAGGCGTCGCAGGTGGGATTCCAGCAAACGGCTGGACACCGCGCCCAGCGGCGCTTTCAGGCCATCGCCACCGACACCGACTTCCAGCACCGGCGAGACCTCGAAGTCCTGCTCCTTGCGGCGCTGGGAGAGGTCCTGTCGGTCCACCCGCACGGCGAACACCGCACCCCAGTCCAGCCGCGCCACCTCGCGCTCGATGTCGGCGGCATCCAGCCCGCTGGCGTACAGCCCGCCGACGATGGCGCCCATGGACGTGCCGGCGATCACGTCCACCGGGATGCGCTCGCGCTCCAGCACCTTGAGCACGCCCACGTGCGCCAGGCCGCGCGCGCCACCGCCCGACAGCACCAGGCCGACCCGAGGATGGGTGGCCGTTGCCGTTGCAAAAGACACGCCATTGGCCTGCGCCCCGACCAGGCCGCTGAGGCAGGACAAGGTCAGGCAGAAGCCAAAACGGACAAGGCGGGAGACGGGCATGCGCATGGCGAAGATTGTGCCGTGTCAAACCGGCATGGCCTCACCGACAGCGTGGCTACCTGGGTTTGATCTGCATCAGCGCACGCCAGGGCAAATCGGCGTCAGATGACGGTGTGGCCTCGACAAGAAGGGGCCGAACCCAAGGCAGAACCCACGCAAGAGGAGCCCGACATGCAAGCCTGGATTGACTTTTTCACCACCGACTACGGCGTCCTCAGCGGCGTGAGCATCGCCGCCATGCTGGCCGGCCTGGGCTATTTCATCTGGTACGTGCTCAAGCACGTCAAGGAAGACACCGAACGCCACGACCGCCTGCTGCGCGAAGCCGGCAAGCACTGAGCCGGGCGCCCAGCGCCATGAAAAAAGGCCGCTTCACAGCGGCCTTCCTTTTCGGCACCCACCTGAGGGCGGGCGCCGTGGCTCAGGGGCCAGGGCTTACATGCCCATGCCCATGCCGCCCATGCCACCCATGTCGTGGCCACCGCCAGCGGGTGCATCTTCCTTCGGCGCTTCAGCGACCATGCATTCGGTGGTCAGCATCAGCGAAGCCACGGAAGCGGCGTTCTGCAGCGCAGTGCGGGTGACCTTCGTCGGGTCCAGGATGCCCATCTCGATCATGTCGCCGTAGGTGTCGTTGGCGGCGTTGAAGCCATGGTTGCCAGCGCCAGCCAGGACGGCATTGATGACCACCGAGGGCTCGCCACCGGCGTTGGACACGATCTCGCGCAGAGGCGCTTCGATGGCCTTCAGGATCAGCTTGATGCCGGCGTCCTGGTCAGCGTTGTCACCCTTGATGGCGCCAGCCGATTGGCGTGCACGCAGCAGGGCCACGCCACCACCGGCCACGATGCCTTCTTCCACAGCAGCGCGGGTGGCGTGCAGGGCGTCTTCGACACGTGCCTTCTTTTCCTTCATCTCGACTTCGGTGGCAGCACCGACCTTGATGACGGCCACACCGCCGGCCAGCTTGGCCACGCGCTCTTGCAGCTTCTCGCGGTCGTAGTCGCTGGTGGCTTCTTCGATCTGGATGCGGATCTGCTTGACGCGGGCTTCGATGATGTCGGCCGTGCCAGCACCGTCGATGATGATGGTGTTTTCCTTGCCCACTTCCACGCGCTTGGCTTGGCC
>Ga0265316_10003954_pt1 | contig 14847 bp, 16 predicted proteins | sample 4522metaG_FD_202092 | JGI IMG/M metagenome (GOLD analysis project Ga0265316, IMG submission 202092) | Rhizosphere microbial communities from Carex aquatilis grown in University of Washington, Seatle, WA, United States - 4-5-22 metaG | ecosystem: Host-associated > Plants > Roots > Rhizosphere >...
GGGGAGGAGACAACCTCGACGGGTCGAGAGGAGCCGGCATGATCTGGATCATGATCGCCGGCATGTGCGCGGTGACATTTCTCCCGCGCGTGATTCCGCTGCTGCTCGGCAGGGACCTCGTGCTCCCGGGCTGGATACGGCGCTGGCTTTCATTCTTTCCCTACGCGGCGCTGGGAGCCCTGATATTCCCCGGCATACTCACCGTGATCGAGGGCCGTCCTTGGATAGGCCTTGCCGCCGGCATGGTCGCGGCGCTCCTGGCGCTGAAAGCGCGCAACGCGATTTTCCCCGTGCTCGCTGCCATCGCCGTCACGGTGATCCTCGATCTGGCCGCCACTTGAACGGGAAGGAGCGCCGCCCTAAACTGGCCGCATGCCCCTTCTTACCGGCTCCAACAAGATATTCGTGCTCGACACAAACGTCATCCTGCACGACCATGACTGCATCAACTCCTTCGAGGAGCACGACGTGGTGATCCCCATCACCGTGCTGGAAGAGATCGACAAGTTCAAGAAAGGCAACGAGATCATCAACTTCAACGCGCGCGAGTTTTCACGCAAGCTCGACGGCATGGGAGGCGACAAGCTGCTCAATGAAGGCATCCGCCTGGAGAGCGGGGGAATCGTCGTGGTGGAGACCAATGTCAAGCGCGACGACCTGCTGGGAGAGATCTTCTGGGAGGACAAGCCCGACCATCGCATCATCTCCCTTGCGTTCAATCTTGCAAAGGAGTACGGGAAGGAGCGCGTGATCCTGGTGTCCAAGGACATCAATATCCGGATGAAAGCCAAGAGCATCGGGATCAAGGCGGAAGACTACGAGACGGGAAAGATCAGCAATATCGACGAGCTGTACAAGGGCAAACACGTGCTGGAGAACGTGGAGAGCGGTCTCATCGATGAGCTCTTCCAGGAAGGGCTGGTGCCTCGGGAAAAGTTCCCCATTGAAAAGGCGCCCTACCCAAACGAGTACTTCATCATCAGGAACCAGAACAAGAGCATCCTCGCCACCTACGTTGCGGACAGTGATTCATTCAAGCACATCCAGAAAAAACGGGCGTACGGCATCGAGCCCCGGAACGCCGAGCAGACCTTTTCCCTGGACGCGCTCTTCAATGAGAACATTCCCCTTGTCACCATGGCGGGCAAGGCAGGAACGGGAAAGACCCTGATGGCGCTGGCTGCGGCGCTGGAGAAGCGCTCCAGCTACAAGCAGATCTACCTGGCAAGGCCCATCGTGCCCCTGTCCAACAGGGACATCGGCTTCCTTCCCGGCGATATCAAGAGCAAGCTCGATCCCTACATGCAGCCCCTTTTCGACAATCTCACGCTGATTCAAAACCAGTTCGAGGAGACCTCTCCCGAATACAAGCGTATCCACGACATGCTGGAAAACGGAAAGCTGGTGATCACGCCGCTCGCCTACATCCGCGGACGGCACCTGTCAAAGATCTATTTCATCATTGACGAGGCGCAGAACCTCACGCCGCACGAGGTGAAGACGATCATTACACGTGCCGGGGAAGGAACAAAGGTCGTGTTCACGGGGGACCCTTACCAGATCGACACGCCGTACCTGGACTCGCGCTCCAATGGCCTCACGTGCCTGATCGACAGGATGAAGGGGGAGTCGCTGTACGCCCACGTCACCCTGGAGAAGGGGGAACGGTCCAAGCTGGCCGAGCTGGCGTCGAACATATTATAGGTGCAGCAGGCTCCCTTCCGCTCCCTTCCGCTCCCTTCCGATCGTGGCGGAGCTGGCGGAGTTCGCCCTTTGCTAAAAGTGCAGCCCGAATTCCACCATGAAGTTCACGACGCTCCCGTCCCCATTCACACCAGTCAGCCGCCGCGTCATATATGCCGCGCCCCTGGCAAGATCGAGAAAGTCGAGGAAGATGCCGCCTCCCGCGGAGCTCACGAAGCCCGAGCCGGCTGCGCCGGTGAAACCCGACTCTCCCACCTGGTTGTAGTAGCCGAGATCCCAGAAAAACAGGAAGCCCGGGACCATGTCGGGATTCACGAATGCCGGAAGGTTTGCGCGGACTTCCAGGCTGTTCACCGCCTTCAGATTTGTGTCCAGGCTGCCTTTGTCCACGCCGCGCACGGCTTTGCCGAGACCGATGAACTGCTCCCCTCGGCCTCCGAATGTCTGGCGGATATACAGCGGGACAGCCGCGCTCAGCCCGAGGGCGTAGTCCACGGCAAAGCGTTCCCCGAAATAAATGCTGAAGAAGTTCACCGGCACGTCCGGTTTCTGGTCATAGAGCGGGAGAAACCAGCGGAATGTGGCGTTGAAGCGGACGAAGTCGGAGTCACCCCTGAGTGTATTGAGGAAAAACCGCGGACCCCATTCCGCGGACAACTCGGCGGAGGTCCCGGAAAACGTCTTGTGATGCGTGTCCGGCAGGACGTCGTCGTACGCCAGGCCCGCGATGATTGAGTTGAGGAAAATCCCGGTCCGGTCGGCAAGAGTGGAGTCGTAGAGGAGCTGGCCCTGCTTGATCTCGTTGAAGTCCGCGCGCCCCCGGTAGAAAGCAAACGCTTCAACAAGATTCGTCCGGGTGCGCTCGTTCCACGCGAGCCCCTGGTCGATGCCCAGGCGCCAGGCACCCTCGATCCTGTTGAACCCTGGCTCTTTTCCTGCCAGCAGACCCCCGGGAGCGAGCTCACGGGGGGCCACGAGCGCTCCTGACAGATCGCGGTAGTAGGTCAGCCATTCGTAGCCGCCGCCGAAGTACGCCCAGATCGTCGTGTCAACGCCCGGAAGGAGCTTGATGCCGCGGTAGCCGATCCCTGCATCCACCCCCAGGAGCCGGGGGCCCACGTCGAAGACGAATGAGCTCCTCTCCCCGTCCGCCTGGCAGGAAAGCGAGCCAATGAGAAGGAGGGACGCAAAAAGAAGAAAACGAACCGTCCTGGTCACTGCGTCTGAAGGTCTCACGGCTGGTCATGGTACATGTTTTGGCGGCCGCGTGCTATACTTGAGTACATGAGGCTCCGAGTCGCCGTTGCTTTGTGCGTCGTGCTTGTCATCGCGGCCCCCGGGTTCGCGCTTTCCATCAATGAGCTTGATGTGAACGCGAGTTTCATGGTGATCGGGAGCGTTCCGCCGGCCGGACATGGAGACGTGAGTCCTGTGGTCCAGCTTTTTGGCGCCTCTCTCCCTCTCAAGCTGGCGGGCCCGTTCTATATAGAGCCAAAGCTCGAGTTCTTTGGCTTGCTCTACGAATGGGTCGATGCGGATGGGGTTGCTGTCCCGACACAGATCGAGACAGCATCCGGTTTCTGGACCCTGGGAACCCTGATCAGTATGCACGCCGGTGCGCGCTTCCCGCTCTCTTCACAGCTCTCGTTGGGCGGGTCAATCGGGGCGGATTTCCTTCTCAGATTCCCCATAGAGCTCTGGAACAAGGGTGCATCCGGGATGGGGCCCGCTCTGAGCTATTTCTTCGCCAAGGGAAGATTCTTTTATCCCGAAACGACGTTTTCAGTGATCTGGCAGGTGTCAGAACCAATCGGCTTGATCTTCAACCTTCGGGCCCTCTATCCCGTATTCCACCTGTGGGACGGCATGGGCCAGCCATTTGTCGACCAGTTCATATTTGGGGCTGGCGTCGGGATTGCAATCAGGCTGGGACCCGCCGCTAAGGCGGCTTCGCCGGCAGCCTCTGTGCCAGAGACTCCCGGGCCGGTAAACCCCGCTCCCATTGCGCCCGCGCCAGACGCTCCCGCTCCGGCTGCCCCTGCGCCCGAAGCCCCAAATCCACGGAGTACCGTGGCGCCCTAAATAAAGTTCTCCGTTTCCACTTCCGTCCATACGTTTTCCTCGCGCGCAATCAGCAGGGACACGAACGAGGCGCTGAGCACGTCGATGAAGGCGCCGAAGCTCACCAGAAGCGGGGCGATGTTTCTCAGGATCAGATAGCCTTCCTGCAGACCCTTGCCGTAGATGCTGCATAGCATGAACAGGGAGAAGAATGCCCCGGTACCGGGGGCGGCTCCCAGGATGAACGATACGATGAATGCGAACAGCATGACCCAGAGAGTCTGCAGGAACGTGATCTCCAGGCTCGAATAGGACCGCAGGATCAGGATGAAGGCCACGCTGGACACCATGGCGGTGCCCGCTCTTCCCAGCACGGCAAACAGAGGGTACACCGCGGAGCCGACCATCCGCGGCACGCCCAGGCTTTCCTTCCCGTGCTTGGTCAGGAACCCGAGGGACACGTACTGGTCTCCGCTGAACAGGCCCACGATGGCGGGACCCAGGGAAGCGTACAGCCACCGGTAAGGATTCTCCTTGAGGCCCAGCACGTACAATGCCCCCGGAAAGACGCCGAAGACGACAAGACCCACGTCCACGGCAAGAATAATGATGATCTGCTTGTACATGCCGAGGTCCGCATGGGTGAGATGAGAGATCCGGGCGGCCGCGATTGCGATCAGCGCGATGGCGAAAAGCTCCACAATAAGGGAGTTCAGGTGATAAAAGATTCGTGACAGAGAATCAAACATCTGCGCGACGGGGCGCGTGACCTGGCGATCGAAGTCCATGTTCACGCCCAGGAGGAAGGCAAGGATCATGAGGGGGAGGAGAAAATCCCCGCTTCCAAAGAACACGTTGAAGAGATTGCGGGGAAAGATGACCTTCAGACCGTCCAGGACGCCGACGGGCACGAAGGCTCTTTCCGCCTCGATGGTGATGGGGATGCGCTCAGGAGGAAACACGAGCACCGACAGGGTGCCGATGACGATGAGCAGGGCCGCGGAAAGGACAAGGTACTTGAACGCGGAAAGATACACCCGCATCAGTCTCTTCTCCTGGATCAGTTCTGCCGTACCAATGCCCAGTGAAAAGAATATGAACGGGAACAGCACATAGCGCCCGATCCCGAGGAGCAGGCCGGACAGTGAATCGAAAAAACCCTGGGCCTGAACAGGAATAAAGAGACCGACCACCAGACCGATGAGCGACCCGATGAAGAGCTTTATCCAGATTTTCACACGCTCACACTATCGGATTCCCCCCACTGCGTCAACGAAACAGGGGTTTCCAAGGGCGCGCATCGACGGCGACACGGCGTGATTTCAAGGGCCGCACAGTGGCCCAAAGCCATGTTTTGGCTATACTTCCGATCATGAAAGGCGTCATCGTCACTGCCGGGTACGGGACCCGCTTCCTTCCCGTCACCAAGACACTACCGAAGGAAATGCTCCCGCTGGTCACGCGGCCTTCCATTGACTTTGTCGTGCAGGAGCTCATCGCTTCAGGAATCAATGAGATCCTTTTCATCACCTCGCGAAGGAAAAAAGCGCTGGAAGACTACTTCGACCGCGAGGTCGAGCTGGAGAGCGTGTTCCGCGCCGCGGGAGACGAGAAGATGCTCGCGCGGATCGCGCCCCCGAAGGCCGCCTGCTATTTCGTGAGGCAGACCGAGATGAAGGGAACAGGGCACGCGCTTCTCCTTGCCCGCTCGTTCGTCGGGAATGAGCCTTTCGTCGTGGCCTACCCGGATGACCTGCACTTCGGAGAAAAGCCCCTTGCCCGTCAGCTCATCGAGACGTGGGAGAAAACCGGTTGCACCGTCCTTGCCACGCTGCATGACCCGCCCGATATCAACCGCTATGGAGTGATCTCCATTGCCGAAGATGGGCTCCATGTGACGGGCATGATCGAAAAGCCGCCGCGCGGCCAGGAACCCAGCAGGGAGGCGTCCATCGGCAGGTTTCTCTATGCGCCGGATTTCCTGGACCAGCTCGCAGAAGAATGGAAGAAACACGGCACGGGGGAGTTCTTCCACGTGCCTGCCGTGCTCGCACTTGCGCGCAAAGGACGGGTTGTCTACAGGCGCGTGGAAGGAGAGAGGCTGGACGTGGGGGAGCCCGGGGGCTACCTGGAAGCGGTCATCCGCTACGCGCAGAGCGTGCCGGAGCTCGCGCGGGTACTCGAGCGAATCATTTCGAAAATAAAGCCGTGAAGAGCCTGCCGGAGCGAATCATTCTGATCGGGTTCATGGGCTCGGGAAAATCCTCGGTCGGCCGCATTCTTGCGAACAAGCTGGGCTATGAGCTTGTGGACACCGACGCCCTGCTCGAGGAGCGGGCGGGCGCGCCGATCCCGCGCATCTTCCGTGAGCAGGGGGAGCCGGCATTCAGGGCCCTGGAATCGGAAGTCCTGGCGGCGGTGGCGGGCCGGAGGCGGTCGGTGATTGCCACGGGCGGCGGCGCGCCCGCCCATCCGCCGAATCGGCACTTTTTTACTCGTGGGGATTCCGTGTTCCACTTGAGGGTGTCATTGAGGGCTGCGCGGGAGAGGACTGGGGAGAACGCCGACCGACCGCTCCTGGCGCAGGACCCGGAAGCGGTGCGCAGGCTGTACCAGGGCCGGCAATCCGTCTACGAGGAGCTCGGGCAGTCCGTGGACACGGATGGGAAAACCCCGGATGCCGTTGCGGACGAGATCATGCGCCTTCTGCGGAGTCCCAGGAAGAATCACCCTCCTGGGGAAATCGCCTGATCAGCTTTGCAAGCTCGACGCGCCCTTCGTACAGCGCTTTCCCGAGGATGAGCCCTGCCACGAGCGGATCCTTCGACTCGGCCACCTGTTCCACGTCATGCTCGCTGCCGATGCCTCCGGAGAGCATGGTGGGAAGACCTGCGGCGCGGGCAGCCGCGTTTGTGCGCGGGATGTCAGGACCGGCGAGCGTCCCGTCCCTTTCGATATTCGTGTAGACGAGCCACCTGATGCCCGTCGCGGCAAGCCCGGCCGCGACCTCGGTATCTTTCCGTCCGGCGTCCTCCATCCAACCAGCCACCCGGACGCTTCCGTTGGCTGCGTCCACCCCGGCAGCAAACCGCGGCCCATGGACCCTCACCCAGGCCGTGACGTCAGCGGGAGACCTTATCAGAACTGTTCCCAGGATTATCCGCTGCACGCCAAAATCGAGCAGCCGGGCCGCCTGGTCCGCACTCCGTACCCCGCCGCCCACCTGCAGCCTGCAGGAAACGGCGGCGCGGATGCGCCGGATGACCTCGAGATTGTCCCTGCCCTTGCCTTCAGCCGCGTCAAGATCCACGATATGGATCCAGCGTGCGCCGTCCTGCGCAAAGCTCCGCGCGCATGCCACCGGGTCCGACGAGTAGCTTGTGGTGCGTGTAAAGCTTCCCCTCAGCAGCCGCACGCATCGCCCTTCGCGAAGGTCGATGGCGGGGACGAGGAGCATGGGGTTCAGCCGGCCGCCCCGCAGGCCTGGGGATCTGAGAGCGCGTCGTCGCAGCGCTCGGCGCCGATCATGAACGCCTGCCGCAGTTGCCTTTGGATCTCCACCGCGTCCCGGGCGGCCAGGAGCCGCTCCCGCAGGGACTGATGCCTCAGGCAGCGCACAAGGGTGGAGAGTGCGTGCAGGTAGTCCAGAGATACCAACAACGGGGAGGCGATGACAAAAAGGAGCCGCACCGGCTCTCCGTCAGGAGACTCGAACGGGATGCCGGTCCGCGAGAGGCCCATGGCGATGAGGACGCGCTCCACGCCCGCCGCGCGGCCGTGTGCAACAGCCACTCCGTGGCCGAAGCCGGTTGATTGCAGCCGCTCGCGCGCGATGACGGCGCTCTCCAGCGCATCGAGGTTTCCTATTTGCTTGAATACAGGCGCCCGCGTAATGACCTCGCGAAGCGCTTCGAACTTGTCCGCGCTCCGCAAATCAGCGACGACTGTGCCCTGGTCGAAACAATGCAGTATGCTCATCATAGTATTACGATCGGCCATCCTATCGTCCGGCAGGAGAAGATGTCAATACGCCTTGCCGCATCGACGTACCCGGCGGATTCGCGCCGATGTATCTTGCACGGCACGCGCCTATAGACAATCGCCCCGTGCCGTTATATCTTGCATGAAACGCGGCCGTGCGCTGCGATACTCCGCGGATTTTTATGCCGTGGAAGCGCGTTTCAATGGGAGGGGATGACAGTGGCAAAAGCACCGGCGAAAAAGGCCATAGTGAAAGTGCCCGAAAAGCTTACCAGCGCCTCGATGATCGGCTACATCGCTGACAAGGGCGGCATGGCGAGGAAAGAGGCGAGGGAGCTTCTGGAGCACCTCTTCGACCTGATCAACACGGGGGTGATGCGCGGCGAGCGGGTGGCCCTTGGCAAGATCGGGAAGATGTTTGTCCGCCGCAGACCGGCGCGCGCGGCGCACCCGGGCCGTAACCCCACAACGGGGGAAACAATCATGATCGCTGCGAAGCCGGAAACCAAGGTGCCGCGCTTCACTTTCAGCAAGACCTTCAAAGAGGCCGCGCTGAAAGCGAAGGTCAAGAAGTAAGAAGAGTTGCCGTCGGCCTGCTCGGTACGGCGGCGCCCAAATCCACCTCACTGCGCGGGCATACCGCGGTCATGGTACCCCATGACATTTGCGCAAGGTACGGTGGCGCACAAATCCGCCTTACTGCGCAGAGTACCGCGCAAGGCACGGTGGCGCGGGGCCGGGGAGACGTTTTCAGGCTTCCCGGCCTCGACGATACAACGCTTCCACCACCATCCGATCCGAATCCGCCAGGTCAAAGGACGCAAGCTGTTCCGGCCGCACCCAGCGGATCTCATCATGCTCCCGGAGCTCAAGCACCCCTTCGATGCGGTCCACCCGGTAGACGAGAAGCTCCAGACTGACCCCATCCCCCTCGAAGAACGTTGTGCAGAGGAACTTCCCGACATGTGCGCGGATGCAGAGCTCCTCTTCCAGCTCACGCGCCAGTGACTGCGCGGGGCTTTCCCCCGGCTCGATCTTGCCGCCGGGGAATTCCCACTTTCCCCCCATGTGCTTTCCCGGCTTCCGCCGTGCAATAAGCACCAACCCGTTTTCCTCGATGATTCCCGCCGTGACCTTCACCGTGACCTCCCGACGCCTGCCCGCGCGCACCACTGCGACACCGGGCATGCGCTGCACCAGGGGGAAACAGGCGTGCAGACCGACTGGCCATACCGAACCAGCAGCTCGTTGATCGAGATCCAGTAGCGGCGGGGAAGGATTTCCATGAGGGCTTCCTCAGTCTGGGCGGGCATGCGGGTGGTCACCCAGCCCATTCGATTGGAGATGCGGTGTACGTGCGTGTCCACGCAGATACCGGGCAGCCCGAAACCGAGGTTACGCACCAGGTTCGCGGTCTTCCTCCCGACTCCGGGCAGCTCCAGCAGCTGCTCCATATCCGGGGGAACTTTGCCCGCATACTTTTCAAGAAGGATCTTCGCAGCCGCGCGCAGGCTCCGGGCTTTTGTGTGATAGAAACCTGCCGGATAGATAAGTTTCTCGATGCGCTGCGTGGAAAGGGCGGCGAGCTCCCCCGGTCCCGGTGCCGCAGAGAGCAAAGCGTCCGCTGCGTGACGCGTCACCTCGTCCTTGGTCCGCAGCGAGATCATGGTGGCGACAAGCACGCGGAAAGGGTCGCTGTTCTCCCGCGCAACCTCGGACACCGACGGCAGAGGCCGGCCGTCACCAGTGCTGTCCAGGCGGTGGGCCATTGCACGGTAGATCCGGGTCCAGGGAATGCGGCGGTTGTGGACTGCCCTAGAGCCCGGCGAGGTCACTTTGCATTGACTTTGAGCCGGGAGAATACCAGCTCCTCGATGTCCCCCTTGCTTTTGTCCAGGGAGAAGGAGATTTCGTCAATGAGGAGCTTCAGCGCGCTGTCGTAGAGCTTGCGTTCGAGAATGGGAAGCTCCTTGATCCTGCTCCTGTGGTAGAGGGCGCGCACGACGTTGGCAATGTCGAGAATGCTGCCCTTTTTCAAAAGGTCAAGGTTCATCTGATAGCGAAGCTTCCAGTCGGCGGGAATGGGCTCGAACTCCTCCGCAATGAGCCGGAGAGCTTTCTGCGATTCCTTCTTGCCGACAATGGCACGGATGCCCAGCTCGTCCGCCTTGTCCACGGGAACCATGATCGTCATGTCGGAGACTTCGAGATACACAATATAGTAGAGAAGCTTCTTGTCCCTGAAAGGCTTCTCTTCGATGGCACGGATATGTCCGACGCCCTGGAGAGGATACACGATCTCCTGACTTACTTTATATTTGGTCGGTGGATGTCTCGCTGGTTTGCGGGGGGATTTCATGCAAATCATTGTACCGCAGTTTGGCCGAAGGGTCAAATATCTCAGGGCTGAACGCGCAAGCCCGCAAGTTCGCGGACAAACTCGCGGATGAAACCCGCAAACTCGCGGATGAACTGGCCGCCAGGGCCCGTCGCGGAGTATAGTCCTTTCGATGATGAAGCTGAGCTCCAGGAAGATTCTAGCGATTGCGGCCTTTCCTCTTCTCATTGCCGCTGTCGTTGTTCCTGTCATAATCTGGCACGACGCCCTCTGGCGTCTTTTCACCTCGCTGCAGCGATTGAGGGACTGGGTGGCCGGATGGGGCGCCTGGGCGCCTGCGATTTTCATCGCGCTCCAGGCGCTGCAGGTTATCGTATTTGCCATCCCGGGAGAGGTGGCACAGATCGCAGGGGGATACCTCTTCGGCGCCTGGCAGGGCTCGCTGCTCTCCGTGGTGGGGATCTTCGTCGGCTCCACCACGAGCTTCTTCCTGGCCCGCGCGCTCGGAAGGCCTTTCGTAGCCGCCATAGCCCCGGCCGAACAGGTCGAAAGGATCGAAAAGCTTCTGGGCTCACCGAGCGCGCGTGTTGTCTTCTTTCTGCTGTTCCTCATCCCCGGTATTCCCAAGGACATCCTCTGCTACGTGGCGGGCCTCACCCCGATGGGATTCCCCTTTTTCGCGGGCGCCTCAATGCTGGGAAGACTTCCGGGCATCGTGGGAAGCGCAATCATCGGCAGCGCGGCAGCCTCGAGCCAGTGGCTGCTGGCGGTGATCATCGGAGCCGCGGCTGCGGCTCTCTTCGGGGCCGGATTGATCCTTCGTCCCCGGATACAGAGGTGGCTGGAGAGGATGTCGAAAAAGGACGATTCAGACAGGAGCGTGTAAGGCGATGGCACGCAAAAGACAGTCGGGCCCGCGCGTGGACGACCCGCGCCTTCCGCTCCCTTCTGCTCCTGGCGGAGTTGCGCGCCTGCCGCCCTCCGCGCGCGTTGCGCGCGCTACGCATCCAACTCCGCGGAGTACCGCGGAAGGGCTACGGGGTCTTGACGGCAGCCGCGAACCGCTCGCCGAACTCTTCTCCCTGTTTCAGCAGCTCCGCCGTGGGTGTCCCGCGGAACTCGAGCATGTCGGTGACCTGCCATTTCAGAGGTTCCGCCAGCTTCTGGAACGCCGCCATTCCGCCCTTGCTCCAGCCGTAGCTGCCAAAAATGGCGGCCTTCTTGTTGATGACCCGTTTGAGACCGGCCATGTCGATCACCTGCGCCACCGGCGGGAAAAGCGCTCCCTCGTAGGTGGGAGCGCCGATCATGACCCCGCGCTGAGTCCACAGCGAGGGAAGAATGAAGCTGACGTGTGTGCGCGCCGCGTCGAAGATCTCCACGGGAACACCTGCGCGGGAAATCCCCTGGGCCACGGCGTTCATCATCTTCTCCGTGTTTCCGTACATGGAGCCGTACACGAGCGTCACCCCTGTCTCCCCGCCGCCCGTGCTCAACTCGGCCCACTTCCGATACAACTCGACGATGCGCGAAGGGTCCCTCCGCCAGACCAGGCCGTGGGACGGCGCAATGACCGAAAGGGGGATGCCGGACAGTTTCTCGATGGCCTTGAGTGTCGGGGTGCTGAACTTTGCCACGATGTTCACGAAATAACGCAGGGACTCCCGCTCGTAGTAGACGAGGTCGGAGCACTGGTCGTCGAAAATCGTGCCGGGAAGCGCTCCGTAACCGCCAAAGGCGTCACAGGAAAACAGGATCCGGTCCGCGGCGTCGTAGGTTACCATGGTCTCCGGCCAGTGTACGAACGGCACGTGAACGAATTTCAGCGTGCGTGCGCCCAGGGACAGCTCCTCACCGTCTGCCACGACGCGGACGTTCTCCGTAATCCCGTAAAACGCGGCAAGCATTTCCCGTGCCTTCTCCGTTGCAAGGATCGTGAGCTTCGGGAAGATGCGCGAAAAGGCCCGTATGGCGCCCGTGTGGTCAGGCTCCATATGGTTGATCACGATGTAGTCGATTTCAGACAGGGGCATGATGGCCTCGATCTTCTCGATGTACTCGTCCGTCTTGAAGCCTTTTGCCAGGTCGATGATGACGTTCTTCTTGTCTCGAATCAGGTAGGAGTTGTACGTGACCCCCCCTTCCGAGACCGGCCAGATCCCCTCGAAAAGATCGGTGGTCCTGTCGTTGAGCCCGATCCAGTACACATCCGGACGTATCTGCACAGACGGCATTCCCTCTTCCTCCCTCGGCATGCATATGCGTAGTGAGTACCGCGTTCGATCACCCGGGCGGAGCTCATCCGCCCGGGTGGTCAGTTGATGGCCATTGTGATCCCCGGAGGGGTCGTCCTGCCTTTGAACTTGATGAATTTGAACGGATGCACGTCCAGCGGATTGGAGAACCACCCGTCGATGCTCTTCGTGTTGATCAGGTTGATGGCGGGCCGATGGTCGAGGGGAAGGATGGCTGCCTTGGTAAGGAGGATCTGCTCCGCATCCGCAAGCCTGCGGTAGCGCTTCTTGCTGTCCACCAAGGAAATGGAGTCATTCACCGCTGCGTCATAGTCCTTGTCCACGAAGCGCGCATCGTTGAGATTGCTTCCCGACGTCCAGAGCTGGAGGAAGGTCAGGGGATCCGCGTAATCCCCGATCCACGTGGAGATCCCCAGCGCGTAGTCGCGCTTCTTGGTCTCCTCGTAGTAGGAATCCGGATCTACTTCCTTGACCGTCGTGTCCAGACCGACGAGAGTCTTCCATGCATCCGCCATGGTCTCCACGTATTTCTTCGCGTCCGAATCCTTTCCCAGCTTCACCACCAGCGGCGGCAGTCCACGGCCATTGGGGAAGCCGGCATCTGCCAGGAGCTTTTTCCCTTCGTCCACCTGCTGAGCGGCAATTCCCTGAACCAGCGGATAGCCGGGTATCGCGGGGATCAGGAGCTCGGAGGGGAAGAAAAAGGCATCCTTGGTGCGCAGCTTGTCCCACGGTACCAGAAGGGCAAGCCCGCGTCTGACCCTCCAGTCACTCCACGGAGCCTGATCGCAGGCGAAGAAGAAGTACGTAGTCCCGAACATGGGATACACTTCGAGCCTGTCGGAGGCAATCAGCTTGTCAGAGCTGATCAGTGACTGGGTGACCCATTGTATCTTGCCCGTGATGTAGGCGTCCGTGGCGTCACTGGCGTCCTCCATGAACCGTATGCGGAGCTTGTCCAGCGCCACGTTGGCCGCGTCCCAGTACGTGGGACTTTTGTCCAGAAGGATCTCCGTGTCGCTGCGGCTCCTGATCACGAACGGACCGTTGCCGATCACCGTCCTGGCACTCTCCCACCCGGTGGTGCGCAGAAGTGAAGGGTGGAGGGGAAGAAAGCTGATGTGGGTAAGGAGCTTCAGGAAATGGGGGGCCGGGTTCTCCAGCTCCACCTGCAGCACGTCGGGAGAAAGCGCCTTGACGCCGACGGTGGCGCGATTCTTCTCCACGCCGGTGCGAAATGCGTGGGCGCCCTTGATCACGTCGAAGAGGAATGAGTACTCGGCATTGTTGGCCGGGTCCATCATGCGCAGCCAGGAGTCCACGAAATCCTGGGCGCGCACCTTGTCACCGTTCGAATACTCGGCGTCGGGGCGAAGGTTGAACTTCCACATGGTGCCGCTGTTGCTTGTCTGCCAATCCGATGCGACCCCCGGTACAGGCTCCAGCGTGAGGGGATCCGCAATGACGAGCCCCTCGTAAATGGCCGTGTAGAACTGGGACTCGAAGGAGGTGAAGGTGTGCAGCGGGTCCAGGCTCAGTTTCTGGGGGATATCGGCAATCACGAACTCCCGGAGCTTCGGATCCCCCGGCACATCCGCAGCCGGGAGCACGGCCACGCACGCAACAACGAGAAATAGTGCGCACAGGGCGGCTCTTTTCAGCATGAAAAGAAGATAGTCTTTCGCGTTAGAAAATTCTATAGGGAACGAGCTCGCGAACCAGGAGCTTCACTTTTGCGCTGGTGGAGAACGCACCGGAGCCCACCAGGATGACCGGATCGTCCCACAGGACGACCTCTCCATCCACCTGCCGGGGCTTGTTGATGTAGCGGCTGTCGAGACTGCGCCGGATGGCATCCCGGACGGCATCCCGCAGAGATGCCATCCGTGCCGACGCACCTTCACTCACCTTCGCCTGCCCGCGGCCGGTGGACAGGGCGGCCGTGTTGCTCTCCCATGCCAGGCGCTTCTGTGATTCATCGTCATTCAGCACATAGGACATCCGTGCCCACAGCTTCGCTTCCTCCCGTTCCGTCTCACGGACCACCAGGCGCGCGCTGCCCCACGGGATCTCCGCTACGGGTGTGAGGGTAAAGCTCTCCGTGACCTGCCGCGCCAGGTCGCCGGGAATGTAGGTGAAGGTCCACCCGTAAATCATGGCGGAAAAGAGCACCCTGCCCTCTTCGAGCAGCTCCTGCTCCGCGGTCTTTATGGGCTTCTGGGGCTCGTCCGGCTCAAGCCGCGCCAGCGGCTGGAGCTCGATCCATGGGCGGATGAAAAGGCGGTCCGGATCCTGGGCCCCGATGCCTGCATCCTGGGCGCCGGCACCTGCACAGAGAATAAGAAGGAAGAGAAGTGATCCAGGAAGTACACGCATCCCGCTCTCTTGAGTATCGGGAGCTATCTCCTGTGAAAGAAGATGGTAATGGGATTCATTCCGTAGCGGACCTCCAGGAACAGCCAGCCGAAGCCAAGCCCGGCAAGGTGGGTCAGATGGGCGACGCCGGAC